>Ga0189286_100291_pt1 | contig 18095 bp, 19 predicted proteins | sample UW69minimetaG_FD_130330 | JGI IMG/M metagenome (GOLD analysis project Ga0189286, IMG submission 130330) | Marine microbial communities from the Costa Rica Dome - UW69 mini metaG | ecosystem: Environmental > Aquatic > Marine > Oceanic > Photic zone | place: Costa Rica: the Eastern Pacific...
AACGCGACGCTTGCATCACAGCCAGCGCGCCGCATAATCAAACCAACCAGATGAGCCAAACTCTCTCTTAGCTTAAGCCCCAATTGGTTCCAAAAGCTCTGACGACGGACACTTGATGCCCGCTTGGGTGATCGTGATCAACTCACTTCGGTTGATGTCGTCAAAGCCGAGATTGCCAAAGGCATGTCGCGCAAGATCGAAGCATTCATCGTTGAGGCGCGGCGCGATGCGAAACGGCGCTTTGCCATGATCGATTTCCGCCGAACCGAAATGGTTGCCCGTCACAAAGACGAACGAACTAATCTCGGGCGGCGTCAGGAGAAACGCTGGGTGGCAGAAGCCAATGAAAGATCGCAGCGATTGCCGCGCGGGTTCTCTGGAATTTGGCATCGTTTGACGGGGCAGTATGCGAAGATCAAAGCACAGAGCGAACAAGAGACGCTGCAAGCATGGCAACGTGATCGGGTGGAGAAAGATGTGCTGATCTTCCGGCGGTTCGAAGAACGTCAGGTTCTTCAAAGAGATGTCAAAAAGCAACGCGCCATCGTTCGAGAAGAACTGATGCAACTCCGCAAAGAGGTGGCGAATTATAAAGAGAGCGAGGGCTTTGATCGTGAACTCGAAAAGGCCGAAGAAGAGCGACGGCGCAGGCACTCACGACTACGTCGTAGTTTGGATCCGTAGAGGCAGGGGCGCTTATGTGTGAAGTGGCTTGTTGATCTCAATGACCCTGAAGGCATGGGATATGGCCGAGCAGAAAGAAAGATTGCTCTTAGCATTGGGGATCGGACTTGGTAGCGTCGTGTCATCTACCCTACCAGCTTCTCGGCGAAGTTGCGGTCACGGGCGTGGAAACTGAAGGTAACTTCGGCAACCGTATCTCCGTCCTCGTTGGCCAGCTTGACTTTTCCACCAAACGTCACGCTGCCGGTCGTATCTAGGGCCCTGTCCATCTCAAGACGCGTGGCAGAAATCTCGGATGTCGCGCTGATCTTCCCCCGCGCTTTTTTGGTGAACGAAATCTCTGCGTTTGACACGACGATGGTGAGGCTCGGCAGGCGATCAAAGACAAGCGCCGTCAGTTCAGCTCCGGCGGTGGTTTCGGCGAGGGTGAACAGCGCGCCTGCATGCACGCTTTGGATGTGGTTTTCGATTTCCGGGCGCTGTTCCAACGAACCCGCGCCTCCTTCGGCATTGGCTTGCGTGAGCGTAACGCCGACATGCTCCACAAAGGGAACGGTCTTTGGCAATTGATCAATGATGAAAGCTTCCATTTTGAGATTTCCTCTGATCAGGCTACGCCAAAAATGGAGGCGGTTGCATTGTTCAGCACACCAGTGCCCGAAAGAAACTGTCCCCCGTCCACAATCAGTGTCGAACCTGTAATGTACGACGCTAGAGGTGAGGCCAAATAGGCCGCTGCCGCGCCGATGTCATCGGTTCGACCAAGGCGACCCATCGGGATGGTATCAATCAGCGTCTGGTGCAGCGGTGTAGCGGCAAGGCGGGCGAGCCCTTCTGTCCCCTCAACAGGACCAGGCACAATCGCGTTGGCGCGAATGCCGTCTTTGCCCCATTCAAGCGCCAGCTGGCGCATCAGTTGTTCAACGCCAGCTTTGGCCGCACCGGCATGGGCCTGATATGCAAACGGCATAAAGGCCTGGGCTGCGGAAATCATCAGCAGGCTGCCACCGGTTTCGCATAGCTGCCCATAAGCCGCCTTTGCGGTGTTGAAAGTGCCGATCAGATCAATATCCACCACGGTTTTGAAGCCGTTTAGCGACATGTCCTTTGCGAGGCACAGAAAGTTCCCGGCGGCCCCGGCCACCACGACATCGGCGGGCCCGAGCACTGCTTTTGACCCGTCCATAAAGGTCTGCATCGCGCCTGAGTCGCGAACATCGGCGACGCAGGTAAACACCTCTGCCCCGGTTTCGCGAAAGGCTTCGGCTGCTTTCTCGAGCTTCGCCTCAGTGCGCCCGCAAATGGCGATATTTGCACCCAAGTCGGCAAAGGTTCTGGCGATCCCGAAATTGATCCCGCTGCCCCCGCCTGTGACGGCAATGGTTTTTCCGGCAAAAAGGTCTTTGGCCAGAATATCCTGAATCCTCATGATTTTTCCTTTGTATTTTCGGTCATCTGGCCATCCGGCCAGTCATCAAACCTTGGCGGCTCACCCAAGGGCCCCGGGCGCGGCGCAACGGCGGTTTCGATCAGTTGGACAAACCGCCCGAGGCTGCGTTCAAGATCAGCCGAAGTTTCAGAAACCGGGCGGTTAAGCATCATGCCCTGCATCTGAAACATGACCATTTCGAACACGTCAGCGGGATGCAGACCGAGCTTTGTCGGGGCAAAATAATGTGACGCGGCAAGTCGAAACGCATCGTTGACCTTCTTAAAGCTCTGCCCGAATTGCGCCGCAAAGACCGGATCGGTGGCGGAGGCGTTCAGAAACTCCAGCATCAATCGCCCTTCGGATGTCAACATGACCTGCCGCCAGATCGCGTCGATCAGGTATTTCACCCGGTTCTCTTCGTTTTCAAGGTTACGCATGGCCAGACCCAGCCGCCGGAAAACATGGTGGCCTGCATCCTCGGTTGCGGCAGCCATCAGTTGTTCTTTGGTGGCGTAGTGGTGCAGATGGGCGCCTCGGGTCAGGCCTGCCTTCTCGGTGATTTTGGCAATCGTCGCATTGCCGTAGCCATCCCGCGCCACGCAAACCCGCGTGGCCGCCAGAAGTTTCTCGCGTGTTTCGCGAGAACGATCTTCCTGTTTGCGCCTGGGACGTTTCGGAGGTTTGGGGGCAGTTTGGGGCATGTCTTCCTCAATTTAACTCGGCTGAATAGCTGGCGCGCAATTTGGCGTCAGGCGTCGTCAGCAACATTAATCACAATCTTTCCTCTGGTTTTCCAGGTCTTGCTTTCGGCAAAGGCCTGCGCGACGTCGGCCAGCGGGTAGGTGCTGCCGACGGTGCTTTGGCAGATGCCTTCGGAATACCAGCCAGCAATCTGAGTCAGTTGCTCCGTGCTGGTCCTTGCAAAAACCAGACGCACGCGCCGCGTTCTGAGCAGGCCAAAGCCCGACAGCACAGCCGTTTTGATGGCCTGCATCAGGTTTGGCACGGTTGGGATCGGCGTGACATAGACGCCCCCCTTCGCAAGCACCCTGCGGCATTTGACGAAAGACGAACGCCCCACCGCGTCAAACACCATATCCTGCCCCCGCGTCGATTTGCTGAAACTGGTGGTTTCATAGTTGATAAACTCATCCGCGCCGATTTCTTTGCAAAAGCCTTCGTTCCGGCCACTGGCCACCGCTGTCACATGGCACCCCATGGCTTTTGCAAACTGAATTGCAAAGGAACCGACACCGCCTGCCGCGCCATTTACCAGAACACAGTTCCCTGGCTTCAGGCCCTTTAACCCGCGCAACGCAGTCTGACCCGCACAAGGGATCGCGGCGGCAATATCGGGTGCCACATTCCGGGGTCTGGGCGCAATTGCTGCCTCATCCACGACAACAAATTCCGCAAAGGCACCCATTTTCCACGCAAGCCCAAACACTTCGTCGCCAACCCTGGTGTTCTTCACGCCCTTGCCCAGCGCCGCCACCCGGCCGCTGAAGTCGCTGCCCAGCGTGATCGGTGGCCTGCCCATGAAGGCTTTGAACTGATAGCGCCCCTCCTGCAACAGCCAGTCGCGCGGATTGACCGAGGCTTTGTGGACCTGAACCAGAACCTGTTTCTTACCGGGTTCCGGGCGCGGGATGTCTTTAATCGAAATCACATCCTTTTTGCCATATTTGCTGAGGCGCAGCGCCTTCATGATGCCAGCTCCCGGATTTCCACTGCGACTTCATGGAGCGTTCCTCCATCAGCCTGCAACGCCCGCAGACGATCCGGCGGGGTAAAGCGTGTGCCGCTGCTTTGCGTCAGTCTTTCCATCTGCTGAAGGAGCTTATCAGGCCCTTCGGTGTCAATATAGCGCGCGACCCCGCCGGTATGTGGTGCAAAACCCCAGCCCAGAATCGACCCGATATCCGCATCAACCGCCGACTTCAGAACACCATCATCCATGCAGCGCAAAGTCTCGGCCACCTGGATCATCATCAGGCGTTCAGTGACCTGTGCAACATCCGGCTGATCGGCAGTTTGCGGGAAACGTTCAGCCAGCCCGTCCCACAACCGCGGCTCAGGCCCGGAATGATCATAAAACCCTTTACCAGCCTTTTCGCCGGGCCGCTCCTGCGCAACCATCCGGCGCGCGGCTTCAATTCCCGGCGATTCATCAAACGCATCGCCAAGGTCTGCCACAGTCTGATCTGCGATTTTCACCGCAAGGTCGAGGTTCACCATATCCGCCAGCCGCAACGGCCCCATCGGCATCCCCGCCGATTTCCCTGCGTTTTCGATCAGCGCCGGATTGACCCCTTCACGCAGCAGCGCCATCCCCTCGGTCATGTAGGACGACACAACGCGGGTGGTGAAAAAGGCCCGGCCATCATTCACGCCAATGGGCGTCTTTTTGATCAGCTTTGCAAAGTCGAACATGGCGGCGAGGGTTTCGGCGCTGGTTTGCGTGCCGGAGATGATTTCCAGCAACGGCATTTTTTCAACGGGAGAGAAAAAGTGCAGCCCGATGAACCGTTCCGGCTGATCGACATAGGCGGCAAGCTCAGAAATCGGGATTGTGGAGGTGTTGGAGGCGATGACAGCATTAGCCGGTGCCGCCTCGTAAATTGACCTAAGCACTTGTTCTTTGATGGCTTTGTCTTCGAATACGGCCTCAATCACCAGGTCGCAATCGGCCAGCGCTGCATAGTCCGCGCCAGCGGAGATTCTGGCCATTTGGCCCTTTGCATCCGCCTCGCTCATGAACCCGCGCGAAACGGGTTTTTTGAGCAGGTTTTCGGAATAAGTCAGCGCATTGGCGGCAACGTCGGCATCCCGGTCAATCACCACAGCTTCCAGCCCGCATTTCGCCGCCTGATACGCAATCCCGGCCCCCATCAGGCCCGCGCCGATTATGCCGATCTTGCGGAAGCTCCGTGTTTCGAAGCCTTCAGGCTTTTTCTCAAGCGCATTGGCACTGTTCAGCCCAAAGAACAATGTGTGGATCATGTTCCGCGCCACTTCGGTGCACGCCACCTGAATGAAATTCCGCGCCTCAACCTTCAGCGCCTGTTCCATCGGCATTTGCAGGCCGTGATAAACCGACCGCATAATCGCTTCGGGCGCGGGATAGTTCCCATAGGTGTTTTTACGCATTTGCCCGGCGGTCCCGGCAAGGATCGGAAGGTTTTTGGCCGTGTGGATTTGCCCGGTCGGGGTGCGTGGGGGTTTCTGATCCCAGGGTTGTTTAGCCCCCGGATTGGCCTTAATCCACGCGCGGACAGCGTTCATAACCTCGCCCGGCTCCGCGATTTCAGTGATCAGCCCGGCCTTAAGCGCAGGCTGCGGACGGTAAGATTTGCCGGTGCTGAGCGCCGTGATGGCATCGGTCAGCGGCAGCAGCCGCGACAGGCGCTGCGTGCCGCCAAACCCCGGCATCAGACCCAGCTTTGCCTCTGGCAGGGACATCTGGATCGCGCTGTCATCCGCGACGATCCTGGCGTGACACGCCAGCGCAAGTTCCAGCCCGCCGCCCATGGCGTGGCCCTCGATTGCTGCGACAAAGGTTTTGCCGCTGCGTTCCATATCCAGCATCAACTGGTTCATCTGCATAACACGCGGGAAAAGAGCGTCAGCCGGCAGCTCTGAAAGCCGCAGCGCCATGTCCAGATCCGCGCCGACGTGAAAGACATCTTTGGCCGAGGCGATGATACATCCGATGACAGCATCATTGGCCAGCAGCGCGCGGACTTCATCCTCAAACTCCGTAATCGTCTGTTCGTCAAAGACGTTGACCTTCTGCCCGGGCAAATCCCAGGTCAGCGTCGCGATGTTGTCACTGTCGATTTCGACCGAAATAGCTTTTGCCATCTGATTATTCTCCTGCCCGCTCAATAACCATCGCGATGGCCTGCCCTGACGCCGCGCACAGCGTGGCAACGCCAACTTCCTTGTCGGCCCGTTCCAGTTCATCCACCAATGTTCCCAAAATCATGGCCCCCGTCGCGCCGAGCGGATGGCCCATCGCAATCGCCCCGCCATTCACGTTGACCTTGTCATGGGGCACGCTGGTTTTATCCATGAAATACATCGGGACGGAGGCGAAGGCCTCGTTCACCTCCCACAGGTCGACATCGCCAAATTGCATCCCCACCTTGTCCAGCGCGATGCGCGAGGCTTCGACCGGACCCGTCAGCATGATTGTGGGTTCAGAGCCGATCGAAACACAGCTCAGAATACGCGCCCGCCGGGTCAGACCCACCGTTTTCGCACTTTCACCACTGCCAATCAGGATCGCCGCCGCGCCATCCACAATCTGCGAGGAATTCCCGGCGTGGTGGACGTGATCCAGCTTTTCGACTTCCGGGTATTTCTGCGTCGCAACCGACCCGAACCCGCCCATTTCTGCCATCATGGCAAAGGAAGGGTCGAGCGCGCCAAGCGATTGCATATCAGCATCAGGGCGCATCGCTTCGTCGTGTTCCAGGATCGGAACGCCGTTCTGATCCCGCACCGCAACCACACTGGTCGCGAAGAACCCCTGATCCCAGGCAGCCCCTGCACGGCGCTGGCTTTCTACCGCGTATTCATCGACGTCCTGGCGCGAATAGCCCTCCATCGTAGCAATCAGATCGGCGGACACACCCTGCGGGATCATGAAATGCGGCAGCGCAATATTCGGATCGGTCAGCGCAGGCATACCCGAGCCTCCCATGCCGACGCGCGACATCATTTCGACCCCGCCAGCAACGACAAGTTCAATATCCCCGGCTTTCACGCGTGACGCGCCCAGCCCGACAGCTTCCAGACCGCTTGCGCAGAAGCGGTTGATCTGCACACCCGGCACCGCATCGCTATAGCCCGCAACAAGTGCCGCAGAACGGGCGATATCGGCGGCCTGGTCCTTAACCGGGTCAACACATCCCAAAATCACATCATCAACGCTTTCGACGGCAAAGTCGTTGCGTTCCGCAAGCGCGCGCAATGTGCCCGCCGCCAGCTCAATCGGTGCGACTTCGTGCAATGCACCGTCTTTTGCCTTTCCCCTGCCTCGCGGCGTCCTGACCGCATCAAATATGAACGCTTCTGCCATCGATCCTCTCCCTGCTGACCGGTATCAGGCCACTCACTTCCCGACCCGGCCAGCCGATTCGCCTGTATTCGGATTGGTTGTTACTTACATGCTATTCGTAACGCAAGTTATTGACTCAGATTTTCCATGGCTATACGACACGCGGTCAACGGGGAGGAAAGAATGAGACAATTTGCAACAAAACAAGATTGCCTGAATGTCGAGCAGGAAATGAGCTGGGCGGACCGGGACGTTCCGGCCACCACCTACGGATTGCTGACACGGGCGCGTGAGAAATATGGTGCGTCCGACGCCCTGACGTTTCAGATGTTTTCCGGCGATAATGCGCCTGCTGCGACGTATTCATGGGACAATGTGCACGCTCAGGTGACCCAGACGGCGAACCTTTTTCGCGCGCTTGGTGTCGGCCCAGATGATACGGTTGCCTACGTTCTGCCCAACTGCCTTGAGACCTGTTTCACTTTCCTGGCCGGAACCGTCGCGGGCATCGCCAATCCGATAAATCCGTTGTTAGAAGCCGAACAGATCGCCTCAATCCTGAACGAAACCGGCGCAAAACTTGTCGTAACGCTGCGCCCTTTCCCCCGAACAGACCTCGCGCAGAAGGTGGCAAAAGCGCTGGAAGGAGCGCCCGGTGTTACAACAGTCCTGGAGGTGGATTTTAACCCCTACCTCACCTTCCCGAAATCCTGGCTGCTGTCGATCATCCGGCCAAAAGTCACCTACCCCAAACATGTCGCGGTGAAACCATTTGCGGCATCGGTTGCAAAGCACAACATCACCCTGGATTTTGAAGACGTGCAGCAGGATCGCATCGCGGCCTTTTTCCATACCGGAGGCACCACCGGAACGCCCAAAGTGACGCAGCATCGCTATTCGGGCATGATTTATAACGGCTGGCTGTGCGAGCTTTTCATGTTCAATGAGAACGACAATGTTCTCTGCCCACTGCCGCTATTCCACGCCATTGCAAGCTATGTTGTGCTGATCGCAGTCCTCGCAAGCGGGGCGCATGTGATCTTTCCCACGCAGCAGGGGTATCGGGGCGAAGGGGTTGTCGATAATATCTGGAAACTGTCTGAGCGCTGGAAGATCAGCTTTATCTTTTCGGTTCCGACGGCCATCTCCGCCATGATGCAGCGCCCGATCGACGCGGATATGTCCACGATCAAAACGGCGTTTTCGGGGTCTTCGCCCTTGCCGGTTGAGCTGTTCAAACGGTTTGAAAGCGCAACGGATGTCACAATCGTCGAAGGCTACGGCATGACCGAAGCGACCTGTATCGTCGCCTGCAACCCCATCGCCGGGCAAAAGAAAATCGGTTCAGTCGGATTGCCGCTGCCCTATACCGACATCGTGATTGTCGAGGAAACGGATTCCGGGCCGAAACAGGTTGAACCCGGCGCCATCGGCGAGATCTGCGTTTCCAGCCCGGGTGTTTTTCTCGGCAGCACCTATACCGATCCTGAAAAAAGCCGGGAACTCAGCTTTGAAGGCACCCATATGCGCACAGGCGATCTGGGGCGGTTTGACGAAGACGGATATCTCTGGGTGACGGGGCGCAAGAAAGACCTGATCATCCGCGGCGGTCACAATATCGACCTGGCCTTCATCGAAGAGGCGCTGATGTCCCACCCCGCAGTTGCCTTTGTCGGCGCGGTTGGTCAGCCCGATGCCTATGCGGGTGAAGTGCCGTGCGCCTATGTGGAACTGATGGCGGATGGAAAGGCAACGCCTGAGGAACTGCTGGACCTCTGCAACACACAACTCAGCGAACGTGCGGCGCGACCAAAGCATATCGAGATATTGCCTGAACTTCCGAAAACGGCGGTTGGAAAGGTCTTCAAACCTGACCTCCGGGACGCGGCGATTATGCGAGTTTATACACAAGCTCTGTCGGAGGCCGATATTCCCTGCACGGTTACCACGGTACGTGCTGACGGCAAACTCGGGAGCGTAGCCTGCGTCGAAGGGGACCGGTCGCAAAACCACAGAGTTGGCGCCGTGCTCGGGCAGTACGCCGTTCGCTGGGAATGGTATGCGGAATCGGCCTCAACTTTTATTGCTGATTGAAACCGGCCGGGGTGATCCACTCTCGCCGCGCTCTGTTTGTATGATTGTAAGTTCTTTTGCACGCTTGCACCTCCCACCAAGGAACTTGCAGAGATGTCTTCGCGTGTAATTTAAAACAGGGAGGAACGGCGACGTTCCTGCCAAAAGCCCTGGCTGGACTGATAACAGTGGTGCGAATACATCAACTCAGGTCAACACCATCCAGATCAGCGGCCTTGAGCCTGAAGCGGATGGCATTCCCTTCGTGAAGGCCTTTGAATTGCTGGTGGGCATACATAATAACCGCTTCCTGATCGGCCTCAGGAACGCCCTGTGCCTTGATTAAGGCTAGAACACCATCGGAGTCAAAACGCCGGGCCTTGAGCACGCAGAACCGAACGGCTTCGCGCACAGTTTCGCGATAGGCGAGCGCGGCCTTTGCAGGGACATCAACTTCAGCGCGCAGGACACGATATTTTTCGGCAGAGGCCAGATAGCTCCCGACATAGATCTCGCGCAAAAGCGCGGTGTTGTTGAGTTCGTAAATGCCAATCAGCCCGTCGATATAGGCCGCATCATCCATTGCCAGAAAGGACATGGGCGCAAGGTCAGCTTTGAGCAGCGGTATGTTCGAAGCTGTCTGACGTCATCTATTGGCTGTTAGGGTCAGGACCCATTGATTTCCGCTTAGTGGCGTGATTCACGGTTCGAAAACGAGCGGTGAACATGTCTGATCTTTTCTGGCTTACGGATGCGCAGATGGCGCGCCTTGAGCCCTTCTTCCCGAAGTCCCACGGTAAACCTCGCGTTGATGACAGGCGCGTTTTGAGCGGGATTATCTTCATCAATCGCAATGGTTTACGGTGGCGCGATGCCCCTGCTGCCTATGGGCCGCACAAGACGCTGTACAACCGCTGGAAACGGTGGAGCGACAAGGGCATCTTCGCGCGGATGATGGCCGGTCTGGCAGCCGAGCACGGCGAACAGAAGACCGTGATGATCGACGCGACGTATCTGAAGGCCCACCGGACAGCGACCAGTATGGGCGTCAAAAAGGGGGGCGTGGACGTTTGATTGGCCGAACCAAGGGCGGCATGAACACCAAACTGCATGCCATCTGCGACAGTCAGGGACGTCCGCTCAACCTGTTCGTCACCGCCGGTCAGGTCAGTGACTACATTGGCGCGCGGGCATTGTTGAGCAGCCTGCCGGATGTCGACTGGCTGCTCGGGGACCGCGGATATGATGCCGACTGGTTCCGGAAAGCGCTGAAAGACAAAGGCATACGCGCCTGTATCCCTGGTCGGAAGCAGCGGAAGAAAACCGTCAAATACGACAAACGCCGCTACAAACGACGCAACCGGATCGCAATCATGTTCGGCAGGCTCAAGGATTGGCGGCGGGTCGCCACGCGATACGACCGTTGTCCCAAGGTCTTCCTCTCAGCCATAGCTCTCGCGGCTACTGTCATCTACTGGCTATGAGTCCTGACCCTAGCCAAGGATATCGCCGGGGCGGGTTAACCGTTGTCCTGATCTTTGAACTTTGTTGCGTTCGCAAATATTCTTATGGTTGGTTTGACAAGAGGCTTGTAAGCATAGCGTAACAGCCAACCGGGGAACGTGCTGCCTCTCTCTTCATAGGCAACGCGGGCACGCGGGTGCTCCATGAACCGAAGCCCCGAAGGACGATAGCCAGGGTTTTCCACATGAAATGCAATTCTATTGATGTACTTGATATTTTTATATCCATAGTGGTCTGGTGCAACCAGGCGAAGCGGAGAGCCGTGCTCCCGGGTTAAAGGTTTATCATTCAACCGATCTGCCAAAATGACGTTATCTTGCAAAAGATCGCTTAGCGGCAAACTGGCCCTAGCTCCATCCCGTGCTTTGAGAATGACAAACGTCGCATTTTCATTCGGCTTCGCCATAGGGCTAATGAGCTGTTCAAAAACGTGTTTGAACAGGATGCCCTGCCATCTCAAACCAAGGCTGCTCCACGTTGTAACGCAATGGAAATCAGCAATAATCTCTGTTCGTTGCAAGCCCGCAAGCTCTCCGTCCAGTACCAACTCATTATCTACATCCCCGGAGATGTGAAGGCGGGGAGTGCCCGTCTCAGAGGGAAAACGATCGGCAAACTGTATCAGTCCAAATCTTGGCATCTTGCCAATATCAAACTGCCCCTTGGGCAGAGCCGATGACATTTGCTGTGTCCTTTAATTCTTCGTATTGGAGGCAAGATTCCGAACCAGCAGGAAAAAAGGTGTTTCGCCAACCAAATACGCCTAATCATCTGTCTCTTTATCATACACTGTCTCCAGATGATCAATAAAATTTTGAAGACATTCCCTTAACTAGACTCAAGACCCATTTATTTGCGCCTAGTGGCGTGTTTCACGATTTGAAACCCTAGCGAGGGACATGACTGATCCTTTCTGGCTAACAGATACGCAGATGGCGCGTCTTGCGCCATTCCTCCCCAAGTCCCATAGCAAGCCGCGCGTGGACGATAGGCACGTGTTGAGTGGCATTATCTGCATCAATCGCAATGGCTTGAGGTGGCACGACGCCCCTGCTGGGTATGGGCCGCACAAGGCGCTGTACAACCGTTGGAAACGGTGGAGCGACAAGGGTATCTTCGCGCGAATTATGACTGGGCTGGCTGCCGAAGCCGGCGAGAAGGCAACCGTGATGATTGACGCGACCTATCTGAAGGCCCAGCGGACAGCGACCTGCATGGGTGTCAAAAAGGGGGCGTGGGCGCCTAATCGGGCCACCAAAGGCGGCGTGAACACCAAGTTGCATGCCATCCGCGATGACCAAGGGCGACCGGTTGACCTATTCATGATCGCTGGACAAGCCAGAGGTTATATCGGGGCACGGGCATTGCTATAGGGCCTTCCAAAGGTCGAATGACTGCTCGGGGGCCGTGGTTATGGCGTAGATTGGTTCAGAGAAGCGCTGAAAGACAGAGGGATACGCCCATGCATCCCTGGGCGAACCCAACGCAATACGACATTCGAATACGACAAGAACCACGAGAAACGCCGCAACCGCATAGAGATCATGTTCGGCAGTCTGAAAGACTGGAGGCGTGTGGTGCTACGTTAAGACAGATGCTCAACGCTCTTCCTGTTAGCAATCGCTCTCGCCACCACCATCGTCATAGTCAAGTTTCGAAACTCAATGTGTCCAGAGCCTAGGCGCAGGGGGAAACGGCAGGCAACGCCGCGCAGCTTGGTGTACAGGTCTGGCGGGGTCTCGCTATTCCTGTGATCAGGCTTTGCCTCAACGCTGTGTCTGAGCTGCAACGCCGAGCATGGAAAAACCACCGTGTTTAGCAAGCAGTCCCTTCACTCGAGGCCTTCTGGCTGGTCGACGAACATGAAACACGACTTACAGTCTATCGTGCAGCCACTGGGTTGTCTTGAAGACTTCGCTTTGGGCCCTTTCAATCCTGATGTTGATGACTTACCTGTTCACTCATCACTACATCCAATCACTTGAAAAGTACCTGTTCGAACGCTAGGTTGACGCGCTGTAAAAATACACGGCGAAGACAGCCAAGCTCATAACTGTCATCTATTGATCTGCAGACCTAGAGAAATCGTTGATCATCATGAAAACTGAACAATCCGCCCCAAGTGATACCGTAGTGCCTAAAAGAGTCGTGATGCTAGCATATGAGGGCGCAAGTTCGATGGACATAATTGGACCGTTGGATCTATTGGCCGGAGTGCAGATTGCACTTAAGAGTCCCGATAAACTTTACGAAGTTGAGCTGGTCTCACCTCATGGCGGGCTAATAAATACAAAGCCCGGAAATATTGTGATGAATACAACGGCCGTAGCTGATTTAATTGACGGTCATATTGACATTCTATTAATCGCAGGTGGCGAAGCAGCATTCGAGATCGCCAAGGATCCTGACATATGTTCGTTGGTTGAAAATCTGGCCTTGCGATCAACCTACGTGGCTAGCATCTGCACCGGTGTTTTTCTACTAGCACAAGCTGGGCTTCTTAAAAACCGTCGAGCTACTACACATTGGGCTTGGTCCAAGAAGCTTTCAGACGACTTTCCCGAAACTTTAGTTGATGCTGAAAAAATATACGTAAAGGACGGAAATATTTTTACGTCTGCAGGTATTACTTCGGGGATGGATCTTGCCTTAGCGCTAATTCAGTCTGATTTTGGTGCCGAGACTGCCTTAACCGTCGCTCAATTCTGGGTGATGGTTCTAAAGAGATCAGGCGGGCAATCTCAATTTAGCTCCCTCTTGCCTGTCCCCCAAGAGATTAGTACGCCGATTGACCGTGTTATTACGTGGGCACAAAAGAACTTGACTTCGGATCTCTCAGTCGACGAAATGGCAAAGTACATCGCCATGAGTCCTAGAAATTTCTCGAGAAGGTTTACGAAAGAGGTGGGATTGACGCCTGCAAAATATGTTGAAACTCTTCGTTTATACAAGGCCAAAAGTCATTTGGAGCTGTCTGAAAAGTCATTAGATGAAATTGCAAGAGTTACTGGTTTTTCGAATGCAGACAGTTTGCGCCGTAGCTTTCTTCGCACTTTTAAGGTTTCACCAAAATATTACAGACAGCGAAATGGCTAGAACCTGTATTTCTTAGTCGACCTAAGCGGTCCATTTCTTCACTTCTTTGACGGTCGCATTAAGCTCCAGCCTCATTGATTTTCACAGCCAGAAGATGAAGGTTACGGCGAGGGCGACGGCCGAGAGGAAGACCACCGGACATCTGTCGTCGCGTGTCGCGACCCGGCGCCAGACCTTCAGCCTGCCGAACATGATTTCGATGCGGTTGCGGCTTTTGTAGCGGCGCTTGTCGTATTAGACGGGCTTTCCGCGCGACTTGCGGCCCGGGATGCATGGCCTGATCCCCTTGTCTTTCAGGGCGTCGCAGAACCAGTCCGCGTCATATCCGCGATCTCCCAGAAGCCATTCGCCCAGCAGCGCCAGCATAGTCGCTGGTCTGGCCAGCGGTCATGAAGAAACGGATCGGGCGTCCGTTGATGTCGGTGATCGCGTGCAGCTTAGTGTTCATGCCGCCCTTGGTCCACCCGATCAGCCGACCGCGCCCCCCTTTTTACCGCGCATGCTTGATGCCGTGCGGTGGGCTTTGAGATAGGTCGCGTCGATCATGATGGCCTTCTGATCTGCCGTCTCAGCGGCCAGTCCTTCGAAGATCCTGGCGAACACGCCCATCTCGCTCCAGCGCTTCCAGCGATTGTAGAGCGTCTTCGGTGGGACGAATTCCTACGGCGCATCGCACCATCGTAACCCATTGCGATTGAATAAGACTATCCTGCTAAGAACGCGCCGGTCATCGACACGCGGCTTGCCATGGCTTTTCGGAAAGTAAGGTCGAAGCCGCGCCATCTGTTCCTCGCTTAGCCAGAAAAGATTGCTCATGATGCCCCCATTTTTGGGGGCACGTAAATCACGCACAAAGTCAGCCGCGAGCTGATTAATGGGTCCTGAGCCTAGATGGCAGCCGCGCTGTTTCAGTGCTGTGTCGTGCGAAAGCCGGTTGCTGGTCTTGCGCTTCATGGGGGATCATCTGATCATAAAATGCCGATAACTAACTGGATTGGAAAGGTAAATACCTCAGTCGTTTTGTGCAATAATGCCACCTCCATCCCCTGATGGCTGAAATTGCTGGAAAGTTGTCATTAACCAAATGTTGCCAAACAACTAGAGTCACGAAACCTACTTGGGCTTCATAATGAAGGATCATCAAAGAGGATCACTTCTCACTGTATAGTGGTGCCTCTCAATTCTTCTGATGTTTCCCAGAAAACTCTATCAAGCATAAGTAGGTGGCCAAAACCAGGATAGCCGGATTGAGAGGAAATACATAGTGGCACTGCGAAATAAAACTATCGTTTCCTCAGCTATTTTAAGGCCCGCACAAAAGATTGAAAGTCTTCTATATCTGCACTACACCAAAATTCCATCAAAAAGAAATTTACACAATATAAAGAAGAGCGGTATTTTTGCAACTTGCAAAGATGTAGGAGGAAAAAATTGCATTATTGGTTCTCTTAAGGATATTAAGTTCGATTTAGTTGTGATCGAGCTGGGTTGTGAATGTCAATCAAATTTCCTTCTTAAGTCTTTCTCCGAAATTAGGCCTATATTTTCTGAAAAGTTAGTAATTTTGCTGGATCCCAAAAATCCGTTAAGATTTCAAGAGGAAGCCAATATACCATCTGTCCATCAATATGCTGAGGTGACTAACACTATTGATCAGCTAGCGCCACTTTTGGCTACCAACGGGTTTATAGTTTCTTTTCTATTGCCAAACCTTAAGGGTCAAGATTCATAGCCAGTAGACTGCAGCCGCGATGTGAGCGATGGATGAAACGAATACCTTTGGACAGAGGGCATAGCTTGTAGCGACTCGCCGCCAATCTTAGAGTCTAGGATCAGGACCCATTAATCAGCTTGCGGCTGATTTGGTTGCGTGATTGACGTGCCCCCAAAAATAGGGGCATCATGAGCAATCTTTTCTGGCTAAGCGAGGAGTAGATGGCGCGGCTTCGACCTTACTTTCCGAGGAGCCGTGGCAAGCCGCGTGTCGATGACCGGCGCGTTTTTAGTGGGATAATTTTCATAAATCAAAATGGGTTACAATGGTGCGATGCGCCGTAGGAATACGGCCCACCGAAGACGCTCAACAATCGCTGGAAGCGCTGGAGCGAGATGGGCGTGTTCGCCAGGATCTTCGAAGGACTGGCCGCTGAGACGGCAGATCAGAAGGCCATCATGATCGACTCGACCTATCTCAAAGCCCACCGCGCGGCATCAAGCATGCGCGGTAAAAAGGGGGGCGCGGTCGGCTGATCGGGTGGACCAAGGGCGGCAAGAACACTACGCTGCACGCGATCACCGACACCAACGGGCGCCCGATTCGGTTCTTCATGACCGCTGGCCAGATCAGCGACTATACTGGCGCGGAGGCGCTGCTGAGCGGCCTGCCGCGGGCCGAATGGTTTCTGGGAGATCGCGGATATGACGCGGACTGGTTCCGCGACGCCATGGAAGACAAGGGGATCAGGCCATGCATCCCGGGCCGCAAGTCGCGCGGAAAGCCCGTCAAATACAACAAGCGCCGCTACAAAAGCCACAAACGCAGCAAGATCATGTTCGGCAGGCTAAAGGACTGGCGCCGGGTCGCGACACGCGACGACAGATGTCCGGTGGTCTTCCTCACGGCCTTCGCCCTCGCCGCAACCGTCATCTTCTGGCTGTGAAAATCAATCAGGCTGCAGCCTAGCATTCCAACTGGACCAATTAGATGGGGCTGACTCGCTCAAAGTCTCAGAGAGCGCCGCCCCTGCATATCGTAGGGGTTAGTTCTGTCATACGCACAATCCAGAGCTTTCTGCCGCCAATTCAAATTATCGCGCAACGACCTTGATATTCCTTTTGATAATTGAGAAACTGCCTCTGGAAATTGCACGATGCTATCCCTATAGAATCTTGGATACTCCGAATAGTTTTCGATTTTGGAGCAACTAAGCACCAGAGTTGGGAGACTTGGCCGCGTTAAGCGAAACAGCCTGATGAAACTTGATAGCGTTGATACTCCAATTTTAGTGTCTAGATGGATGCAAATAAGTGCAAAGTCGTCAGGGTTCTCTGATATGTCACAAAAAGCTACCTCCAAGCTATTTACGCTTTTCGTTGCAAAACCAAGCTGCTCAAACATAAACAATACTTCGAGTTTAGGGCGATCATCGAAATTTACCACTAGTACGTTATTAACACCAAATAGAAGACTATCAGCATAATCGAATTCCTCTGAATTAGTGTGATCTTGATCTATGTACATCGTAGACTACCGCTCTTTCATCGTCTTCAATGATCTGTCTTTCAAAGAAAGAAGTATTTCACCATGCCAAGAAACCGGTAATATCGGACAAAATTGCGCGCCCTCGACGCCGGGCATTGCCTGTTTGACATCAGCGCCTCTATTCGAAGAACTGAGACGCGTGATGTCGGATGGTGGGGTTGCTCAAGCCACCATCCTCTTTGGGGGGTTGCCCTAGCTTAACCAAGTGGTCGCGGAAGGCGGCCGCGTCCGTCAGCGTAACCTTGTCTGTCTGACGTCAGCGCTTATGGGTCCAAATAGGGCGATTTGATTAGAGAGTGTTTCTGGCTCATCGTGACCACCGAGGAGTGGACGATGAGAAAGACAACTAAGAGCCCTAGCGAGAAGATCTTCAAAGACATCAAACGGGCAACCCGCAAACAGTATTCAGCTGAAGAGAAGATCAGGATCGTGCTGGATGGCCTGCGTGGCGAAGATAGCATTGCTGAGCTTTGCCGCCGTGAGGGGATTTCTAGCGGTCGCCAAAGTCGCCCATGGTGGTCGCTACTACGTCGCAAAGCGGGTCGTGCAATTGGAGTTCGACCGAATCGATGAATGCCTTAGCGCATATCCAGCCAAGAGAGGCGAATTTTAGAAATTGAGGGAGAAGCAGTAACAGCGGGAACATTTCCGCGCATCGTGGGAAAGCCTCGAGGTGGACGTTGGGGTGGACTGCGTTCCCAGGAATCTCTTAAGCTTTTAATTTTGCTAAGAAATTATACTAAAAATGGTGCGGGTGAAGGGACTTGAACCCCCACGCCTTGCGGCGCCAGAACCTAAATCTGGTGCGTCTACCAATTCCGCCACACCCGCATCCAGTCAAGGAAACAAGTCTTTAAGACTCGTCCTGTAGAAGCGCTGAATAGCAAAAGGTTTTCGGAGATGCGAGAGGAAATTTTTATTAAAAAATCCAAGACATCGGACGTTATCCACAGTAAGCT
>Ga0189286_100294_pt1 | contig 17740 bp, 16 predicted proteins | sample UW69minimetaG_FD_130330 | JGI IMG/M metagenome (GOLD analysis project Ga0189286, IMG submission 130330) | Marine microbial communities from the Costa Rica Dome - UW69 mini metaG | ecosystem: Environmental > Aquatic > Marine > Oceanic > Photic zone | place: Costa Rica: the Eastern Pacific...
GCTGTCGGTGTCGCTGAAGCCGTCGTCGATGCTCTCGTCGGTGACGAGGTAGCTGTAGCTGCCGTCTGCGTTGAGCGTCAGCGTGCCGTAGAGGCCGACATACACACCCGCGTTGGTGATCGAGAGCACATCGCCCGCGTCCACGTCGGTGTCGTTGGTCAGCACGTTGCCTGTGGCCGCCACGCCGTTGTCGCTGGCGCTGTTGCTGTCATCATTGGCCACTGGCGGCGTGTTGCCGCCGCCTGTTCCGGCGCCTGTGACCGTGACGATCACCGTCGCGGTATCATAGCCGCCTTTGCCGTCGGTGATGGTGTAGGTGAAGGTGAAGGTATCGGTGGCGGTGCTACCTGCGGCGAGATAGTCGAACTGGCCGTTGGCGTCGTAGATCAGATCGCCCCCTGCGGTCAGGGTGATCATGCCGATTGTGGCCGTGCCATCCACCGACACCACCTCAAGCGTGTCACCTTCCCAGTCAAAATCATTGGTCACCAGGCCAGAGGCGCTGACGGTCAGTGCGGCATCTGATTGCGCGGAGAGGGTGTCATCCACCGCCAAAGGTGCATTGTTGGCCGCGCGCAAGTTGATGGTGATGTCGTCAAATTGCAACAGCTCAATGCTGAACAGCCAATCGGTGCCGAGGATATCCGTGTGGGTCACACGTAAGCCGCACCAACCTTGGTGGAACGTGAAGTTGAGGATGCTGTCCTCAAACACCGCAGTGTCCCGGCCCCGTCCGCCAAAGAGCACATCGTTGCCTTGCCCGCCTGAGAGCACATCCCGCCCCCGGCCACCAAACAGCCAGTCATTGCCGGCGTCGCCAAATAGTGTGTCTTTACCGTTGCCGCCTTTGAGCAGGTCGTGCCCGTCGCCACCGGACATCAGGTCGCGCCCATTGCCACCCAAAAGAATGTCATTGCCGCCATTGCCATTGATGGTGTCATGGCCATTGCCGCCATAGAGAAAATTGGACAGCCCATTGCCATTGATGAGATTGTTGCCGTTGTTGCCGTTGTTGCCAGGCATAAGACGTTCCCCCGAGGATGCTGCATCCGCAGTTGCAGATGATGGACCCGACCGGGAAGACAGGCTTGGACTGGGTATTTGGAGTGTGAAAAAGTTAATTTTGGCCAGAAAAGGCGTTAAATCACATACCCTAGAATTGAACGGTTTTAGTGCGGTCCCACCTACGGTCGAGCGACGACTGAAACGGAAAACTGGCAAGCACTTTTAATCGCTAAAAAAAACAGAAATCACCTGATTTTTATAGCAGAAATGGAGCATTTTGTCAGCCTGTCAGGCCGTACCTTCGAGACAAACGCTATATTTTGATGGCCCGCTTGAGACGAAAGCCGACCTTGTGCGGGTCGGCAGCAGTGGGCGGCAAAAGAGGCCAGCCCGTCTTGTGCCACCTGCAATCGCATCAGGCAGAACGGTAGCCTAGCGGCGGCAAAACTCGCGGGGGTCAGGTGACTTTCGCGCGCACCTGGAACCGCTCTTCTCGCCAGGTTTGGTTTTTCAGAATACTCTCCAATGTGTCCACGGCCTTCAGGATGTCAGCCTGATCAATGAACAACGGCGTGATCCCAAAGCGCATTACATCCGGCGCGCGGAAATCGCCAATGACCTGATTGGCAATCAGCGCCTGCATGCAGGCGTAGCCGTGCTCGAACCGGAAGGAAACATGGCTGCCGCGGGCCTGCGGATCTCTTGGACCGGCAAACGTCACGCCCGGACAACGGGCCTCCACTTCACGAATAAACAGCTCGCTCAGGTCGATGGACTTTTGGTGCAGATCTTCCATGTCCACCGCGTCCCACACGTCCAGCGCAGCGTCCAAAAGAGCAAAGGATGCGATGGAAGGCGTGCCGATGCGCATGCGTTCAATCGCATCCGGCATCGGGCGGAAATCGGTGTCAAAGGCAAACGGAGCCTCATGGGCATACCACCCCGACAGCGCACTTTCGACCACACTCAGCAAGCGTGGCGCCACGTGGATGAAAGCCGGCGCGCCCGGGCCAGCGTTGAGGTATTTGTAGGTACAGCCCACGGCAAAATCCACGTCCAGACCCGCGACATCCACCGGAATGGCGCCAGCGGAATGGGCCAGATCCCAGACCACCACCGCGCCCAACGCATGGGCCTTTTCAATGATGGCACTCATGTCGTGACGTCTTCCGGTCCGGTAATCCACCTCAGTGACCATCACCACCGCAACCTCGTCAGTGATGTTGTCCAGTACGTCTTCTGGATCTGGGATGCGCAGCTCGTAACCGGCGTCTTTGAGCTTCATCAGCCCTTCAACCATATAGAGATCGGTGGGGAAATTTCCGTTGTCAGACAGGATCACCTTGCGCTCTGGCACCAAGGCCAGACCCGCTGCCACCGCCTGAAACACGCGGATCGAGAGCGTGTCGCCCACCACGGTGCTGCCGCCAGGCGCGCCGATCAGACGCCCCACCCGATCGCCCAATGTGTTGGTCTGCATAAACCAGTTGCGGGTGTTCCCCCCCCGGATCAGCTCCGTGCGCCACTCATCCATCAGGAAGCGCTGCATACGCTCCGGGGCCGCTTTCGGCATCGGACCAAGCGAGTTGCCGTTGAGGTAGATCATGCCTTCGGGGATGTCGAACATGGCGCGGGTTTTGGAAAAGTCAGTCATGGTGTTGTCAGCTCATTTGGGCGCAGGAGTGCGTAGGGAAGATGTAGATTTAGGCGATGCCAGCGGAGTGCCAGACGTTTTTCACAGTCAGGTAACTCTCCAGCCCTTCGGTGCCGCCTTCGCGGCCGTAGCCGCTGGACTTCACGCCGCCAAACGGGGTTTCAGGCAGGGACGCCTCCAGCGTGTTGATCGAGAAGTTGCCCACTTCGATCTCGTCAATCAAACGGTCGATGTAGTCGGCGCGGTTGGTAAAGGCATAGCCTGCGAGCCCGTATGGCACCGCATTGGCCTGTGCAATTGCTTCATCCAGGTTGCCGACCGGATTGAGCACCGCAATCGGGCCAAACGGCTCTTCCTGCATGATGCGGGCGGAACATGGCACATTTGTGAGCACCGTGGGCTGGAAGAAATAGCCGGTGTCGCCGTGCCGTCCGCCGCCTGTGCGCAATTCTGCGCCCTGGGCCACGGCGTCTTCGGCCAAAGCGCTCAGTACCGGGATGCGCCGTTCGTTGGCGGTTGGCCCCATTTCCACACCGTCGGTGATCCCGTTGCCCACAACCGTGGCGGCGGCGCGGGCCACAAAGGTGTCTACAAAGCGGTCAAAAATGCTCTCGTGGATGAAAAACCGCGTGGGTGAGGTACAGACCTGCCCGGCGTTGCGCATTTTCCGCACTGCGCCGCTGATTGCGGCCTGTTCCACGTCGGTGTCTTCACACACGATCACCGGCGCATGACCACCCAGCTCCATCAGAACCCGCGTGTCACTCTGCGCGGCAAGACCGGTCAGATGCCGCCCGACCTGTGTGGAGCCGGTGAGCGCCACGAGGCGCACGGAGGGCTGCGGGATCAGAAATTCAGAAATCTCGGAGGGCACGCCAAACACCAGATTCAGCACGCCCGGAGGCAATCCAGCCTCCTCAAATGCGCGCACGATGTGGATCGCCCCGGCAGGCGTTTCTTCGGCGGCCTTGAGAATGACGGAGCAGCCGGAGGCCAGCGCTCCGGCAATTTTGCGGGCAGGTTGGCTCATTGGGAAATTCCACGGCGAAAACGCCGCGACCACGCCAATAGGGCTGTGATGGACCGAGATTTTGCCCCCTGCCGCGGAGGGGATCACCCGGCCATAGGTGCGCATGGCTTCGCCAGCGTCCCATTCAAAAAACTCGGCACCGCGGATGACTTCCAAACGGGCCTGCGCCAAGGGCTTGCCATGTTCCGCAGTGATGCTTCGTGCGATCTCTTCCTGACGGTCCCGCATAATGGCGGCGGCCCGCAAAATCAGGTCCGCCCGCGCGCGTGGCGGTGTCTTGCGCCAGACCTCAACCCCTACCTCGGCAGCCCGCAAGGCGTCTTCCAGATCGGCACGGCTGGCGCAGGGTAACTGGCCCAGCTCCGCTTCTGTCGCAGGGTTCACAACCGGAAGGGTCTTTGCGCTGTCGCGCCACTGTCCGTTGATGAAAAGTTGCAGGTCTGGATAGGTGTGCATGCCGCCCTCGCTGTCGTCCTTGACTTGCCCCCATAAGTCCTGCGTCCAGCGCCCAGCCGCAACAGAATTGAGCAAATCCAGCTATAACAATGGCGAATATCAGAGCGTCTCAATACGCCCCTGTATCTCTTCTGCGGCGCCGCGCAGCGCCTCCAAAAAGGCCGCACTGGCCGGTGACAGGCTTTGGCTGCCGCGATAAGACACCCCGACCGGCCCAGCCCCAAATGGGGCCACCCAATCCAGCGCCGCCAGCAGACCATTTTGAATGTCGAGGGCGGCCACATGGGCCGGCATCAGGCCAATAAAGTTGTGAGAGCGCAGCAAAGACCGGTTGGCCAGATACGACACGGATTCAATTGCCGTCTCCGGCGCGTATTGATCCTGACGCACAAAGAACTGGTCACATTGCCGACGCAGGGTGGTTTCGATGGGCGGCAGGATCCAGCCATAGGGCTTAAGCTTATCAAAGCTGACATTGGCCTGCGCCGCCAGCGGATGCTGGGTGCCCACCACCGCCACTATCCGTTCGTCAAAAAACCTCTCCTGACTGGTGTGTTGACGGTGCCGATGGTCTGGCAACCGCCCCACCACCATGTCGATTTCGCCAGACAACAGCGCCGGCATCAGGACTTCATTGGTGCCTTCGACAATCTTGATCGCCACTTTGGGACGGTCTTTGAGCAGCTGCTCCACCGCCAGCGGCAACAAAGACGGAGACGCCGCCAATAAGGTGCCGACGACCACCCGTCCGGCATTGCCCTCATTCAAATCGTCCAGCTCCTGCGCCGCATTCGACACCTGCGCAAAGATCAGCTTGCCGTGCCGAATTAGAGATTCGCCAAACACCGTGGGCACCACGCCCCGATTGGTGCGCTCAAACAGCTTCACCTCAAAATCCAGCTCCAGATCCTGGATCATCTTGGTGGCAGCCGGTTGCGAGATGCTCAGATCCCGCGCGGCGCTTTGTATGCTGCCATGCTGACCTACGGCGACCAACAATCGCAATTGCCGCAGCTTCAGGCGGGTCAAAGCACGCTCTACAATTCGGGTGTGACGGGTGGCCATGGCAGGTCCTCACATCGACATAGGGGAAAGAAGCCGTTCGACCGAGGCCACCATGCTCATCGCGGCCAGAGCCGAACTGCGGGGATTGTCGGGCAAGGCGCTGCCTTCGATGCGGAACGAGAACTGCCCAAAGGCCCCGGTTGCTTGCACCTCGTGAATGTTGGCCGTGATCGTCGGGTCCGCCACCAGTTTGACGCGGGTGTCGTCAAAGCCAGTGCCCGCCAAGGCCACCGCAGCCGCAACATTGGCGTTTTTGGGATACGAAAGCGCCGCCTGACGTGCGGTGCCCTCAAAATGCACCGTGGGTGCGGACAGGCTGCCAAGATCCAATTGGACCTCCGCCGGTGAGCCTTTCCATCCAAGTGGCGGCTTGCGGCCAATGTAGGTGACGTCTGTTAGCCCGCCGACCTTGGCGGCCCGTAAACTGTCCAAAGCGCCGATGGCGCCACTGGCCAGATGCAGCTGTGCGCCGCCGGACTGCGCGGCCTGCGTGAGTGTTTCCGCCAAAGTGGCATCGGCCAACGCCCCCAAGGACAGGGTGATCACATCGGTGCCTTGGGCCAAAAGCGCGGGCCCGTGCTGCGTCAATGCCGCGTGGCCGCCGCAGTCCAACACCAAAGCAATTTCGGCTGGCAACTCTGTCACCGATGTGACACGGACCACATCCGCCAGCGACGTATCCTTGGCCTGTGTCGTCCGCGCCAAAACCGCATGTGGACCCCAGCCGCGTTGCTGCAAAGCCTCTGCCACGTAGCGCCCGATTGCGCCTTCCCCGATGATGCCGATTTTCATGTGTCTCTCCAAGTGCCCCATCAACATAGTAGAAGAAAGCGCCCTCTGTTATCAGAATTTTGGATAACCAGTTTCTCGGGATGCGGCTGGTGCGGGGCAGCATCCGTGGCCTATCAGATCTGCAAAGAGCCCAAAAACCGGCTCCCCCTCTTTGCCGGATCGGAGTATCGCCATGAAATACGCCAAACATGAAGCCAAAGCCTATTCCCGAGAAACAATGCGCGGCATTTGGGCGGCGGCGCTCAATCCGTTTGACGAGACCTTGGCGCTGAACGAAGCCGGGTTGCGCCGCAACATTCGCCATTGGATCGATGATCTGGGCATCCAGGGGCTGTTCATTGCCGGGAAACAAGGTGAGTTCTGGTCTATGTCGCTGGATGAGCGCAAGCGCAACATGACGATTGCGGTGGAGGAATGTGGCGACAAGGCTGGCACCATTATGTCGATCTCCGACCAGAGCGTGCAGACCGTGCTGGAGTTAGGTCAACATGCCCAGGACTGCGGCGCGGACTATGTGGTTGTCCATGCCCCGATGCTGAGTTTCTGCCACGACCGCGACGAGGTTTTGTACAACTATTACAAATACCTCTGTGACCGGCTCGACATTGGCATCGCGATGTGGAGCCATCCGGACAGCGGTTACCTGATGGCGCCAGAAACCTGCGCCCGGATTGCGGACCTGCCCAATATCATGGCGATCAAATATTCGGTGCCGCGCGAGATGTATGCCCAGTTGACCAAGATGGTGGGCGACAAAATTCTGGTTTCGACCTCGCTGGAAGACGACTGGCTTGCCAACATCGAAGAGCTGGGCTGGCAGCTGTACCTGTGCTCGTCCCCTCCCTACCAGTTGCAAACCAAAAATGACCGCCGGATGCACGAATACACCGAGCTGGCTTTTGCCGGAAAGTTCGATCAGGCCCGCCGGGTGCGCGACAGCCTGGAGCCGGTGCGGGCTGCGATCCGCGACAGCAAGCCCGCTGGCAAACCCACCGCACACGGCAAATACTGGCAGGAATTGCTGGGACAGGTTGGCGGCCGGGTGCGCCATCCGATGTTGGAACTGAGTGAAGCCGAAAAAGCCGCCACCAGCGCCGCTTTTGAAGATTGCGGGCTACAGCTCTGACCCGGCGATGCTAGGCGAAGCGCTGGCCCTGCTTGCAGCCGCCGCCTACGGCGTGGCGGGCGTGTCCATTGTCCATGCAAAACCGCAAGCGCAGGGCGACAACGGCATCTTTCTATCCATTGTGGTGACGGCGATCTGTTCTTGGGGGCTTTGGCTGTTCACCGCAGACGCCTCTCACGACGTGCTTTTGTCTGGCGCGAGTGGAATGGCGCTGCTGATATTTGCCTGCGCCGGGATCTGTGCCAATGTGTTGGGCCGTCAGACCATGTATCGCGTGACCGAAGTTGCGGGGGCGGTCAACGCAGGGCTGCTGCGCCGGTTGGTGCCGGTCTTTGCCCTGCCCTGCGCCTTTCTTGTGCTCGGGCAAACGCCCGGACCGCAGGTTTTGGTCGGTGGCGTGTTTGTCCTCGCAGGGGTGCTGTTCTATCTCAACCCCAACAAAACACCGTTGGGTGGCTGGGTGGCGCTTGGGACAGTGTCCGCCTTAGCCTATGCAATGGCCTATACCCTGCGCGGCCTTGGATTGTTGTATCTGCCAGACGCGGCCTTGGGCACCGCCATTGGCGCATCAGTGGCCTCTGTCTGGGTCGCCGCTGGAACAGTGTTGCGGCAAGGCTGTTTGCACAGCTGGCACCACATCACGGTCGACCGCACAACGGCGCATTGGATCACCGCCGGTGCGCTCAGTACCGGGCAGATTTTGCAGTTCTTTGCGCTCAAACACACCACGGTGGCCGCCGTTTCGGTGCTGGGCGCCATGGATGTGCTGTTTGCCGCCGTGCTGATGCGGTGGCGACCAACCCAAGAAAACGTGGCGCTAGCACGGTTGCTGCTCGCCATGGTGCTGGCGATGATTGGCTCCGCCTTACTGCTCGCGCCCTAAGGCATATTCCAAAAGCGGATAGCCACTTTCGCCAAATTCCATATTTCCTTGCCGCAAAATCCCTTAGCCTGATGCCAACACGCGCGCGGCGCAGGCATCGCGCGGACATTTAGGGAGGGTCACATGGCCACACATCCAACCTTGAAACCGTTCAACTTCAAAAAATGGGTTGCGGAGAATGCGGACAAACTGCGCCCGCCGGTTGGCAATCAGCTTTTGCACAAGGAAGGCGACATGATTGTGATGGTGGTGGGCGGTCCCAACACCCGCGTCGATTTCCATGACGATCCGGTGGAGGAGTGGTTTTTCCAGCAAAAGGGCGACATGATGCTCAAGATCGCGGATGGCGGCAAAATCTATGATGTGCCGGTGCGCGAAGGCGAAGTCTTTATGCTCCCCCCACATGTGCGCCACGCCCCGCAACGGCCACAAGAAGGCTCGATAGGTATTGTGGTTGAGGCCCCGCGACAACCAGGCATGAAAGAAGGGTTTGAGTGGTTCTGCTTCAACTGCGAAGGGCTGGTGCATCGGGAAGAAGTGGCACTGGACGGCCCCGAAGGCATCGTGACCGCCCTGCCAAAAATCTACGACCGGTTCCACAACAGCATAGAAAACCGCACCTGCCCGTCCTGTGGCGAGGTGCATCCGGGCAAAGGCAAGCCGCCGGCGGAGTGGGTGCAGTTGTAGGCGGTTTTGAGCATTCGTTTCCACAACTGACCCGAGCCCCGAAGCTTATCCAGCTTAAATGGAGGCCAAATAGCTGCCGCGTTACTTCAGCAGCACATGAAACAGCCAGGGCACCGCAAACAACACCAGCACGGTGGCAACTGCGAGGCCACCTCTTATCAGCACAGCCATCGCCCCCCCCCAAAGCGCTCCACAAACGCGGTCATTGGAAGAAGGCCAACCGCCAAGGTCAGTGAGGTCAGAAAGATCGAGCGCAACCGCATTTACGCACTCGCTCAAGGGCTTCAAGGCGATCCGGAACCCCACGCTCCCGGCCAATTTGGTCCACCAAAAAGATCGCATTCGAAGTCGGTTTGGTCCAGCTCCCGATCGACGCGAGCCCCCTCGCAGGTAAACTATGCCGGTCGTGATAATGTCGACAGATGCGGCCCCGAGCGAGGCTTGCGGGAGCTGGCCTATCGACAATTCGTATCAGAGGGTTACATACAGCCTGTCATCCAGCAATCCGCTGCGCTTTTCCTAAGAGGTCCAGTGATGAGCAAGAAAATCCCCTCCCCCTGCATCGACGTATGCAAATTCCGCCGCGAAGGCCATTGTTTGGGGTGTTCGATGACCAAGAGCCAAAAGAAACTCTTCAAGTCGGTCAAGAAGCCAGATCAGCGAGAAGGCTTTGTTCAACTTTTGGTGTGTCAGCAGGCACAAATGGGCCGGTACACACATTGGGCACCGGCCTATCAGAAGAAGCTCGACAAAAAGAAGGTCAGGGTAAATTTCCCGCTAACCAAATAGTTAGCGCAGGTGGGACCGCAGGAACCAGGCGAACTTTTCGTGCACTTGACCACGGCTAATGCACAGGTCTTCTGTCAGAGTATCACCGTGCTCAGCTGCCAATTCACCAGCACCGGCCAGCGTGGAGGCTAGGGTTTCTTGCGCCTCAAGCATGGCTTTGATCATGTCCTTATCGGTCGCGTCACCTTCGTGCTCGCTCACTTTGGAGCGTTTCAACATGCCAGCCAATGTGCCTTCGGCATGCGCATCCAGCGCTTTGACACGTTCGGCCAGGTCATCTTGCGCTTCAAAATGGTCTTCGTAAATTTTCTGAAACAGGTCATGCAGCGGGCCGAAGGCCATACCCGTCACGTTCCAATGGAAGTTTTGCGCCAGCATGGTGGTTACGGCCGTTTCGGCAACAGACTGGTTCAACGCGTCTGCAATTGCCGCACGGGAGTCGGTGGTCAGATCAATAGCTGTCTGGGTCATTTTGAATACCTCGATACGTCCGTTCTTAGAAACCTCTGGGCGAACAAGCACCGCCCGCTACCCTTATTTATAGCATCGGGAGAGAATTCCAACCACTTTTTAGAATTATTCTAAGTCTGAGAAAATTGCTCGGAAATCGACCGTATCAAAAAGGCAAAGTTCCGCTGCGTCCAGAGCGGAACTCGTGATTTAATCAGGAACACAAAACTATCTTCGTCTCCACGTGCGAGTGTCTCAAACAAACGCCCTAGCCATGCTTCATCAAATGACATGCCATCGGTGTCTGGCTGAAAGAAGACCGGCCTTTTGCCGACGGCTTGTTTAAAGCCTCGGATCAGGATCTCCGCATGACGCATATCTGCATTTGCAGGGTCAGCCAGCAACAAACCACAGGCTTCATTAAGGTCCATTCGCGCCGCAGACCGGCTCCGGCGAGCCACCATTCGCAGGTAGTTCACCAACAGAACTGACCGCTCCGGCAGCCGTTTTACGGGCGTCGATGTCAAACCATCGGGATTTGCTAGCTGAATTGCTTGCATCTTCGGGTCTCGCTACCTGTGAACGGTCTTAATCGCTCATATGGCACAATTTGAGAATCCCGACAATAATACTTGGTTAAAAGGCCGGAGCAAGCCTCAGCTGCCTAAAGAAGAACACGTCTTCGTTAGCCAGCCCCAGCACTTGCCTTCCACCGACAGCAGCACAGATCATTCCCCTTTGACGTCTTCGCGTCGATCCGCTGCTATGCCCTCTTTGCGCAAGAAAACCAGAGCTGCGCTGGTCACAACCGCAGCAGACAACAGGTACAAAGCCGAGGCCCAAAGGCCAAATTTCCAAGCGGCGAACAGCCCAACCAACGGCGCAAAGGCTGCCCCCAGTATCCAGGACAGGTTTGTGGCCAGGGCGGAACCTGAATAGCGGTACTCCGGCGCAAACCTGTTTGGCACGATGGAGCTGGACTGTCCGTAAGACAAACCCAGCAAAACAAAGCCAAGAAGAATGTAAATTGCAGGGTGCGTGTTCAGCCAGATGATACCAACGCAAAGCACCGGCACCAATGCACAGCTGATCCAGAGGACAACGCGGTTGGAAAACCTGTCCGCCAGCACGCCCGACAGAATCACCGCGCCAATAGCCACTGTGCCGCCGATCAACTCCAGCATGAGAATGTGGGTCACATCACCACTACCAAGCAACAGCGTGTAACTGAGCGGGAACACCGTAACCATGTGAAACAGCGCATAGCTGGCCAATGGCAACAAAGCTGACAGAACAATTGTACGGCCTTCATCCCGCAAAAGGCCCTTCAACGGTGCCGATTTCAGTTGCGTGTCATCATCACTGCCAAAATTGGTGGTCATAAGACGTAGGCGTGCAAAAAGAGCCACAACATTGACCGCAAGCACCGCAAAGAAGGCAAACCGCCAACCGTAGCTCAGGAATTCTTCTTCTGTCAGAAAGCCCGTGAGCACATAAAACAATGCCGCAGCCACACTAAACCCAATGGGTCCGCCAAGCTGTGGCACCATGGAATAGATACCCTCTTTACCTTTTGGCGCCGCAGATTTGAGCTGCAACGTGATTCCATCCCAGGCTCCGCCAAGTCCGAGACCTTGCACGAAACGTAAAATGCCCAGACTGATGGGGGCCAGCAGGCCAATCTCGCCATACCCCGGCAGCAGTCCAATCGCGACGGTGGACACCCCCAACACCATAAGCGCCAAAGTAATCTTGGCCGGGCGCCCGATTTTTCTCTGAATCCAGCGGCTTGCAAGACTGGCGATCGGACGTGCCAGGAAGGCCAAAGAGAAAAGCGCAAACGACCAGAGCGTGCCTGTCACCGGATCAAGATGCGGGAAAAACACCGTGGGGAACACCAAGGCCGAAGCAATGGCATAAACAAAAAAGCCAAAGAAATCGGTGACCCGCGCCATCACCACAGTGGTGATCACATCATCGATTGTTACGTGTTGTACCGTTGGGCTGCTGGAACTCGCCATGTCGCATTCTCCTGTCATTTGGGAATACCTGGCTGCGTTTTTTGAGGGGACAAAAAATCGTGGGCGAGGGCAATTGTCGCATTGCAGCATCTTGTGTCCAAAGTCCACAGGCTTTATGCCGCAACTGCGAGGTATCGGTTCAGTAGCAACCTGCCCTACCCAGCAAAATCCTGAACAATAAAGCACGGTTTGCCATGTGGGTCTTTCGCATTGGGCTATCTCTAGCCCTGTTCTTCAGTCTGTCCGGTTGTAATTTGGTGGTTCTGTCTCCCTCAGGAGACATCGCTGCGCAGCAAGGCGACTTGATCGTCTATGCCACGGTATTGATGTTGATCGTCATCATTCCCGTAACGGCTCTGACGATCTTTTTTGCCCTGCACTACAAACAGTCCAACGAGGACGCAGCTTATGAGCCGGAGTGGGATCACTCCGTCAGTCTGGAAATCGTGGTCTGGGCTGTACCGCTGGCAATCATCATTTGTCTCGCCGGTCTCAACTGGGTCGCCACGCACCGGCTCGAGCCTTATGATGACCTCAAAAGGATTTCTGAAGACACACCAATCGACCCCAATGTGACCCCGCTAGAGGTGCAGGTGGTGGCAATGGATTGGAAATGGCTCTTCTTGTATCCAGAATACGGCATCGCCACCGTGAATGAGGCCGCCGCAATTGTGGACCGGCCCGTTGAATGGAAAATCACGTCCGCAACCGTGATGAATGCCTTCTACATTCCCGAGATGGCCGGCATGATCTACGCCATGGCCGGCATGCAAACCGAGTTGAACGCGGTGATCAATGCCCCGGGGGTCTACGAAGGCTTTTCCGCCAACTATTCCGGCAACGGATTCTCCGACATGCGTTTTGATTTTCACGCATTGGATGAAGCTGGATTTGAAGCCTGGGTGAAGGAAGTCAAAGACGCGCCAAATACCCTGGATCAACACAGCTATACCGAACTGCAAGTTCCCACCACGGCGCATGATGTCACCTATTTCGGCACCACCGAAGGCGGCATTTGGGACAAAATTTTGAACATGTGCGCCGGCACCAACGAACTCTGCCTAAACGACATGAAGATGGTGGACGCTCTGGGCGGCGGCGGCTTGGATGGTCTGTACAACCGAGAATTGTTCCGCGGACTGTGTTCTGCAGATGATCCAGAAAGCCTGTTCCTGTTGTTGAAACCGGAACATGACCCCCACAAAGGTGAGATCCTCTCCGCAGTGAACCACCTCCCCGCACTTCCTCTTGCACAATCACAGCCCGAGGCGCAAAACTGATGGCATCCCCTACCGCATCCACCGCAGCCCATGGCGCAGACGCTGTGAACACAACCCATTGGTTCTGGGGCAAACTGGGATGGGACATCTTCCCTTTCTATGACCCGATCATCTTGGGCACCTTCATCGGCACCTGCCTGCTCGGCGTCGCCGTTGTTGGGGCAATCACATACTTCCGCCTTTGGGGCTATCTGTGGAAAGAGTGGTTCACCTCCATCGACCACAAGAAAATTGGCATCATGTATATGATCCTTGGGGTCATCATGCTGGTGCGCGGCTTTGCTGATGCATTGCTCATGCGCTTGCATCAGGCGCTGGCCTCTGCCGGATACGTTGGTTTCCTCCCTGCCTATCACTATGATCAGGTCTTCACAGTGCATGGCGTGATCATGATTTTCTTCGTGGCCATGCCCTTTGTCACTGGCTTCATGAACTATGTGATGCCACTGCAAATCGGTGCGCGTGACGTGGCATTCCCGTTCCTGAACAATTTCAGCTTCTGGCTGACCGTATCTGGCGCCGTGCTGATCATGATCTCCTTGTTTGTCGGCGAATTCGCGGCCACAGGATGGCTGGCCTATCCCCCGCTATCCGGGCTCACCTTCAGCCCGGGCGTGGGCATGGACTACTACCTCTGGTCGCTCAACATCGCCGGGATCGGCACAACACTTTCTGGCATCAATCTTGTTGTAACCCTGGTAAAAATGCGCGCCCCGGGCATGACCTGGATGAAAATGCCCGTGTTTTGCTGGACCACACTTTGTACCAACGTGCTGATTGTGGCCACTTTCCCTGTTCTCAGCGCCACGCTCGCCTTGCTCACTGCAGATCGGTATCTGGGCACCCATTTCTTCACCAACGAAATGGGCGGCAACCCGATGATGTATGTGAACCTCATCTGGATCTGGGGACACCCGGAAGTCTACATCCTGACCTTGCCAATTTTTGGCATCTACTCCGAGATTGTGCCCACCTTCTGCAAAAAGCGCCTGTTTGGTTACACATCCATGGTCTACGCGACCTGCGTGATCATGATCCTGAGCTACATCGTGTGGCTGCACCACTTCTTCACGATGGGAGCCGGTGCTGATGTGAACTCATTCTTTGGCATCACGACGATGATCATCTCGATCCCGACAGGGGCGAAGCTCTTCAACTGGCTGTTCACCATGTACAAGGGCCGCATTCACTATGAATTGCCCATGCTGTGGACCGTCGCCTTCATGCTGACTTTTGTGGTTGGTGGGATGACCGGCGTGCTACTGGCTGTGCCGCCTGCCGACTATGTGCTGCACAACTCTCTGTTCCTCGTGGCGCATTTCCACAACGTCATCATCGGCGGTGTTGTCTTTGGCATCTTTGCGGGCATCAACTACTGGTGGCCCAAAGCATTCGGATTCAAACTGCACCGCGGCTGGGGTCTTGTCAGCTTCTGGGGCTGGGTGGTTGGTTTCTGGTTTGCCTTTATGCCGCTCTACATCCTCGGTCTGATGGGCGTCACCCGCCGGCTGAGCCGGTTTGAGGACACCTTCTACGGTATCTACTTCCTGATTGCCCTCGTCGGCGCTTTGATGATCGGTGTGGGTGTGCTCGCCTTTGTCATGCAAATCGTAGTCAGCATCTGGAAACGCGAAGAGCTCAAAGTGGGCGACGACCCTTGGGGCGGACGGACCTTGGAGTGGTCCACCACCTCTCCGCCGCCTTACTATAACTTTGCCTTCAGCCCGCGTGTCTATGAACTCGACAGCTGGCATCACATGAAGACAGAAGGCGCAGCGCGCCCAACCAAAGGCTTCGTCCCGATCCACATGCCGCACTACACCTCAAGTGGCATTGTCATCTCAGGCTTTATGACCGTGATGGGATTTGCTTTGATCTGGCACGTCTGGTGGCTTGCCGCACTGACCTTCTTTGCTTCGCTGGTCTGGGGCATCGCCCACACCTTCAATTACAACCGCGACTACTATGTGCCCGCTGACGAAGTGCGCGCAATTGAGACCGCGGGCAACACCTCTATCCCAGCGGCGGAGTAATCCCATGACAGCTTCACTTGCAGGCCCGGCCCCGGAAGGCGGCTACCAGTTTTATGTCACCGAAGACCCTCATCATCATGAGGGTCACGATGATCATGACGAACATCACCATGAAACCGGCACCATGCTTGGTTTCTGGATCTACCTGATGAGCGATTGCCTGATCTTTGGCATCTTGTTCGCCGTTCATGCGGTGCTTGGCACCAGCTACGCCGCAGGCCCGTCGCCTGCCGATCTGTTTGAAATTGACAAAATCCTATTGTCGACTTTCTTCCTGCTGTTCTCCTCGATCACCTACGGCTTTGCCGTGATCAACATGCAACAGGACAAACAGCGCGCCATGATGCTCTGGCTGATTGTTACGGGCCTGTTTGGTGGCGCCTTCTTGGTCATGGAGGTGTTGGAATTCCAGCACCTCTGGCATCTTGGCGCAGGTCCAGGCGCAAGCGCGTTCCTCTCGTCTTTCTGGATCTTGGTCGGCACACACGGCCTGCACGTCACATGCGGCTCCATCTGGTTGGTGGTGCTTTTGGCGCAGGTGCAAATGCAGGGCCTGACCCATGAAAACAAACGCCGGATCATGTGCCTGTCACTGTTTTGGCACTTCCTCGACCTGATCTGGATCGGTGTTTTCTCCTTTGTCTATCTCACCGGGGTATCGCTATGAGCGCGCAACAGCACGGCCATGACTCGCATGGTTCTTACAAATCCTACATCATTGGCTTCGTCTTATCGGTGTCGTTGACGGTGGTGCCGTTCTGGATCGTCATGGCAGACGTAGAGGTCAGCTTGAGCATCGCTCTGTTGATCATTTTTGGCCTCGGCGCGATCCAGATCCTTGTGCATGTGCACTACTTCCTACACGTCACTGTTGGCGCGGAGGACGGCTGGCAAGCCATGTCGCTGGTGTTCACCGCTATTCTGTTGGTGATCATCCTGGCAGGGTCGATCTGGGTCATGGTGCATCTGCACGAGAATATGATGCCGGCTCATGAGCAAATCGAGCGGGTTCGAAACCTGCCATGAGTGAGCACAGCGCACAGTCACCGACGTTTTCTGCACGTCCATTTTGGGTCGACTGTGTGCTGTTGGTACAATCTGCAGTCATCATCGTGACGTTGGTTGCGCTGGGAAATTGGCAAATGCGCCGGTTGACGTGGAAGCTCGATTTGATCGAGGCGGTAGAGACCCGCGCCTTTGCACCACCTGTAGCGGCGCCAAACACGGGCGCTGTTTTGGAATATCAAAGAGTTTATCTCGAAGGGACGTATCTGCATGACGACAGCCTGCGGATCAAAGCCGTCACAGACCTGGGGCCGGGGTATTGGCTGCTCACTCCGCTAGATGGAAGCGAACACATCACCTGGGTCAACCGGGGGTTTTTGCCTACCGGTTTGGATGGCGGACGGATCACGCAGCCCGCTGGACCACAGAGAGTTGAAGGGCTTTTGCGTCTGCCCAAGTCCAAAGGTACTTGGCTAGAAAAGAATGATCCAGGCGCCGGACGTTGGTTCTCGGCGGATCTACATGCCATGAACCACACTTTAGGTTTACCAGCTCGCACCAGTTACTTCGTAGACGCAGACCACACGGACGTTTCACACACATGGCCGCGGGGAGGACTTACCCAAGTGTCATTTCGTAACAACCATTTAAGCTATGCATTGACTTGGTACGCAATGGCGTTGCTGTTGGCGGCAATGATCAGCTTTGTGATTTATCAAAGAGTGAACCCGGATCTGTAACTGCCTTCATTGCCCCTTTCAGGACGATCAGACTTAGCCCACATGCAAATAGTCCGCGCCTGACAGCTGGAATTCCGGTTGCAAGGCAGGATCAAATAGCCAATAGGTAGCGGTCGCCTCTACCCCGACCGATCTCCCCGGACACAAACGTACTTCGACTGCGGCTCGCACCCTTATTGTAATGTTGAGCCATCAGCGCTACTCCAAAAGGGCTAGGTCACACTCCAGCTTTGATGCACCCGGCACTAACCAGGATTGGTGCCTCTCAGTATTATAACCGGAGGCTTTTATGCATTCTGATTTTCGACAAACCGTTCTTTGGAAAGTCTCTAGGGTTTTGGCGGCTCTAGGCTTTGCTTCAATTTTTGCCGTTCCCTTGGCGCATGCCCATGTGCGTTGGTTTGTTGACGCGAATGATCCCGCTCTTGAGACATTTCCAACCTACAGCTGGAACGATCCCGCCGTTTTGTCGTGGATCGCAATTGGATGCTTGCTAATTTGCACTGCGGTTGTTTTGTGATCAGCCCCACCCAAGTGGTCCAGTTTGATTGTTAGTGCATGATTGGCCTCTGGTCCATCGGGACGACGGTTTCCGGCGCCAGCGGGCGGTAGCCCAGAGCACTATGCGGTCGTTTGGTGTTGTAGTGTTTCCTCCATTGTTCGATCAGGATTTGAGCCTCGCGCAGGCTGTATAAGACCTCACCGTTTAGAAACTCGTCGCGGA
>Ga0189286_100300_pt1 | contig 17348 bp, 30 predicted proteins | sample UW69minimetaG_FD_130330 | JGI IMG/M metagenome (GOLD analysis project Ga0189286, IMG submission 130330) | Marine microbial communities from the Costa Rica Dome - UW69 mini metaG | ecosystem: Environmental > Aquatic > Marine > Oceanic > Photic zone | place: Costa Rica: the Eastern Pacific...
CGCTGTGCCACCAAGGCACCAGAGTTGTTTGCCGTTACTGAATCGCTTCGTGTCCAGGGTGTTGTCGCGGTGCTTCTTCCCAATCCAGGGCGCCAGAGCTTTGACCACCGGAACATCCCGGATCATGGTTTCAACGCTCGACTTCATGAAGCTTGAGGCCGCGCCATCGGTTGGCTGGAACAGCAGTAAGTTTCTGGTCTTGTGCTCAGTGAAATAACCGAGCGCAGCTCGGATCATCTGCGAATAGCCAACCCGGGCCGACTTGACGATGTTCACATAAACGATGTCGTCATGGCCGATGGCATTCATCATCGCTATCTGGAATGGCAGCGTCTGCCAACGGCCTTCGATGTAGCTGGATTCTGACGAGAGATAAAAGTTCTCATCCGCCCACTCCACGAGAGTCATGGGCTCCGGGCGAGCAAAAGCTTTCAACCCAACTCGAACAGCTCGCTTCAGATTCTCAAGCTGCGTCGAGTTCAGTGAGGTAGTCATCGAGGGCGTTATCCAAGGATTCGCTAGTTCTGGCTATCGCGTTTTGTGCTTTTACGCAATGGCGCTTGATAGATTCGATCACCTGGTTTTCGAGTTCCGGATGCCGGCGCTTAATGTTGAGTGGAAGGCTATCAAGTTCTCCAGATGCCTCGCCGGCAATCTTGGAAAGCACCAGTGTGATGATTTCAATCGGAGCCGTTTTGCCCTCTGCAATCCTGTTCTTGATTTCCTGGCCGTCGGCCTGGGCCCTAGTCAACCGCAGGCGTTCAAAGTCCATTGTGCCGGGTTCGTAATCAAGGTCTTCAGGTTGCTGTATTGCGATCTGGTGATTCAGGCGATTATCCAGAACGGATCGCACGTCGAAATACTTCTCTCGGCCGATGCTGGCTACCGGCTGTACCCCCCATTTATCAAAGGCAGTCGTGGAAATGCCGAGGCTCTTTGCCATCTGCGATTTGTTGAGCCAGTGAGGCTCTTTCTTGGCCCTCTTTGACTCTGCCATCTAAACAACAACCCGGCTCAGAAAATTCTCGTATGTAGTGAAAACCCGCGCCTCCACGCACCCACCAGCCGGCCCCGGTTCAGGAGTACCTTTTGTGTGCGCGATTCTGGTGCGGGCCTAGTCAAAGCGCTGCCCTACCTTCGCGTAGACACCGGCCATTGATCCGCCTGATCCAGTCGTGACAGCTCGCAGCGTTTGGTTGCGGTAGCCCTGGTAAACCTTTGCGTCGTCAGCAGTGAATGCTGCACCGGGAATGTCAGACCACGAACCATCGTTGGCTCGCTCTTGAAGCTTGACTGACTGACTATCCCAGGTGGACGCAGTAACCTTGATGAACAGGTTGTCAGCGGCCAGGGTAATTGCGTTGCCCGTAGCTCCCGCCCCTGCGTTGGAAAGGAGCTCAATTTGATTGCTCATAGTACGTCCTCAAAGATGGGGGATAGGATTGGCTTCAGTACGGGCTGGAGAATGCTGTTTCCGCCTGACACCTCATCTACAACTCTCAGCGTCGCCGTAGCCTCAACCGCATCATTCCCCGCCGCATCCTGCCCGTTCAGGGTCATGGGGTAGGTATCGAGCGCCAGTTCTGGAAGCTGCTGGCTCCATGTACCACCGGAGGGGGTTGGGTTGTAGGTAACGCTATTGACCACCAGCGTGAGGCTTGATGCGTCTCCCGCACTGCCAGTAACCACCGGAGTGGTGTCTGTGGTGGTCAGGCTATTGATTGAGATAACAGGCGCCAGGCCATCCACAAGAACGCCGGAGGTATCGCCAACGCTGTTCAGCGTCAGTGTGGCGTTGTTGCTTGAGGCATCCTGTAGCGTTCCGTCTTCCAGTGTGAGGCTGGATACGGCAATGCCGTTATCGTCTTCGTCACCTGCCTGCACTGTGTAGGTGAACACCAGGGCGCTTGAGCCGCTACCGGATACGTAGTCGGCCTGGCGAGACGTTCCGCCGATATCAAGATTCAGCGCCGGAGTGCCGGTGACCGTAACGGCTTCGTCCCAGTTGACGGTAAAGCTCAGGTCATCGCCAATGGCGTAAGTGCCAGCAGTTGGCACCCCCACGCTTTGGGTAACCGGCCCCGTCACATCGGGCGGCTGCTGGGTGCTGTTGTTCGTTACCGCCTGCCCGCTGAGCGTTGCCAGATCGTTTGGTGTGGCCGCCTGATCCTGGAAGCCGTCTCCGGGCTGCGTGTAGCCAATGGCCAGCGTGTCTTCGTCGGTCAGTGTGCGCGATGGCGTCAGGTTGATAATCGTGTCGTCTGAGCCATCTACCGATGCAGAGCTAACGGAGACGCCTGCAAGGCTGATTGTCCAGCCGCCAGATCCGCCTGCGCCAACCTGCATGGATTCGGACATCTGTACGGCAATGTTATTGCCCGCCGTGGGTACAGAGGCGCTTGAGATGGTGGGGGCGGTATCGTCCGTGCCATCAACGGTCGCCGTCGCCTGAAACGTTCCGGTGGCGCCCGACTCTGGCACAAAATACTTCAGGGTTGCTGTGGAATCTCCGGCAGCAACCTCGGTGCTGTGGAGTGCAATGTCGTTGAGTTCGTCTTCCGCCGCGTCCATGGTGGCCCAATCGACGACAACCACGCCGGAATCAAAGTCAGTTACAACGCCCCACTCTACCGGGCCATTCGTGGCGAATGCAGTATCGAAAAATGCTGAGTTCGCGTCAGGCTCACCGTGCGTGACCAGCTCATAGGGGTAGCTGTTGGCGTAGCCAATGACCGTGCTGGCGGTCGTGCTGTCAACAGTAACGACCAGGTCCGCAGTGTCGTCGTCAGCAATCAGCGGGGCGGTGTAGCTGTAGGTTGACCCGCTGACCAGCGTCAGGGTGCCAACGTCTGTACCATTTAGTGTGGCGCTTACCGGGGCTGCGCTGTTATTCGCAAGGGTGAATTCAGCCGTATCGCCTTCGCTGGTGATATCGTCTGCGGCACTAACAGATGGCCCTGATGCAGCAGGATTGAAAACGGCCAGTGCGCCAACGGGGTCCGTCTCGCTGGAATATCTCAGCCCAAGCGTCTCCGATCCTGCCGCGCTCAACACGCCAGAAATCGCCGAGCCTTCATGCCCTGCTGTAGTTTGCGCGTGGTCAACCGTTACTGTCGTTGTTGTGGCAGATATAGTGGACGACTGGTTCAGCGTATCAGCCGGCGAGTTGGAGCCTGCGCCAGCAACTAGAACACCACCATCAACGCCGTTAAACGTTATATCGAGGTCGAACAGGCTCACGCCAACAGCGGAATTGAAGTTATTGACGGGAGTAGCCTGATCAATTCCGCCAAGAGTGTAGACAGCCCCGGTAAATGCATCGTGGACCTGCCCGTCCCAATCAACCGCTATAACACTTGAGCCTGCGGGTATTTGCGACTCCAGTATGTAGTAAACCCCGCCTTTGGCCGTCCCGGTGTCGCCCGTATAGGCTGCCCGAGTCATTGCAACACCACCAAAGGTTATGCCGACAATTTCACGGCTTGAGAATGCGGATTCACCCGTGCCGGCAACAACAACCGCCCTATTGCTTCCGGCGACGGCTGTGTAGGAATCGCCCTCCTGTATTGCGAGCTTGCCAAGAATCGATGCCATTAGAGATCGACCCCCGCAATAAAGCTCATATCTTCGTCATACACCAGGATTGCCTTTCCTGAATAATCGGCGAACGTGCCTTTCCAGAGCTTCAGCGTTGCTGTTTGGGTCCCGCTCACAGAAACCACTCTTAATGGCCAGAACAGGCCAGCAGAGGCAGGGTTAGAGTTGTCGGACAAAAAGAAGTGCGTTCCGTTGAGTTGCCAGTATTGGTCGGTTCTCTGAAGCAGAATATTTGTGGTGTTGTCGCCATTGTTTCCAATGTAATCCTGAATGGATGCAAACCGAGGGCGCTCCGACTCAGAGCTGCGGACGGTGTCGGTTCCAACATCACCACCCGAATTTGTCATGGTAGAGTCCATGACAATGCCGGCGTCTCCTTCCTTCTGGGTGACCTTAACCATAAGGCCATCTGACTGATCCGGGGTGTTGATCTTCCAGAGCCACCCGTGGTTAAACCAACCATCGCCGTGTTTGGGTACGCTGGTATATAGAGATGCCGCAGCCCCATCATTACCCTCGTACTCCACAATCCGAGATCCAGAGCCCGCCGGGGTTGTCTCGGCAATATAGGCTGAGTTGTGACCAGCTCCGCTGAGGTTGATGTACGCCCGGATGCGCTCTTGTTTCCACTGGAAAGATGCATTGTTAACCGATCCGTCAGTGCATCTGACTCGCGCAAACATAAAGATGGCGTCTCCAGCGGGGATAGCCGCGCCATTATCCCAGTTGATAAACCCGGCGTTGTAGCCCGTTCCAAGTGATGGGATCAGGGTTGATTCGAGGACCTTGACCCCGTCAACCGTTTTGACAAATCGATTCTCACTGCCGACACCAAATTCATAAGTGATCGTCTCGCCATTAACACTGACAGATTGGGCCATTGGCGTATCATCAGCTTGGCCATACAACCATCCTTCGCCAAACCCAAGCCAGGCCGACTTTGACGGGGCGGAAAATGTATAAGTGTCAGTCGTTAAAACGATCTCGTTCTGATCACCCAGGCCGCTTGATGCCGACCAGGCAAGGGCGCTCGTGCCACCCGAGCTGCCGCCTCCGCCGCCATCCAGGGACAATACAAGAGCCCTCGCTGCTGCAACAGACAGGGGAGAGTCGTTAGTTGCCATATCTCAGAACCTCAACTCTTTCATGGGTGCAGTCATTGGCGGGCTCAAGAAACTCTCAATATCAATTCAAGGCGTCAGCTTTCGTTACACACAAGCTCCAGCTCGACCTGTAACTAACTGTTTGCATTGAGTGGGCATAAATCGTGCTTTTGGGAATCACCAATACACGGAGGTGCATATGACTTATCTACAAAAATTTCTTCTGCTGCTATTGTTCAGCGCTTCAGCCAGTAGCCACGCCTCGCTTTTGCGGTATGACATGACCTTCAAAGCGTCCAACCACGAAACCAGCATTGATGGCGAGGGGTATTTCGTTGCGGATACTGAGCTGAATGCGTTGGTCCGGGCTAGGTTCACGTCAACTTATTTTGACGCCCTTTTCACAGGAACGAACCCGCTAACGTCCAACGAATACTATTATTTTGGCCACGTTGTGGAGGCCCACAATATGACGGACTCCACACTGGGAATCGTGTTCAGCCCCTTATTTCTAATCAGGGCGCCTGAAGGAGATCGCGACTTTGCCAGCAACCTTCACAATCACGAAAATGGCGAGTTTTGGGGCTCACTCATCGTTCCGCTTGCAAGCCTTCCGCCTGGCTCTCAAAGATCCTACCTCGACCTGGACTTTCAGATTGGCCAACCCTATTCAGTGATGGAGCCAGCCACCCTGTCCCTGCTATTTCTCGGCCTGGCCGCTATCGGCATCAGGCGACGATTCCGCTGACCAGTTGCGCAGTTAGGTTTTGTCGGCCCGGCGCTCGGCGGCGTTTAATTCAGCCTGTAAGCGGTGCTCAAGCAACTGCTGCTCTCTCCGGTCACGCTTGCGCTGGAAGTACAGGCTCGTGAAGTAGGTCAGCACGGCGAACACCGTGCCGATCAGCATCATGATCTGGTTGAATGTCATAGCGCCCCAGGCGAAGACGAAGCCGTTTGTTGCGTATGAGATGCCTTGAGGGGCGGAATCGATTTTGATGTGGGCGTTGCTGGCTAGTTGTCCCGCGATGTCCTTTAAGCTCACCGTTATCCCTTATTGACGCTCTGGGTGAATTTTCCGGTGACAGCTTTGGCGATATCGCCCATATGGGGCGCCGCAAAGTAGAAGGCCAGAATGAGCATGACAGCCGGGTTCATATCCATGGCTGCACTCTTGGCGATACTGCCTACCGCGTTGACTTTTTCGGCGGTGACAGCGCCGCCATCGTTCACGAATACCGCTACCATTCCGCACAGAACGGACAGCAGGTACATGCCCAGCCATGTGCCAGTGATGGCAAGGGCTATCAGGCGGCGGGCAAGGTTCTGCCCTTGTGTCGAGGCCATCCACTGCACAACCATCTGACGAGCTTCTGATCGATCCTTGGCGGCGTCTCCGGCCTTTTCCTCGTCCGTATAAACAAGGGCGTCAAGGCCGTTGGTAACGCCGTCCACGATCCCGCCCAGCGCCTTTTCGGTGCCAAACAGTTTTCCGAAAAAGCCGCCAATACCCATGGGAAACCCCGTTAAATGCTGATTCGGTGATGGAGCCAGCCAAACATAAAGGACTCGTTTCGCTCCCGGGCTTCCGCGATCTCAATGTATCGGGCACCCTGCAGGCAATTCAGAGCCTTGAGCATGACGAGTTCGCCATGGTGCTGGCGACGATCCAGGTAATCCTTGAGGGCGCCAATCGTACTGTTCCCGATCAGGCCGTCTACGGTGAGGTCCGCGTAATGGCTGCCCTGCACGTTCAGTGCGTTGAGGGACTGCTGCAACATCTTGCTGGCCACCGTGATGCCCATGTTCACACCGGTATCCAACAGTTCCTCGGCAATCTTCATGCTGAGCATGGACACGCGGTCATAGTTCGGGGCGGACCAGTATTGATCCTTGTAGATCTGGACGGCCAAAGACTTCGGGAGGTGCTGCATGGGGCCGTTAAAGTTGTGCAGCCTGGCCACCTTCTCGGTGATGCCGTACATGGTGGGGCCGCCTTTGTCGTCGGCGTGATCGACAAACGCGCCTTCGCGGTCAATCAGTTCATCGATGATGCGACTGAGCCGGGACATGGCGACCTCCAGAAATAAAAAAGCCCCGCACTTGGCGAGGCATCTGGTCAGGCGAACCCGGCCAGGGAATTTTCAATCGGGCACAAAAAAACCGCCAGCTCGGAGCGAGGGCGGTTTTTTGGGGGCAATTCGGTAATCTAGGGAAATTGTGCTATTAACCGCGCACGATGTCAACATGTTGTGTTTTCTGCCTATGAAGCCTTCCTGGCAATCCGCTCGAGCGACCGAATTTCAATGTCATCCAGGTAACGCATGAAGTCGGTGAACGGATCGTTAAGGCCGTACTTACGGTACGTGGTTTCGGGTATGCCGCTCATCCTTGCCCTGCTCGCCGCTGATTTGTCGGCGTTGCCTGACCCACCACACCCTTTACAGTCCGCTATCTTCGAGTCGACTGTCTTGCTGCCCGTGCCCTTGCAGGAACGACACCTGGTTGCGCTCACGAATTCCTGAACCATGGCGAGGCCGATCTTGTACCGAATACCTGCATCGCAGTCAGCCCAGAACCGGCTCTTATCGCACATCAGATCCTGAATCTCATTCAGTGCAGCCAGGGCGCTATGTATATCATCGCAATACTTGGCCATTATCAGATGCATGTGCAGCGGCTCAAGGCCGGAGCATGCAGCTGCGATGTCAGTTCTGGTCAGTTCCGGAATGCCGCCGAAAATCATCCCGGCCTGCAGCCCTTTGGTTGTCAGTCTTGCCATTAGATACGCCGCCTTGTTTGAGCTCACTGTTACCCCCGCAACACATTGAAGATTTCCCGAATCTCTTTCTCGTCATCTTGCTCTGCCAGCCAGGCCTCTAATTCCTCCCGGCTTACCTGTTTATCCCGGTACTCGCCCCACTTGCTGCGGGCCTTGGTTTCGGTTGGTATCGGTGCGAACCCTTCAAACCTCGCCCCGAAGCGGTCTCTGCAACTCCTGGCCGCTTCTGCAATGCTCCCTTCGGTAAGCATCGTTGCTCGCTTGCCGTCTACGATGGCAGTCAGTTGGAGCATGGCTTATCCTCGCTGGGTAGGCTACTTCCTGATCCTGGTAGCTGCTCCAGTAGCCTGATCACCTCGTTCGGGTCCAGGGGCTTGCCATCTCTGTAGATGTCATAGCCCCCAGGGTGATTCTTTACTGAGTAGGTCATTGCGCTATTCCCCGTACCAACGCAGTCAATAGAGCGGCCGCCAGCCCAGCGGCACTACCAAAGGCCAAAGCCACGACATAATGGCTTAGCCGGCGCCTGGGTGGCACAAGCACGGCAATGAATACCGCCAGCATTGCGATCGCAGGCCAGGCCAGCCAGGTCATGCGGCCTTTTCCAGTAGTTCGTGACACAGCAACAAGATTTCTTCCTGCTTTCCGTATCGCTGCTCAAAACGACGCTTCCAAGGGTGTACAGCCACCAAACCCGGCATTCCGGTACCGTCCTGGTGGTGCCCTGCACACAGCGGCAGAACGTTCATGTGAGAGCCTGGCTTTGTCCGGCCGTCTATGTGGTGAATGCTCACCTCTTCGGTGTAATGGCCGTCCAGGTAACAGGCGATGCATCCAAGGGCCGCCAGCTGGTCGTGAAACTGTTTCTCAGCCTTGTTTGGTGATCTACCTTTCATCACCCGCACCTTTGCGCAGCATGCCTGCGTCGAAGAGGGCTTCGGCCATAGGCTGGTCAGCTTCTATTGCTTTTTGTATAACTGCGTCGGCTGAGCTTATGAGATCTTCCCGATCCCGCTCGGCGATGGGGTCTTTGAAATCAGCCGCTGACATCAGATACACCTCTGCCTGGTCGGTGCCGTTCTCCTTACAGGCCGGCGCGTACACAACCGCTTCTCCTTTTCTGGTAGCCAGCACTTCCCATGATTTAACCTGTGGGGTGACGCAAGTTATTACGAGGCCTGAGTTTTCGCTGTTTGCCCCGACACGAGGAAGCCCAGTGTTGCTATAGGGCTTCGCTGCCTCACTTTTCGGCATACCAGGAGGGCATTCGTTGTAGTGGCCACATGGCGACTCACCGCAGGTGCCGCAAGCAGTTGGTTTGGTAGGACGTACCGCTAGGATTTCCACTTCATGTAACGAAAAAGTGTGCTCCAGGCCGAACTCAAGCTTTCTCTCGCTTTGTAAGAAGTATTGATAGAACTGAACGTTGTAGAAAATGCGCGAACGAACCGAACCAACGATCCCGAAAGATGTGGCCCACTCCGGGGCATACTCACTCCACCAAGCCGGATCACTCAGTTGCTGCTCTGTTGGTGCTTTCATAGGACTCTTCCCGGTAACCTGCTCAACGAATAAACGTGACTCCCCTTCTGAGAAGGAAGCTTTGATCACCAAGGTTGCGAACGCTTGAGCGAATCTGCGACGACGGGCAGCATCAGCGTCATTCATGCCGCCACCCCGCCACCAGGCCCCGGCGTAAATCCGCCGTTCACAAGCTCATACTGACGACCGTCGCGGTGTACCTTGACCACGCCGTAGTGCATCAGGTCACTGACAGCCTGGCGCACGTTCTTCGGGTGGCGATCGGTGGCCAGGCACAGCTGGTAAATGCTCGCCGCTTCCTTGCCCAGGCAAATCTTGATGCGCTCCATCAAAACCTCGTCAGGGACGTGATCAGTCATGGGTCACCTCGGTTTCATCGCTAGGTCTGATTACCCCTTCCATTTCATCTTCAATCCAGTCACCGCTTTTCAGCAGCTCGGCGGCGCATTCATCGCAAATGCCAAGATATTCGCCGCGTGACTCTTGATGGAAAACGGTGTGGGGGCGGTGCTTGGAGCAAAAGTACTTCTCACACGAAACCTCATCCTCGCCGTGCATGTCGCCGCAGACATAACTCAAGCCGCGATCGATCTGCTCGTCGCATCCAGGGTGATCACAAGTGGCAGCGAACACGTATCCGATCGGGCGACCTTGTGAGTCTGTTCCGCAATCTCCCCACCCCATCACGCACCCCCTATGGCTATCAGCTTCATATCAATCCCCATGGTAGGTTTGCCCCATCGGGCCATGACCGCGGACCCGGCTTGTCGTTCTGCTCAGTTGATCCCGAAGCTGGCGGTTTTCCTCGTTCTTCTCGTTCAGGCGGATTCGCAGCTGTAACACCAGGTCCGCCAGCGGCAGGCCTTCCCCTGTATCCTTGTCGACGATCCCGGAGGCATGGCAGGTGACACAGGCCATCTCATAGAACATTGGCTTTACCACCCCCCTACCCTTGCATTCGTCACACCGGGCCAGCGCTACCTTCTGCTGGCGGAACGCCGGACCCGATTTCTTCATGCACCCTTTTCCCCGTTCACCATCGCCTTGAGCACCCCCAGCTTCTGCCGGGCCCGTTCCGGGCTTGTCTGGCGATGAGTGGTCCCGGATACGCCTTCAGTTCGATCGCAAGAGTGATCACAGTTCTTGCAACCACACCCCTTCATAGGCTTAGTTTTCATAGGTCACCTCTGGCTTGTCCTCGAGGAAACAGGCGGATCCCGCCAATACTGCCTTCACTGTCTGTGTCGCCAGCCTGCCCCGGGCCATGCGCCTTTGCTTTACCGACTCTGGTTCAGGTAGCCCTCTCGGCAATACCTGGTGCGATGCGTGGTTGCAGTTTGTTCTCGCCAGCCTCAGAACCTTCGGGATGTCCGGCCAGGTATAGTCCGGGTTCCCATCCGCCAGCTTCTGCCTGAGTCGATCGAAGATGATGTCCAGGCCTTCAAAGCTGAACTTCCCGATCGTCTTCGCCCATTCCTTGCGCATCACTTTCAGCTGGTCCTCTGAATCTCCCCACAGGGACTTGACCTTGCCCCGGCCGTAGATCGTCGTCAGACGACTGAAGAACACAGCGACCTTCTGCTTCTCGTCTTCAGTGAATGCACCCCTAATCCCAGTTGTCGATGGCGTAGCCGGGATCTGTGAGTTGCTTGTCGAGTTCGTGATTTGGGCGAGAACCCGATTGATGTTTTCCATGTCCAGCTACCTCGTCACGTTGGGCTTTTCGCTTCATTGCCAGCTTTGTCCAGTTGCGCCGTAGCGCGGCCGGAGATTCGATATTGCCGCTCCAGAAAGAGTCAGCCATTGCGAATGCGAACAGAGCCTTGATCATCTCTGGCGTTCGCTTGTCCTGCTCTCTGATGAGTCGGATATCGTTGGCCCAGGTGGTCATGTTTCGATTTGCAGGGGCGTCCCTGCCAAGCCGGTTATCGACAACCTGGGCGATGAGCTCGGCGAGCTCCACGTCGATCTCGTATCCGAACTTTGTTCCGGAGGGATTTTGGACGGCGGCGCCTTCCACGGTTTTGGAAGTGGATTTTTTCTTGCCGGAATTCTTCGAGGAATAATCCGTAGGATTATTACTTTGTCTTTTGTCTTTTAATTGATCGGAATTACTGTTCTCTAAAGGAACAGAATTACTGTTCACTGAACAGTAAGTTGAGTTTTTGTTCACTCGCAGGTTCTGACGGCCATCCGTCGCCTTTTCTCGGAAGCTCCATTGCTCGGTTTTCGTGTTGATCTTGAGCTCTCCCCGGCTACCTCCCCGACGGATCAGAACGCCAGCCTCGAGCAGTTCAGCAACCACCGTCGAACACCGCTGACGGCTCATGCCGGTGATCTTTGCAAGAAGCCCTCCCGGCACCTTCCCTTTCGGCTTTTGCCAGCCATAGGTGGCACGGATAACGCCCCACACAACGCGCTGCTGAGTCGCTGTCAGCGGGTGTGATGCCAAGCCCTCGGCCAGAGCATTAACCACACGGCAGTAGCCGTCACCAAGCGTGGGCTCGTCATCCATTTGCTGCTCCGGATTGAACTGTATGACCTTGCCCATCACGCCACCTTGTCCATTGCTTTATCGTGAGTGAACTGGCCGTCCCATGTTTGCTTCATGGGCAGCTGGCCGGCGAGGTAGTATTTGTGGATCTGGCTGGCGCCCTTGTGCAGAAGAACGGGTGTGGACCGCAGCATTACCTGGCCATTGCTGCGAGGGATGTTGCTCTGCCGCTCCGTCAGGTAGTTGTCTCGGGCATAGGACGTCGCTCGCCAGTTGCCGACTGCGTCCTTGTAGAGCCACTTGCGCTGTTCCAGCAGCTGGCAGATACGCTGGCAGTTCACGCCATTCAGGCGCTTGGAAAATTCAACCGGCGTCATGCCGTCGGCGAACAGGTTCTCGAGGGACTGGATTTGTAGTGACTGCTGATCATTCGCAAGCTTCAGGGTTTGGTTCTGCTCCACCTGGTCAGCCCAGGCCCTCGCCGCAATGGCCGGGTTGGTGAAATCAGGGAGGTTGGCGGCTTTCTGTTCGAGCTCCTGCCACCGATCAACCACAGCCGCGGTGAATTCCGGGGACAGCCGGGCAACCAGAACCAGAGAATCCCGCTTGTTGAAACGGTACTCCTGGTAAAGATTCCCCTTGTGCTCAAAATCTAACCCCTCCAATGGAGAGGTTAAAATTCGGTCAGCCGCCAGCCTTTCAGCAGATCGTTTGACGTTGTCGTGACGACTGCCGGTAAGCTCCGCGATCTCGCGGCTGCTCATCGTTGGGCTACTGTTGCCACTTAGTATTAGGTCAGCCATAATCATTCCCTCTTGGACGTATCCCGCCGAGGTGTTGTCGCACCGTTTGAGGCGGGATTTCTCGTTTAGGCCTCTGGCCCATCTTCCCGAATCGTTACCACGACCATTCCTCCTGGATGGGTCTGATCCCTCATCAGTCTCGGGTGGATCCGAAAATTCCGGTCATCAATCTTCAAGGCGTCCGCCAGCCCATCCCTGCCACTCTTAAAACTGGCAACCAGGTTGTCGTCATCACGCCGGCGGGCATCCGGTGGGTAGAAATCGATAAAGACGTGGATGCAACCGCCAGCAGCGACCACATCACGAAGGCGCTTAACGTCCCAGCTGTGCACCTGTATGGCATTGAGTGTCCGGATCTTGGCCGCCCATCGGTATCCGCGGACCACTTCGCACCGGCGTCGCCAGTGAGTTCGTGAATTGGGGCTCAACACCTTGTCAGGCCATTTCAGTGATACGCGCATATCAGCCATGTTTTCTCCGCCGTGCCTGGTTCTGTATTTCCAAAGTTGTTCCAACGTGACATGTCACGTTTTCGCTTCTGGCATTTCGGGCTCCGTTGTCATCGTCATCACCCCTTCAGTTGTCGAACCCGAAGAAAGGGCCTGTGTGGCAAGCCCTTTCCGGCTTCGTGCTCTTGCGAGCAATTGGTTCAGTTTGTGGTGGGTCCGCGTATGCCGTTGCTGGCCAGGCCAACCGCACCCCCGGGCGGTACTGCATCGAGACGGTGAACGATCTTTGTGTTGGAGCTACCACCCCCAATCGCGATCACCCCGCCGGGTGACTCTGGCAATCGTTCCAGTGCCCGCGTGTCGGACTGGACGGTGCCGTTATCGGTTGCGGTATCCGCAATCAGTTCGGTGGAATCATCCACAGTGGTGAAAGCCGGAACTTCTGAGCCTTCAGCCGCCGGCACGGATGCCAGCAAGAACAGCGCGACTGCCACGAAGACGATTGCCAGAATATTTTTCAGGCTCAGTCCCATCATGTGCGTTCCTCGCGTTCAGTTGCCGGGCTTTAAGGCGGGCCCGGAGTCGCCTCGTTAATGCGTGAAGTCCGCTGACAGGTATTGCCCCGCCTGCCCCCTTCACGCCACCTGGGCTCGGCCACTACTGGACGCCTCACGGCGTTCTACAAGTTCGCAACCATCGTTTCTTGATGCGGGCCGGTCGCTGGCCGGCATTGCCGCGGGCAATGTGCAGCCTTGTGAGTGAGGCAATCCCCTGCACTGGGTCGCTTGATTCCGCATCCGTGGAGGGCTCTACCTGACGCGACAGATTGGGGACCTGTCAGGTCATCCTTGGCTTAGGGAGTAGAGCCCTCCCGGATGCGCCCTGCTTCCAGGGCAAAACACTGTTAATCTATTCAGTACCCAAAACCCCATTACTTACATCACCAAAAATGGGGAAAATGAAATCATGCAGCTGCGCCCTCATCTCCGAAGACGAGGACATAACGACTCATGACACGATCAGGGGTTACGTCAGAGCTCGCTTTCTCAAGGCGCTCAGCCAAAGAAGATGAAGGAGATCGATGATTACCGGCCAGTTGCCATAGATAACCAACGGTCGTCTTCGCTTTCTTCGCAACCTGATCGCGCTCCTGGTCGCTGGCGAGGGTTATCCACTGCTTAACATTCATCACTCGACCCTTTTACTTTAGCGGTGTGATAAAGTTACCGCCTGCCGTTTTTAGCGTCAAGCACATTTATCTTTCTGCTAAATAAAGCGAAAATCTGCGCATGGATATAAACGGCATCAGAAAAGAAAATTTGCGTGTGATGATTGAGCAGGCTGGCGGCCGGCAGGCTTTTCTCGCCAAGGTTGGCCGATCCGATTCACAGATCAGCCAGCTATTAAGCAATTCTGGAAAAGCCCGCAATATTGGCAATGAGCTAGCAAGAGATTTTGAGAGACTCTGCGGGTACCCCGAGGGGTTCATGGATAGTCGCCGCCCCCTGTACTCTGTCCAGAATCCAGATGGAAGCGTTATTTACAAAAGAACAAGGATGGGACCTCAGACTGGCAAGAAGCGGAGCCAGGGTGCAGTAGAGAACGAAACCGATTTTGCCCTAATCTCACCTGGAGCGCCGGAGCGAGAAGAGAGCCAAATGCCGGACTTTTATTTCGAAGAACCCGGCGGCCAAACCAGAATGATCGTCGACGCGAAGAGATACGAGCGCGACCCCAAAGCAGCTGCGTTCCGAAGAGAGATGGAGAGAGAAATAGAGGACCTGCTGAGCGGAATCTCTATGGATGCGGTACCTCTTGTATTTCTACCCCCATATCGCGTAGAGGCATGCGAAGCGTCTCCCTCAGGATTCAAGGTCTCTCTTTCCGATTCTTATAGGCGCCCCTTCACTGCCTCTTCCGTGCCAGCCCATAGCAGAGGGCATGCGCGAATCGGGTTTACACTGGTCTCAGATGAAGCCATGAAGCCTCTGATTAGTGCGGGCGACATGGTGGTCATATCCCCTCTTGGAGACCAGAAGATCAAAGGCGGAAGCATCTACGCCGTTCAGATCCAGGCAGAGATAAAGATCTGCAGGCTATTCACCAAACCGAACGGAAGCCTACGGATTGTCAGCGACAACCCGCAATTCCCAGAGGAACAGGTGGACCGAAACGACCTTGATAAGATAACGATAATAGGGGAAGTCATCTGGAGAGAAGGCAGGATCCGATAAACACCAGACACAATCACACCTAAAAGCCCGCCCCTGGCGGGTTTTTTTATGCCCGCTTAACTTTTTGCTAAAGTTTTTCTGTATTTTGTTGACGAATCTTTATCGTGTTGCTAAATTTATTTTAAGCAAACACGGAGTTCAATAAAATGCCACGCAGAACACACCAATACGAGCACATGGAGCCGGAGCTGGGTGATACCAGTCACCTATCCCCGCGTCAGCGCGATGTTGTTGACCTTCTCCGCAAGGGCAAGAGCAATCCCGAGATCGCCGCCGAGCTGGGGATCACCCTCGATACTGCAGCCAGCCACGTAGACGCCCTGAAAGATCGGTTCTGCGCCATCAACAAGCAGGATCTGATCTGCCAAATGTGGATTCACGGCATTCTTGAGCGCCCACGGATGATGAGCCTAGTTGCTTTCCTGCTTTGCACTCTCGCTGCGCTGCCTTTCGCAAGGAATCCTGTCCGTCCCGCCCCTCAAGGCAGGCCCAAAGTAGCTGTCATGTACCGCATTAACCGCCAAGAGATCTCTGGGGTGCTGTCATGAGCAATGTATCTATCGAACAAGTAAGGGCGGCAGCTTCAGAAATTGGCGCAGCCGTGAACTACGAGCCTCAGTTTGGCCTTTTGGACGCCTGGACGCCGGACGGGATGGTTTTCAGTTGCAACAGCCGGCACTGCGTTACTCATCATTTTCTTAAAGGCCACCTGTATCAGCAAAAGCTGGCGGATCTGCTGAGCGATATCGAGTTCGGCATCGAGCCCTGCGATGACGAAGATTGCGAGATCTGTACTGGTGAGGTGGCGGAATCATGATCAATCCCCTGCTGGCGTTGACGACGCTGTTTAAGGGCTGGTCTCCACAGTCAGCCCTTCTTTTTTACGCCGGCGATGAGATGCGGCCTTGAGTCGCGACTGACCTCGAAAAGGTTCGTCATTACCAGACACCACAAGGAGAACAAGTATGGCAACGCTCACGATAGAACTTCCGGAGAAGACGACACAGGGCCAGATGATGCAGGCACTGGATTGCCTTGGGTGCGAACTCCGGCTGGCCCGGGACGGGCGTAACTACATGGCGGTCCCGCGAGTGCGATCGGCCCGATTGGATCGCACGACCCTGCAGAGCCAGGCCGATATCTTCCGGAAGCAATACAACAAGACCTACAGCGGCGGGTACGTGCTCTTTTGGAAGGGCAGGCCTGTGGCCTGGAAACAGGAACTGGATCATCCCATCGGCTGGGAGCCTGGCTGTATCGCTCTGGACCAGTATGGGAAGCAGTGGGTCTCAGCTGGCGGTAATGGCTATGAAGGCTCCATGCGCTGGGAAGCCGTCGAGGCGCAACCCTCAAATGTAACCCGCATGCCGCCGCGAATCCGTGAGGTCCGCCAGCCGGGCCCGGGCGTGGCGTAACCACAAGGAGCAGGTAATGGCACTCATCTTAACGCGCCGGCCCGGAGAGACGATCGTCGTGAAAACGCCGAGCGGTGAAATCGTGGAGTTCACGGTGGTCGGCACTAGCGGCCCGCAGGTTCGCCTGGCTATCGATGCACCAAAGCACACGAGCATAGACCGTCGGGAGATCTACGAGCGCAAGCAGCGGGAGAAGGCACATGGCTGACCCTGTCGTGGTTCAGAAGTATTCCGCCGAACTGCACCAGGTTCTCAAGGATCTGGCCGGCTTGGCAAAGCTGGCCAGCGCCCCGCTGAACACCTATCAGGCTGCGGTGCGGAATTCGGACGAGCTCCTGAAGCAGATAGAGCGCGAGTCTACGGAGCGAAAGCTCCTCGAGCAAATTGAAAGCGAATCCACGGAGGACCGTTCCCATGAAAAACAGACTGGCTGATCTAAATGACCATCTGTTCGCTCAGCTTGAACGCCTGGGCGATGAAAGCCTTAAGGGTGAAGCTCTTCAGGAAGAGATCGACCGGAGCAAAGCCGTGACCGGAGTCAGCAAGGAGGTGGTTTCCAACGCCAGACTTGTTCTGGATGCGGACAAGCACAAGCGTGAATACGGGCTAAAAGACGGCCCGAAGCTTCTGGAGTGAGTCATGGTTACCTGGACCGCACAAAAGGATGACTGGCTGCGATCGCTTTATCCGGACACACCAAACCGGACCATCGCGAAGATGCTTTGCTGCAGCTATCTGGCTGTGAAGAACCGGGCCACGACTCTCGGGCTGAAAAAGGATCCCGGTTACATGGCCAGTAAGCCTGGCTGTTTCAGACCTGGACAAACCAGCTGGAACAAGGGGCTGAGCTATCAACCCGGTGGCCGGATCGCTGAGAACCAGTTCAAGCCTGGGCACAAACCCCAGACTTGGGTGCCGGTGGGCACTGAGGC
>Ga0189286_100301_pt1 | contig 17251 bp, 12 predicted proteins | sample UW69minimetaG_FD_130330 | JGI IMG/M metagenome (GOLD analysis project Ga0189286, IMG submission 130330) | Marine microbial communities from the Costa Rica Dome - UW69 mini metaG | ecosystem: Environmental > Aquatic > Marine > Oceanic > Photic zone | place: Costa Rica: the Eastern Pacific...
AACCAATCCACAATTGGGGATTAATATTAAATCAATTTTTAACTATATTTGAAAAAAGGGTTCAACTCTAAATAGAGCTAAACCCGTCTATATCATTTACACAAAATTTTGGACAGTGTCAAATACCGTCTACTAAAGAAATAGATTTCCAAGTAGCTATAGCTATTTGCAAAAAAGTATTCAACATGTCCAAAATCTAATAGCGAAGCGATCTAACATCAAACAGCGTAAGCAGTCTAAGAGCGAAGCAAATCAAATTATCGCAACAACAACTTCGCCTTCGCATGAATAATCTCTGCAACTGGTTTGTTTTCAATTTTACTTTCCAGCCACGACAAAATATCTAAATACAAAAAGGCTCTGCGCTCGTACGGATCGTCTTCAAACGTTTTCAATTTTGCATGCAACGCTTCAAAAGCTTTCTTAATTTGATGCGGATAAATATTGCCTAAACCTCGTAAAAACTTAATGACTTCCTTCTGAACTTCGTGCAAATCGTCCATTTTCAACAAATACTTATACGTACTTTTCAACTGTGTTTCCAGATGGTAATCCAAACCGAGTTCATAATGTGCTACCAAATTTAAAATTCGCGAGAAGCACAACAAGTCTTCACGCACTTTCAAGGATTTGTTTCGAATAATTTTCTGTAAATATTCAATACAATTTCTATTATCGCCAGCACCAAAATACAAGGATGCTATCTTATAATAAAAAATCATCACATGATGTTCGTCAATTCTGTTTTCAAAGGTCTTTATGCGTTCATTGATTTCTGCTACCAAATGCAATCCATCACTAAACGTTCCTGTCAGAAAATGATAATTCAGCTTATTCATATACACATATAAAAAGCTCAACACTCTGGTATTATCGTTCTGCGGAATAATATTGTGTTCAATATCGTGCTCCAATTGCAGCAAGACTTCCTTAAATTTTACTTCGTGTTTGATGTAAAACAAAGATTCTAACAAATAGTGATTTCCCTTTAAATAAAACACTGGATGAATCTCTTTCATCTTTGGTGTTTGATTGAATAATTCCACCCATTTATACGAAAACTTATAGCTCGACAGAAAATCTTGTGTCAAAAAACTATACCACAAATGCGTCTTGTACAACCATAATTTCTCTCTAAATCCAAGTTGCTCAATTTTTACCTCAGGTAATCGCTCATGAAAATATGTAGTAACCTCTTCATAATCTTCTTCGTCCTTTACGTAGCCAACCTTCAATAACAAACCGTACAATTCTAACGACAAATTTGACAACTTACTTGTCAACGCATTTTGTATACTTAATGACTTCGCTTCCGCGGAAAGTTCATCAGCTCGGCTCGACATGCTTCGTGTGATATACTGTGTCTCTATTACTTTTTCTAGCTCTACAATTTCGTATGCAATGTTCTTTTCTTCATGTTCTAACGCTAATATTTTCGCTTTATCTAGCAATTTCAAACTTTGCGTATACAAACCTTTATTATATAAAATAGTAGCATAATCCAGCTGCTCTCTGATCGTAATTCGGATATTATATTGTGCTGGATTTAAGCGTAAACTTCGTAGAATTTGCTTGTACAAATTAGCCTTTAAATTGGACAGTTGCTGCTTGGTCACAATCTTCTTTTTCAAGATGGCTTGTTCGTCATAGGTTTGACTCTTCTCTAAAAACGTAAACAATGCTAAAAATTTAGAATTCACATTACCTTCAAATCGTCCTACATACAACTTAAATTGTCGTTTCTCAGATTTTGACAACGATTTGATTAATACAAATAAAGATTCCTTTTGTGAGTTTGACATTGTAAAAAACTATTCTATAAAAAACTTATTATCAGTCAATTACCTTAAAAACAAATGCAATTAGCACTGTAAAACAGAACGCTTTATCATTCGTTTTGGGAAATACAAAGTATACATTCGTATGAATAAAAAGAAATAAACACTCAAATTTTTAATTCATGAGTTCAAATCGAGTCTATATTTTTGACACTACCTTACGAGATGGCGAGCAAGTTCCTGGTTGTAAACTCAACACGGAAGAAAAACTAATGATTGCTTCCAAATTGGACCTCTTAGGAGTGGACGTTATTGAAGCAGGATTTCCTGTTTCTAGTCCAGGCGATTTCCAATCGGTTGCCGCCATAGCAAAACTAGTGAAAAATGCTACAGTTTGTGGATTAACAAGAGCTGTACAAAACGATATCAAAGTCGCGGCAGAAGCACTAACGTATGCCAAACGTCCACGAATCCATACTGGAATCGGAACTTCTGAATCGCACATGAAATACAAATTCAAAGCGACTCCAGAACAAATTATTGAACGTGCCGTTGCTGCCGTAAAATATGCAAAATCTTTTGTAGAAGATGTTGAATTTTATGCGGAAGATGCAGGAAGAAGCGACAATGTATTCTTGGCCAGAGTTTGCGAAGCAGTTATCAAAGCTGGAGCAACGGTACTGAATATTCCTGATACAACAGGATATTGCTTACCAGAAGAATACGGACAAAAAATAAAATACTTAAAAGAAAACGTGACAGGAATCGACAAAGCAATTCTTTCTTGTCATTGCCATAACGATTTAGGATTGGCAACTGCAAACTCTATTGCAGGTGTTATGAATGGCGCACGTCAAATAGAATGCACAATCAACGGAATTGGCGAACGTGCAGGAAATACTTCTCTAGAAGAGGTAACGATGATCTTAAAACAACATCCATATTTAGAACTAAATACAAACATCAATACAACGATGTTGACTGAAATGAGTCAGTTAGTTTCTGATACAATGGGAATGCCTGTACAACCTAATAAAGCAATTGTTGGGACAAATGCCTTTGCGCATAGTTCTGGTATTCATCAAGATGGTGTGATTAAAAATAGAGAAACTTACGAAATCATGGATCCAAAAGATGTTGGAGCAGAAACGTCTTCTATTGTTTTAACAGCAAGAAGCGGACGCGCTGCCTTAGCATACAGAGCTAAAAATGTTGGGTACAACCTTACAAAACGCGAATTAGATACTGTTTATAGTGATTTCTTAAATTTTGCTGATAAGCACAAAGAAGTAACCGATACAGACATTCATCAAATCATAAAAATGAGTAATGTTGACAAACGTATATATGCTTAAGTCAAAGAAAACTTTATACCAGATATGAAAAAGACATTATTTGATAAAGTGTGGGACACGCATGTTGTGGATAGCATTACCGATGGACCACAAATATTATATATAGACAAGCATTTAATTCATGAAGTAACGAGTCCGCAAGCCTTCAATGAATTAAAAAGGCGAGAAATTCCTGTTTTTAGACCAAAACAAATTGTCGCTACAGCAGATCATAATACACCAACGGTAGACCAGCATTTGCCTGTGAAAGATGAATTGTCACGAAATCAATTACAACAATTACAGCAAAATTGTGACGAACACAATATTGAGTTGTATGCATTAGGGCATCAATACAATGGAATTGTACATGTAATGGCGCCCGAATTGGGCATTACGCAACCTGGAATGACACTTGTTTGTGGCGACAGTCATACCTCAACGCATGGTGCTTTTGGCGCTATTGCTTTTGGTATTGGTACGAGTCAAGTAGCACAAGTATTTGCGAGTCAATCTGTACTATTAACAAAGCCTAAAAAGATGCGTATCACCGTAAACGGAAGTCTTGGGAAAAATGTACTTCCCAAAGATGTCATCTTATATATCATTTCGCAATTAGGAACTGATAGTGGAACAGAACATTTTATTGAATTTGCTGGCGAAGTATTTGAAAACATGTCCATGGAAGGAAGAATGACTGTATGTAATATGAGTATCGAAATGGGCGCTCGTGGTGGTATGATTGCTCCAGACGAAACAACTTTTGAATACATAAAAGGAAGAAAATTTGCACCACAAGGTAAAGCGTTTGACCGAAAAGTAGCCTACTGGAAAACACTACAAACAGAAGCGGGTGCAACCTTTGACAAAGAATACTTTTTTGACGCATCGGATATTACGCCAATGATTACCTTTGGTACCAATCCGGGAATGGGAATTCAATTGACAGAACATATCCCGGCAGACAATGATGCCAATTTAGAAAAATCGTTGCAATACATGAACTTTGAAAAAGGAGCTTCATTGCTTGGACAACAAGTAAACTATGTGTTTATAGGAAGTTGCACCAATTCACGTATTGAAGACTTTAGAGTCGCAGCCAACTATGTAAAAGGAAAACAAAAAGCACCAAATATCAATGCTTGGTTAGTGCCGGGTTCACAATTGGTAGTAAAACAAATAGAAGAAGAAGGTTTGGACAAAATCTTTGAAGAAGCAGGTTTCAAACTACGTCAACCAGGTTGTTCGGCGTGTTTGGCAATGAATGACGATAAAATTCCTGATGGAGAATACTGCGTTTCTACTTCAAACAGAAACTTTGAAGGACGCCAAGGACAAGGTTCACGTACTTTATTAGCAAGTCCGTTAGTAGCCGCAGCAACTGCCATTGCAGGTAAAATCGTAGATGTTAACGTTCCAATCCTAGAAGAAGTATAGTTATGAGTACATTCAACACATTTAGTTCTACAGCGTATCCATTACCTGTAGAAAATATAGATACGGATCAAATCATTCCTGCGCGTTTCTTAAAAGCAACAAGCAGAGCAGGATTTGGCGAAAATTTATTTAGAGATTGGCGTTTTCAAAAAGACGGATCTGTCAATACAGAGTTTGTTTTAAATCAAGAAAAATACAGCGGCTCTATCTTAGTTGCTGGACATAATTTTGGTTGCGGATCAAGTCGTGAGCATGCAGCTTGGGCATTAAAAGACTTTGGTTTCAATGTTATTGTATCTAGTTTCTTTGCAGACATTTTTAAAGGAAATGCATTAAACAATCATGTGTTACCGATTCAAGTAACCCCAGAATTTTTAGCAAAGCTTTTACAAGCTATTCTAGAGAATCCAAACACACAAATTGAAGTCAATCTAGAAGCACAAAACATTGCTTTTGGAACAGAAAAGACTTCATTCGATATTAACTCATACAAAAAAATGTGCTTACAAAAAGGGTATGATGATATTGACTTTTTAGTCAGTAACTTATCCAAAATAGAAGCATTTGAACAACAACATATATACTAAAAATTAGTTATGAACTTACACATTGCAGTCCTTTCAGGCGATGGAATTGGTCCAGAAGTTACGGCACAATCCATAAATATATTAACTGCGATTGCAGATAAATATCAACATAATTTCACTTTTGAAAATGCATTAGTCGGTGCTACTGCTATTGATGCAACTGGAAATCCTTTACCTCAAAAAACATTGGATTTGTGTTTAGATGCTGATGCTGTTTTATTTGGAGCTATTGGTGATCCAAAATACGATAACAATCCCGATGCTAAGGTACGTCCAGAGCAAGGTTTATTGGCATTGCGTAAAGCCTTAGGTTTATTTGCCAACATTCGCCCTGTAAAAGCGTATGATACTTTATTAGACAAATCGCCATTAAAAAAACATATCATTCAAAATACAGACATTGCCATTTATCGTGAATTGACAGGTGGAATTTATTTTGGAGAAAAAACTTTAAATGAAGACGGAACAGCTGCTTCAGACTTATGTTCGTACAGCAAAAAAGAAATTGAGCGCATTGCACATTTTGCATTCAAAGCGGCTCAAACAAGAAGCCAAAAACTAACTTTAGTAGACAAAGCCAATGTACTCGAAACTTCTCGTTTGTGGAGAAAAGTAGTGACTGCGATGGCTTTACAATATCCAGACGTTATACTCGACTTTTTATTTGTAGACAACGCTGCCATGCAAATGGTACTCAATCCAAGTCAGTTTGATGTGATTTTGACCGAAAACATGTTTGGTGATATCATTTCAGACGAAGCCAGTGTCATTGGTGGATCTATTGGATTATTGGCTTCTGCTTCGGTTGGAGAAAAATATGCGCTGTTTGAACCAATTCACGGTTCGTATCCACAAGCTACAGGAAAAGGCATTGCCAATCCGATTGCTTCTATCCTATCAGCAGCTATGCTGCTAGATCATTTTGGATTAGCAGAAGAAGCAGAAACGGTTCGTAAAGCAGTAGAACGTGCTATTGATCTTGAAATTTGCACGCCTGATCTCAATGCAAATGGAGGATACTCTACCCAAAACGTAGGAACTTTTATTGAAGAATTTATTGAAAATGTAGATGCCTTGCACATCAACTCTGGAAATATCCGAGTTGGACAATCTACCATTATTTAGTGTTTTAGAGTGCTTACATTCCCTTTCGCCATGCTAGAAAGGGAGTGTTTTCTATTTGAAATATTTCTACCTGATAGGAATAATAAAAAACTTCATATCACACCTAAAACTTTCAATCTGAAAGTAAGATGTACAGTTATCAACAAAAGTATTAGAATTGTTAATCGATTGTCCTATAAGACATGGTATTTATAGAATGATTTTAATACTTTTAACCCTTATTTTATAACGACATGGAAACGGTTCAAAAAAACTATATTTTCGATTTTGATAGTACGCTTACCAGTGTAGAGGCGTTGGATGTTTTGGCTGAAATTACCTTGGCTAACAATCCTAAAAAAGAAGCAATTATTGACGAAATTCAAGAAATTACCAATTTGGGAATTGATGGTGAAATTTCGTTTACTGAATCCTTAGAAAGACGCATCCAATTATTGAATGCACACAAGTCTAACTTAGAAGAATTAATTGCAAAATTGCGATTACAGCTTTCTTCTTCTATCGAAAGCAACAAAGAGTTTTTTGAAAATTTTTCGCAGGATATTTATGTGGTTTCTTGCGGATTTAAAGAATTCATCGATCCTATTGTAAAAGATTATAATATTCCTGCCGATCGTGTGTATGCCAATACGTTTACATTTAATGAAGAAGGATATATTACAGGATTCGATGCTGAAAATGTATTATCACAACACAACGGAAAAATTCAATGTTTAAAAGACATGAATTTGGAAGGAGAAATTCAAGTAATTGGTGATGGATATAGTGATTATGTAACTAGAGAAGCTGGAGTTGCGGATAAGTTTTTTGCCTTTACAGAAAATGTAGCACGTGAAAAAGCCGTCAACAAAGCCGATCATGTAACACCAAATTTAGACGAGTTTTTATTTGTAAATAAATTACCTAGAAACATTTCGTACCCAAAAAATAGAATCAAAATATTACTACTCGAAAACATTCACTCTGATGCGTTTGATCGTTTGGCTGATGATGGTTTTAGTGTAGAAATTTTATCGCACAGTCTTTCTGAAGAAGATTTAATCGAAAAAATAAAAGACATTCATGTGTTAGGAATTCGTTCCAAAACACAAGTCACTCCAAAAGTCATTGCAGCAGCCAAAAAACTATTAGTTGTTGGTGCCTTCTGTATCGGAACTAAGCAAATTGACTTAGAAACCTGTAAAGAAAACGGAATTGTAGTATTCAATGCGCCGTATAGCAATACCCGTTCTGTGGTAGAATTGGCTATTGGAGAAATCATTATGCTCATGCGAAGCGTATTTCCAAGAAGTACAGAATTGCACAACGGACAGTGGAACAAAACAGCAAAAGGGTCACGCGAAGTTCGTGGAAAAAATCTAGGAATTGTTGGGTATGGAAACATTGGAAAGCAATTATCTGTCCTAGCTGAAGCCATGGGAATGAAAGTGTATTATTACGACATTGAAGATCGTTTAGCACTTGGAAACGCGCAAAAGTGTAAATCTTTAGAAGAATTACTCGCCATTTCAGATGTGGTTTCGTTACACGTAGATGACAATGCTGCCAACAGAAACTTCTTTGGGGCTGCGCAATTAGCACAAATGAAAGATGGGGCTTTATTGATCAACTTAGCCAGAGGTTTTGTCGTAGATATCGAAGCGTTAAAAGCCGCTTTGGAAAGTGGTAAAATTGCAGGAGCTGCGGTAGATGTATATCCAAAAGAGCCAAGAGCCAATGGTGCTTTTGAAACGGCTTTAAAAGGATTGCACAATGTAATACTAACACCTCATGTTGGTGGAAGTACAGAAGAAGCACAACGTGATATTGCTGATTTCGTTCCAAACAAAATTATGGCATATATCAACTCTGGAAATACAGTAGATGCTGTTAATTTCCCAAATATTCGTTTGCCACGACAAACCAATGCACATCGTTTCTTGCACATTCACAAAAATGTACCTGGTATTATGGCAAAAGTCAATAAAGTCTTAGCCAAATACGAATTGAATATTACAGGTCAGTATTTATCAACAGATAATAAAGTGGGATATGTAATTGTAGATGTAGATAAGGAATACAACAAAAAAGTAACCTCAGCTTTAAAAAAGATAGAGCATACCATTAAGTTTAGAATTTTGTACTAAACTTATATCATTAGTATACTAAAAAAGCTACCTTTTTATGAGGTAGCTTTTTTGATTTTAAAGATTACTTAACATCAAGACCCAGGAGTTACATCCGCCCATGGATCGTAGCCTCCTGTAATTCCTAGTAATTCTTTTTTGCTCAGTTCTTTCGTGAAAATTGTGCTTAAAACACTGTTTTTTCTTCCATACGATTCGTTTTTAATTAATTGATTCCTTTAAAGAAATCAAAAAAATTGTTTTGTGCAAAAGAATAATTCTTATCAAGTATAAACTATTTAGCTGTATGGTTTCAAAAGACTAAGAAATGTTTAACACACTATATGCCGAAGTAACGTATCTTTGCATCAAATTGATTGACAGATGAAAGCAGAAAAGGACGGCGCGTATTATTATTCACCATTTGAAGAAAAACTCAATATCATTTCGCATGGTATTGGTGTACTTTTAGGAATTGTTGCTTTGGTCTGTTTGGTCGTTCACGCTTCTGTAAACGGAACTGCTTCACATATTGTAAGTTTTAGCATTTACGGCGCCAGTATTATCATCTTATACCTTGCTTCTACCCTATATCACAAAGCTAAGAAACCCGTAGCACGCATGCGTTTACGTATCTTTGATCATGCTGCCATTTATGTATTAATTGCAGGCACCTATACACCTTTTGCTTTAGTTATCTTAGAAGGTGCTGTAGGTTGGACAATTTTTGGGCTTGTTTGGGGATTTGCCTTAATAGGAATTACATTAAAACTATTTTTTACGGGAAAATTTGACAAACTCTCTACCTTAATGTACGTATTTATGGGTTGGTTGATCATTTTTGCCATCAAACCGTTGATTGCTAATTTTTCGAGTGAAGGTTTATTTTGGTTATTAGCAGGTGGCGTCGCCTATACCATTGGCGCTGTACTATATAGCATTCAGAAATTACCTTTTAACCACGCAATCTTTCATATATTTGTTTTAGCAGGAAGTATTTTTCATTTTGTTTCCGTGTATTCGTATGTGTTACCTACAGCATAAAGAAAGTTAAATCTTAATAATTTTCTTTGGTAAAAAATCATTTTACCATCATATTTTAGTAACTTATGGGTATATTCCTTGCCATTTTAATATTTGTCAGGAAGCCATATTTTATTTGCAAAATCTTTAATAAGGATAAGTTAATACAACTAACAAGATTAAAAGCCCCTATGTTAATGTCTCAAAAAAAAGGTTATCCAGATAACGCAAAGAAGAAGTTTATTTTATTTACCGCAGGTGTTTACCTATCACTCCTATTATTCACTATTTTCTTTGCTATTTTTAATTATCACAAAGGATTATATTATTCTTTTTATGCTGCTTCTTTTGGTATTTTCGGATACCTATTAAGCATGTACTTTTACATAAGAAAGAAAAAATACTTAACAGCCGTTTATATTGTATATCTAACTCTAGGACCTGCGGTAGTACTAGCTAGTTATGCTGAAGGCTTAATGTCTGGAAACTATTGGTTTGTTCTTACGATGCTTTATGCAATCCCTTTAATGATTAGAAGAAAGCACTATTTTTTAAAACACTCCAAAATTCTCTATGCAATTACTATTGTCTTAATTCTATTGATCAGTATTATTTCTCCTATGTACACAGAAATGTATCCACATTTAACGAAGGGAGAAACGCATACCAAATTATTGATTAATTCAACGGTTTGTTTTATTGTAATCATCATTTTTTCAATTATTGGTTTGCGGTCTGGTAAACTATTTATTCGGCAACTTTTTAAAGAGAAACAGCGTGCTGAAAAAGAAAAGGATAATAGGACACGTGTATTGGCAAATATCGGACATGAACTACGCACACAAATCAATAGTATAAATGGGATTACCCAACTCATCTTAGAACAAGATAAACTTGAGAAAAAAGAAAAGGAATATGCTGAAATTTTAGACTATTGCAATAATAAAATGTTAGTATTGGTGAATGATATTTTAGATATTCATAAAATTGAGTCAGGGAAGTTTGAACTTAATAATATTCCAAGAGACCTCAATAAAGTATTAGCAAAAATTACAATTCCATTCTTAAATATTGCTGAGAAAAAAAACCTAACGCTTCAAACTGTAATTGACAAAAAACTAAGTTATATCACCGTTAATTTAGATGAAACTAGGCTTACACAAGTACTGCATAATTTACTATCTAATGCATTCAAATTTACTGAATATGGAAGTATCTCTTTTACGGCAGAAGTCCTAGAAGAAAATAATGATGTAATAAATGTAAAATTTACGATAACAGATACCGGTATTGGAATCCCTGAAGAGCTACAGATGACTATTTTTGAAAGTTTTCAGCAGATAAAAAATGATAGCAGTTCCTTTCCTGGCGGCACTGGGTTGGGGTTAGCTATTTCCAAAACTATCGTTGAAAAGATGGGGGCCAATATTCAAGTAAAAAGTGAACTCAACAAAGGATCTTCTTTTTCTTTTTCTGTTACATTTGAAAAAATCGTCAACAATGTTTCTAAAAATCAAGAAAAGATAAGTGCTAATGCAACACAGTTTTTGGCGAATACATCTATTCTTATTGTAGAAGATAATGTAGTGAGCATGATGTATGTAAACAAGTTATTAAAAAATCATGGTGCCAATACCTTTCAAGCAATCAATGGTGCAAAAGCCATTGAAATATTAAAAAACAAACACCAAGAAATTGAAATCGTTTTGCTCGACTTAGAGATGCCTGTAATGAATGGTTTTAAAGCCATTACCTTCATCAAAAAAGACTATCCAGATGTAACAGTTATCGCTTTTACTGCAAATATCCCAAGTGAAGATATGTTGCAGAATTTAAAAGAACTAGGCTTTGATGATATGATCTCTAAACCTTTTAAAAAAGAGGAAATTTTAACGGTACTTCAAAAGAAAATAACTTCTTAGTTTGTTGTGCTACTAGCTATTGAAGCTGCTACAAAATTTTAGCTAACATGATAAAATACATTATGTGTTTCTTTTAGCTGGAAGCATTTTTTACTTGGTTTCTGTATATTCGTATGTATTTAGGTATCTTTCTCAACTATGACGCTAAAGCAAGTATTCTTTTATTTTTTAGTTTTTCTTACAGTTTCTTCGTAAGGATGAAGAAGACTATTATAATGAGGCCCTTATTTTTCAAGGTGCAGGAGAATATGATCGCGCCATTGCCTCACTAGATAAAGCCATTGCTAGAAATCCTGACTATATGGATGCGTATGTATTAAGAGGATTTTGCAATGCCGAATTGGGAAATATTAAGAAAAGTATGGTTGAATATAAAAAAGCGCTAGCGCTTGAACCTAACAACACTATGACTTTGTAGAATCTTGCGATAAACTATGGACACGCCAAAGAGTATAAAGAAGCAGCTTCTTATCTAACAAAAGCATTAAAGTCAAACTATGTAGAAGAGTGTGCTGTTACTACTAGGGAAGAATCGCTAATTACAGTTGTTTTTCATGAAGAAGATCCTGATAAAACAGGCTATGAAATTGAAGCTTGTGAATTATATTTTCTTCGCGGTCTTAGCTATTTTAATAGTGAAGATTATGAATTGGCAATTGCTGATTTTAATAACATCGCTAAAGGAAGTAGTTACTACACTAGTGCATTTTTCTATTTAGGGGAAATCTACATAAAAAAAGGGGATGTAAGTAAAGCTTGCACCTATTTTCAAAAAGCTGCCGATTTAGGAAATATAAGCGCACAAGAGAATACAATTAAATATTGCAAAGAGCTTTCTAAAAAATAAAATCGCTATTTTTTTACTGGACGTCTAAGAATAGACATGAAAAAACAACTCAGAAACGCTAAAATTTTCATCTTAATTTTTCACGGCATTATCGTTATTATTGCAGGGCAGGGCATGGAATGGCAATTTTGGGCATTACAGATGTACTTTTTCCATGTTTTCTATTCCGAGGAGAATTGCAATTTAATAGTTTTGAAAATTTAATTCCTTGGGCAATACTAAGCTCATTTTTAGGAAAGATATCCATTCTTATAAGCTTATTTAGAATACAATCACTATGGAAGCGTGGCTTATGATCTTTGGACTAGTATTGTTACTATTTCCCTATCTGAGTATTGTTTCCTCAGATCAAATATCAGCTACGAGTATATCAGTTCTTTCTGGAGTTCGGTTTCTATTATACTTTGGACGTGTTGTCTATTTAATGTATCAATCAAAAACTAGATAAAATTTCATTGGAAAGCTTGTCGCACGTGTGCAGGAACGTTTCGAAACTTCCCGAAAGCTTGTTGCACGTCTGCGAGACGCTTTTGTAAGCTCCCGAAACCATGTTGCAGCGTTGCGAGACGTTTTTGTAAGTTCCCGAAAGCTTGCCTCAGTGCTGCGAGAAGGCTTCGGGAACATTTTTATTGCGAATTCTTCAAAAAAACACTAAAAAATGAGCACTTTATTGAAAATTCCTCAAAACAGTGATTTTCATACAAATACTAAAAAATTGCTGATTCCCATCATAAAACATATTTTTTGACATTTCATCGCAATATAATTGCATTACATCGATAGCATTTTGTAAATCAGTTTTTTGAAACAAGGAATGGTTAAGATTTAATTTTTCTTTGTGGAAAATCATACAGTTATGAAATGCCCTAAACAAATAACTTTGATACTACTTTCTTTTATAGGTCTCAACTGTTTTGCCCAAACAGGACCTGGAGGAATTGGAACTAATGATGGAACCTCAGATCTCGTAATGTGGTACCGAACAGATAATGCCGTAACCACTAGTGGAAGCAATGTAACCGCTTGGACAAACTCAGCAGGATACAGTGAACACGACATGACACAAAATGGAGGTACAAATCCACAATTAATTTCTGGTTCGCTGAATGGTTATGATGAAATACAGTTTAATGCTGCTGGAATTTTACAAACAGGACAAAATTTAACGACCAGTAATTTTGTAACCAATCAGGCATCATCGTATATATATGCTAAAGCAAATTCCATTACATCTTCTTGGCCATATTCAACATTGCCACACCAAGCACAACGCTTTTCTTGTCACATACCTTGGTCAAACGGTATCGTTTATTATGATATTGGACAATGTTGTAGTGCATCTGCCAGAATTCAAGTAGGCGGACAATCAAACTTAACAAGTTATTCATTATGGTCCTATGATGCCAATCCATCTACTGGAAAGCAATTGTATAGAAATGGAACTTTATTACAAAATAGAGCAAATACCACAACCTATTCAACACATGCTTCACACCGATTTGGCTTAGGTGATAATTTTAGAGGAAACATGACGGAAGTAATTATCTTTAAAAACAAGGTAAATACAGCACAGCGTTTAATTATTGACAATTATTTATCAGCAAAATACGGTCAGTCATTGGCTGCAAACGATTTATACTTTCAAGACAATACTGGAAACGGAAACTTTGATCATGATGTAGCAGGAATTGGTCAGGCTTCTGACGGAACCAACCATACAGATTCTAGAGGAACTGGAATTGTACGCATCAACTCACCTTCTGCCCTTTCTAATGGAGATTTCCTTTTTTGGGGAGAAGAAACCAAAGATCCAACGTATGATTTTACCGTAAATACAACAAGCTATTATGAAGAATTAAACTCTAAATGGCGTGTAAGTAAGGTAAATGATTTAGGAACGGTAACTGTTGCTTTTGATATTTCAGGAATCAATTTGTCAGGAAAACAAAGCTGTCAACCATTGCAATTCGTAGTTGATAATGATGTTAACTTTGGCTCGCCAACGGTGTATACTCTAACTATCTCAGGAACTACCGCTACAGCAACAGGTGTATCTTTTGCAGATGGTGATTATTTTACACTTCGTTATTTAGATCAAATTGTATGGGATGGAACTTCTTTTTTTAATGGCGCTGGCGCCCGAAATGCACCAGACAACACGAATGAATGTTTAAAACTTACTGTAAAGTCAGGCGCTTCTGGAACGCTTACGTTTGATGCACATGTTCGTGAAGTTGAAGTAGAAAATGGGGGAGCAATCATTGTAGCAGATGGAATTTTATTAGAAATAGAAAACCAAGTGAAAATTGATGGAACCATTGACTTGGTGGGAGAAGCACAGTTGATTCAAAATCATACAAATGCAACTTCCAACTCTGGAACAGGAACATTACGAATGCGTCAACAAGGAACGGCGAATTTGAATAATTATAATTATTGGAGTGCGCCAGTAAATAGAAATGGTTCATGGCAAATTGGGTATTTGGAAGATACCAATGGTGTGGTCAACTTTACCAATGCCTTTGATGCTAATCCAAATACATCTCCAATTACTTTGAGTAACCGTTGGTTGTATGATTTTAATGCAGTTTCAGGGGAATATACAGGTTGGAATTTCTTATCGCCAACTGACAATCTAACACCAGGTAGAGGCTATACCATGAAAGGTTCAGGGACTGCTGCTACAGAACAAGAATATGTATTTAGAGGAATTCCAAACGATGGAAACTATAGTTATACCGTAACTGCAAATAACGATTTCTTAATCGGGAATCCGTATCCATCTGCCTTAAATGCAAAACAATTTATTACAGATAACTTATCTGTTATTGATGGAACCTTGTATTTCTGGGAACACTTCGCTACAAATGACAGTCATAATACTGCCGATTACGAAGGTGGATATGCTACCTATAACCTCATGATGTCTTTACCTGCCATTGCAGATGACTCAGGTTTGACTAGTGGAAATGGAGTTGCTTCCAAAGATAAACCAACGGCAAATATTGCTGTAGGGCAAGGATTCTTTGTTACTATTGAGAATCCTGGTTCCTTAGTATTCAACAACAACCAACGAATCTTTGCTAAGGAGTCTGACGATTCTAGTATTTTTTACAGAAGCGAAACCATTCCAACTAAAAACGCAACAACAACTTCGGATAATCGCATGAAAGTTTGGTTGGCATTTACAGAGCCAGCGGAACACAAAAGAGTGATTGGATTTGGCTATGACGAGCATGCTACAGACGGATATGACAAAGGTTTTGATGCTAAAACATACGACGATCAAAGAAATGAATTGTACTGGATTTTAGGCGAAAACAAACTATCTATTTTAGCATTGCCGCAATTTGATGATACCGCAGCATTAAAGTTAGGAATCAAAACAGCAGCGACGGGCACTTATACATTTGGTATAGAAGACTCTGAAAATGTTCCAGATGATGTTACTATCTATTTAAAAGACAGTGTAACGGATACTTATTACAATCTTTCTGCGGGAGACGCTGAAATTAGTTTGGATGCTATTATTGAAAAAGAACGATTTAGCATCGTATTTCAAGAAGGTGGTACGTTAAGCATCAATAATGAAGTAGCTACCGATGCTATTCGCTTGGTACACGATACCAACGCACAGGTATTGACGTTACAAAACCTACAAGAAAACGAAATAACGCAGCTATCAATTTACAATATGGTAGGACAACAAGTATTGGACAAAAAAGGATCAGCTGCCACCACACAAGTTAACATACTCACATTTAGTACAGGCGTATATATCCTCAAACTAAAAACGAATAAAGGAGATAAGAGTTTTAAGTTTATCAGATGATAACTTTTTTTAAGTCATGAAGGGCAATGACTTTTGTAAAGAGCGATAAAAAAGTAGGTTTATCGCTCTTTCTTGTTTTTATATAGTGCTGTTTTGTAGGTGGTTTATGTTGCTTTACGGGAAACCGTATTGAGTATTTATAATGTTTGGTTTACGTTTATGAAAAATAAGAGGAATTATTGTTAAACATATATTACCCACTACCTAAAAAAATTAGTACTTCGAAAGAAATAATAGAAAAATTATCAGAATTGAAAGCAGATAATTCAATTTCGAGTTATCCTCACATAAAAAATATTCTAAAAAATCAACGAATTTCTATAGCCTGTACTGAAGTAAAACCTTTTAAATTAATTAGGTATCGAAGGCACAATGAAACAAATAAAAATCATTTTTTTGAAAGTTCAAAAGAATTATCGTAAAGAACTGATATATTAAATATCAACGGATTTGGACGTGCAAATGAATCTGGTCAAGGGCTTTTCTATTGTAATGATAACGAAAATCGAAACATTGGAATTACAGAAATAGTATCAGTGTTTCGTGGAAATACAAATAGTGAAGAAGAAGTTTTAACTATTGGAGCTTGGGACGTTAAAGAGAATTTGACATTAGCTATGATACTTCCAAGTGACCAGATTATTGGAAACAATGAAGACTTTGATATGATGAAAGAAGATTTTAATCGCTTTGAAAAAAGTCCAGAATTTGAAGATTTAAAAATTTTCAATGAATTTTTAGCGAATGAATTTACCCTTGATATCAAAAAGCATAAATCTAATTATAAAATTTTTTGTGCTTTCACAATGTATATAAAAGAGCAAATACCAGAAATAGATGGGATTATGTATGCGAGTGTAAAATCAGAATACAGAGGAGTGAATATAGTTCTCTGGCCAGAAGTTGTAGATGAAAAATTAGAATTTATTGCTGCCCGAAAATCCGTTTTCAAAAAGAAAAAGACCAAAACATTTGTTGAGCAAGAAATAGTAGAAAGTGTTAGTTATGATAAAGACAAAGACAAAATTGATTGGGGAATGGTCAGAGAGTAACACTGTGTGTAAAAACATAGTAAATAAGTGTTAAATGAAAGGTTCTTGCTTATTTGCAAAACCGTCAAATTTGACTCTTTGTTAATTCGGGTAGTATCCAAAATACTGTGTAAAGTATGATTTAAGGCGGGTTTTAAAACCCGCCTTAAATTTTTGTATAATTTTATAACACACACAGTTATTATGACACCAGAAGAGAAAAAACAATT
>Ga0189286_100302_pt1 | contig 17155 bp, 7 predicted proteins | sample UW69minimetaG_FD_130330 | JGI IMG/M metagenome (GOLD analysis project Ga0189286, IMG submission 130330) | Marine microbial communities from the Costa Rica Dome - UW69 mini metaG | ecosystem: Environmental > Aquatic > Marine > Oceanic > Photic zone | place: Costa Rica: the Eastern Pacific...
AAACCAATCCACAATTGGGGATTAATATTAAATCAATTTTTAACTATATTTGAAAAAAGGGTTCAACTCTAAATAGAGCTAAACCCGTCTATATCATTTACACAAAATTTTGGACAGTGTCCTACAGAAAAGCCAAATTAACAGTATTCATTACATCTTCAAAATCTTCTCTTTGTGTTCTTCAAATGGATCTAATTGTTCAGCTGCTAAAGCTTTATTAATCCATTCCAAGGCCTTGCTTTTATCACCTTTGTGCGTAAATATTTGCGACAAGCGGTAATATGCCCAACACACAGGTACGCCATCTTTTGCCGTATAATTTGTGATGTAAGTATACAAACACTTTTCCCCTTTTTCTAACTGAACATTATAATCGGCAGCAACCTTTCCAATTTGATAATGCATTGCATTACGTTGGTGTTTCTTATGCGAGTTTTCCATATTTTCAATGGCTTTTAAAGGCTTATGCTCTTTCTGATATAAACTCGTCAACTTATCATAACAAGTTACAGATCCACCAACTTCAATCGCTTTTTTATAATATTCTTCTGCCAATTCAGGTTCATCATCGTATTCGTAAATATATCCTTTGGCTAAATAGCCATCTACTTTGGAAAGGTTTTCCAATTCGTTGGCATACTTCATTGATTTCTTATAGCTTCCTCCAATAATTCCCGGCAATTGCATATACAATTCAACCATTGCCCAGCGCACATCAATATGTGTAGGATCAAGTTCAGCAGCACGGTTAAAGGATCTTTTTACATCACCAATTAATCCTAAAGCTCTAAATTTACTCACTTCCAAAGCTTTCATTCCTTTAGCACCTCCAAACTTATAATGGTAATTTGCATTATAATCGTCCATTTTAACTAGTTTTTCATAGTTTTCAATAGCGCCATCCCATTTTTCTTGATATCCATACGCATCACCTAAAAGCTCAATCAACTGGCGATCGTTCGGTGAATTTTCTACCGCAACTTTTAAAATAGATTCTGCTTTACTATACTGTTTACTATCAAATAATTGTTTGACTGTTTCGGCTGTTGTTTGACTCATTAATAACATCGGAACACATAAAAGGACTAAAAAATAATACTTCATTTGTTTTTTCTTAATTTCAATAACTTATGAACTTATTAATCTCAAAGATACTATTTCATATACAAAATATCTAAAGCTTTGGTCATTCACTTCTTTATTTGCTTACGGTTTTTAAGAAATAAATAGTATCAAGATCAATTTTTGGAATACTCTTTGTTTTTTAAAATTTAGATGTATCAAAATAATAACACACAAGTAAACGCTATTGTTTGTAAAAATTCTTACTTTACATACGTAAAAAACCTATTGTAAAGTTTTATACTAAGAACAACGAAAGAATAGCTTTTACATTGTGAATAAATTATAACCCGAATGAAAAACGTCCTCACTTTATTTATGATTCTATTGCTTAGTCAATTCTCAGACGCCCAAGAAAAATATTCCCAATTATGGAAAGAAGTAACTGCGCTTGAAAACAAAGGATTGACCAAGTCAGCTTTAGAAAAAGTCTCCGAAATTTACGCAATTGCAAAGCGCGATCAAAACAATCCGCAGATCATCAAAGCATTTCTGCACAAATCTAACTATCAGTTAACACTAGAAGAAAATGCAGAATTAACAATTGTCAATGAACTCAAAGCAGAAATTGCCACACAAACATTTCCTTCAAAAAATATTTTACAAAGTATTTTAGGACAGTTGTATTGGCAATATTTTCAAGCAAATCGTTATAAATTTTACGATCGAACGAAGACTGCAGAAAAAGTAGATACCAATGATTTTAGAACGTGGGATTTAGATACTTTATTTAAGGAAGTTTTTACACTTTTAGAAGCTTCTCTCGAAAATCCAGCACAGTTACAAAATATCAACTTAAAAGAGTTCAACGAAATTTTAAACACACAAAAAGGATCTAAAATTTATCGCCCAACGGTATATGACTTCTTGGCTCATAATGCCTTAGAGTTTTTCAAATCGCCTGAAAACACAATTACCAAACCAAGTGAGACTTTTGAAATTGACAATGAGGAGTATTTGTGCGATGCAACACTTTTTTCAGAACTTAGTTTAACTTCTAAAGATGCACTTTCACAAGAATTTAAAGCATTAAAAATCTATCAGGATTTGATTCGTTTTCACTTAAATGACAAATCTCCAGAAGCCTTAATCAATGTAAATATAGAGCGTTTGAAGTTTGTACAAGGCAACGCTACATTTAAAGGATCAAAAGAAAAACTGATTCAAGTGTATCAGAATGAAAAAACGACTTTCGCATCGCATCCATATTCAGGAATGTACGATGCTGAAACTGCCGAATTACAAAAGCAATTTGGAGATCAATATAATATCAATACTCCAGAAAAGTACAAGTGGAAATATAAAACTGCCATCACATTATGTGATGCAGTCATTGGTAAGTTTCCAGAAAGTGAAGCTGCCAAAAAGTGTAAAGTCATTAAAAGCAATATTGAAGAAAAAATAATTAGACTCACAACAGAAGAAGTCATTCCAATTGGGAAACATTCGATACTATCTATCAATTATCAAAATGTAGCACAATTGTATTTTTCTGTGCGTAAAATCAATTATAATCAATTGAAAAATTATTATGAATTATACAATGATGTAGAACGTGTAAAATTCATCAACAAGTTGCCAATTAGTGAAACATGGAATGCTAATTTACCTACAGAAAATGATTATCATAATCACACTACTGAAGTTGCAGTCCCACCATTAAAAAATGGTTTCTATCTCATTACGGCTTCTCTGACTGAAACGCTAAAGAAATCGTTTTTAGCTACTGATATCATACAAGTAACCAATATTGCCATTACGCATAAAAAAACAGCATCTAGGTATATTTTTCAACTTACAGACAGAAATGACGGAACATCAATTCCGAATCAAAAACTTCATATATCATACAAAGTCGGCTACAGAGGAAAAACACAAACGCAAACACTCACAACAGATAATACAGGAAGTGCTACACTAAACGGAAATCATAGTGGTCGTATGTATGATTTAGACATCAAAGTTCCGAAACAAAACGATGTTGCTCACTTTGACAATTTTAATTTCTACAGTCGAAACCTTTCTGACAATTCAAATCCAAGAAGTTCACTCTTTTTATTTACAGACAGAAGTATTTACAGACCATCGCAAATAGTGTATTTCAAAGGAATTTTAGTTCGAAGAGAAGGTACAAAATCTACCATTGAAAGCAACGAAAAAGTGAAACTCACACTGCGCGATGCGAATTATCAAATTGTCAGTGAACAATCATTTAGCACCAACGAATACGGTTCATTAAAAGGCGAATTTGTGATCCCTAATAATGGCTTAACAGGAAATCACTCAATCCAAGTATTCAAAGATGATCAAGGTATTGGAAGCACTAATTTTTCTGTGGAAGAATACAAACGTCCAAAGTTTGAAGCAACGTTTTTACCAATTACAAAAGCATTTGCCATAAATGATTCTGTCATAGCTAAAGGAAATGCTATCGCTTTCGCGGGAAGTACCATCTCTGATGCAAAAGTTAGTTATTCTGTAAAACGTACGCCACGCTATCCACATTGGGCATTTTGGAGAAGACCTTATCTAAATACAGATTCACAACAAATTACTAGTGGAGAAACAACGACAGATGCATCTGGAAATTTTGAAATTACCTTCAAAGCTATTCCTGATGCAAGTGCTGACAAAGAATTACTGCCTGTATTTGATTATGAAGTTACCGCAGATATTACAGATATCAATGGAGAAACGCGCAGTACCTCAACCATTGTTCATGTGGGTTATCACAGTTTAAATGCCAATATTGTGATGGATCGTAAGTTGAATGCCACCAAACGTGATTACACTGCAAAAGTCATTATAAAAAATCTAAATGGTGAAAAAGTTCCTGCTAAGGGAACATTAACGATTCATAAATTACAAGCACCAGATCGTGTATTACGTCCACGTCCTTTTAAAGTTCCTGATTACAAATCCATTTCAGAAACTGAATTCAAAAAGTTGTTTCCACATGAAGCGTATACTGTTGAAGAACAGGATTATTTAAAATGGAAAAAAGGCAAAAATGTATTTAGTGAAACGTTTGATACCGAAAAAAGCAACAAACTCGAATTAGGAAAAATTAAACGTTGGGAATCAGGAAAATACATTGTAGAATTGCTCACCATTGATGAAAATGGTTTTGAGATCAAAGATGTCATGTACACAGATGTTTGGAATACAAAAGATAAAATTGCTGCCGATAACAAATTATTGGAAATAGCTGTTGATAAAAAAGCGTATGAATCAGGTGACGAAGTCCTTTTAACAATCAATTCGGCAACAAAAGCAATGAAGGTTACGGTTGATATCGAAAAAGATAAACAGATTGTACAATCATATCAAGTTTCATTAAAAGATGGTAAAAAAACGATTAAAATTCCTGTTGACAAAAAAGATGAAGGTGGCTTTAAAATTCATTGCACAGGAACCATTTTTAATAGTTATGTTGAAAAACAAGTTTCAGTAGTTGTAAAATATCCACCAACAAAATTAACGATAGAAACCTCAACCTTCAGAGATAAATTAAAGCCTGGACAAGAGGAAACTTGGAGTTTCCGTATCAAAGGACCAAAAGGTGAAAAGGTAGCTGCAGAAATGCTTTCTAGCATGTATGACGCTTCTCTGGATGAATTCAGATCTCACAAATGGAGTTTTAGTCCGTTCTATCAACCAAAATATTACAGTTATATAAATATCAATGCAGGTAAAAGTTTCGGAGTTACACGTTTTGGCGATACTTATAGAAATAACTATAGTTACTCTGCACAATCGTATGATCGACTCAATTGGTTTGGCTTGTATTTTCACGGTTCAAGACGAGGTCGTTTTAGAAAAGGCGTAGTGTTAGAATCTGCAAGAATGGCTGAGCCTGTAGCAATGAAAGTGGCTGAAGTTGAAGAAGAAGCCGATTATGATGATGCTGGAAATACTGAATTACAATATGGCCTTGGAGATAAAAAAGCTAAGATTAGTGGTAATAAATTGGCACAATATGATACAATTACTAATGGAAATGCTCTTCAAAAACCATTGTCTAATGAAACTGTAGTTCCAAGAAAAAATTTAAATGAAACTGCCTTTTTCTTTCCACAATTACAAACTGATAGTGAAGGCAATGTTTCATTTACTTTTACAACACCTGAAGCGTTGACCAAATGGAATGTACAATTATTAGCACATACCAAAGAATTGCATTCTGCAACAAAAACACTGACAACAGTAACACAGAAAGAATTGATGGTGTTGCCAAATGCGCCACGTTTTTTCCGTGAAGGTGATAAAGTAGTAATCAGCACAAAAATTTCTAATCTTTCTGAAAAGAACTTACGTGGTGAAGCTTCCTTACAATTGGTAGATCCAATAAATGGAAACGATATCAATCCTGCGTTGTTTCCACGTACCGGAAATCCAACACAATCTTTTTCAGTAGATGCCAAAGGAAATACACAAGTTTCGTGGACACTGTATGTACCACAAAATTTACAAGCGGTTCAGTATACCATTATTGCCAAAGCAGGCGAATTTAGTGATGGCGAACAAAATGCATTGCCTGTATTGTCAAACAGAATGTTAGTAACAGAAACACTTCCTATGTGGATTCGTTCTGACGAAACAAAGACATTTACTTTAGACAAATTAGCTAATACAAAATCTAGTACGCTTGCACATCACAAATTGAGTTTGGAAATGACTTCTAATCCTGCGTGGTATGCTGTACAAGCCTTACCATATTTAATGGAATATCCGTATGAGTGTTCGGAGCAAACATTTTCACGTTATTACGCAAATTCGTTGGCTAGTCATCTTGCAAATAGCAATCCTAGAATTCAAGATGTGTTCAATCAGTGGAAATCTTCAGATGCCTTGTTGAGTAATTTAGAGAAGAATCAGGAATTAAAATCGTTAATACTGCAAGAAACTCCGTGGGTTCGCGATGCACAGTCAGAAACAGAACAAAAAAAGCGAATTGCCTTGTTATTTGATCTGAATCGTATGAAAAATGAAGAAACACGTACGTTCAAAAAGCTACAACAAATGCAGTTGCCTTCAGGTGCTTTTCCTTGGTTTGCTGACGGACGTGGCAATAGATTCATCACGCAACATATTATGACTGGCTTTGGTCATTTAAGAAAATTAGGCGTGAATGTAAAACAAGATAATGATACCAAAAGGCTTGTACAAAAAGCCGTTACCTATCTTGATAAGGAATTCGTTAAAGAATATAATGACATTCGCAAATACGATAAAAAAGCAGATTTATCAAAAGATCATTTGTCTTACACGCAGTTGCACTATTTGTATATGCGAAGCTTCTTTGAGGAAATTCCAGCTTCAAATGATGTGCAAAAAATCATGAACTATTACTTAGGTCAAATTGATCAATATTGGTTAAAACGCAGCTTATATGCCAAAGGTTTGATGGCATTGGTTTCGCACCGAATGAATCATGCAAAAACAGCAACAGGAATTTTACGTTCACTTCAAGAAAATAGTATTACAAGTGAAGAATTGGGCATGTATTGGAAAGCAAATACTGCTTCTTGGTATTGGTATCAAGCACCTATTGAGACACAAGCCTTGATGATTGAAGCTTTTGCTGAAATTTCAGAAGATATCACTACGGTAGATAATCTAAAGATTTGGTTATTGAAGCACAAACAAACCAATCGTTGGTCTACCACCAAAGCGACTTCGGATGCAGTGTATGCATTATTATTACAAGGAAGTGATTGGCTTTCGGTAACAGATATGGTTGATGTAACTATTGGTGATCAAAAGATTTCGCCTGAAACATTAGAAAATGTAAAAGTAGAAGCTGGTACTGGGTATTTTAAAACCTCATGGAATGGAAACGAAGTGAAACCAGAAATGGCAAAAGTGACCATCACGAAGAAAGGAAATGGGATTGCTTGGGGCGGATTGTACTGGCAATATTTTGAAGATTTGGATAAAATCACAACTGCAGAAACGTCTTTACAATTGAAGAAAAAATTGTTCAAACGTACGTATGACAGTACTGGCGAAGTGATTACCGAAATTGACGAAAATACCAAATTGGAATTAGGCGATTTAGTACGTGTTCGTATTGAATTGCAAAACGACAGACCTATGGAATTTGTACATATGAAAGATATGCGTGCTGCTGGTTTTGAACCTGTGAATGTATTATCGCAATACAAAAGGCAAGATGGTTTGGGTTATTATGAAAGTACCAAAGATGCAAGCACTAACTTCTTCTTTGACTATTTACCGAAAGGTATTTTTGTTTTTGAATACGATTTACGTGTCAATAATAAGGGAGATTTCTCCAATGGAATTACCACCATTCAAAGTATGTATGCGCCAGAATTTAGCAGTCATAGTGAAGGTGTCCGTGTAAAAGTGGATTAGGTTTATCCTTTGGATCATCTTTGAAATCATATACGTCTGTGTTATCATACAATTGAGATAACACAGGCGTTTTTCTTTGACTTCAGCTAAAAACTAGCTGACTTTCAAATAGTTCCTTTACAACTAATACTTCTTTTCTACAATTAGTTATTGTAAATTCAATTTGAAGACCAAATTTATTCTCTAGTTGAACATAAAGATACCTTCCTGCATCTTTTTCAAATTTCTTTACAAACAGTGTATCTATATAGTCAGCATCTGGTTCACCTTCAGGATAATTTCCTCTATCTAAGTTTTCAGTTATAGTATATCGCAACGTATCATTTATAAACACGTGCTGATATGTCTTTTTTAATAGTTTGAGATATTCTTTTATAGGATTTCCTTTCCTATCATATTCTAAAATACGATAATACTCAGCATTATTTACAGCATACATTTTTGCAGTTTTAATACCTGCATCTGGCAAACAAATGTCTGCTGATCTCGTTTTAGTTGTACAACTTAGAAAACCAAAAAGTATGAATACAATAAAGTATCTCATTAGCGGTATATTATTTAGAATTTTTTGAATCTTTTTCTAGAGCTTCGAACACTATTGAATTGTACATGAGTGATCGGTATTTTTTTCTCTCCAAGGTTTTCAAGGAAATCATTTTTTTCAAAAGTATATTTCAACATAAATTTACAATAGCAAGTACAATGTCTTCCATAAGCATGATATATGATGTTCAGTGTGGATTTGCTTACTAATTCTGCTTCACACAAAAACGCTGAACAACAATTTTCTACTACAGTAAATTCAACGGTAAATGTATTGTCTTTAAAGCTAATAGATTTGATTTTTTATCATCATTAGGATCTTGTGTTCCATCTCCAGATTCTTCACATTCTGACACTTCGACCTTTTGCAAAGTGTAGCCATCAAACCCTAAATTTCGAATTTTTACACTTTCACTTAGTAATTGACTTCCTTTAGGTGCGATTACATTTAATTTATCAAAAGTGTTAGCAACAATACTCGAAGTATCAACCGAAACTACAGTTTGCGTTTCTTTAGCTTGCTTTTTTGTAGTTTCTTTTTCTTTTGATCCGCAACTCATCAAAAAACAAATCAAAATAAAGTATATGCTATGTTTCATAGAATCCTGCAATTAAGTTATAGCATGTTTATTCATAATATGTAATCTCAAAAGTAGTTTCTTTATGCAGTAATTTTTCTCCACCTAAATAATAATACGATCGTATAGAACTCGGATTTCCTTTTTCATCGTATAAATATTCATATTCAATATTGAGCGGAACTAGTTTTCCTTTTTGGTAAAACACCAGCGTTCCTTCTACAAAATACATCCGATCATTCTTGTCATAGGTTATCGTGTAGGTTTCTTTTTCTTCACCTTTTGTTCTATGATACGCAGTAATTTTATTGGTTTTTGAATATTGAAATGTTCCCATTTGAATACTGTCGTTGGTTTCAACTCTTGGAAATTCCTCGTATTTCTGCTTGTCTATTGGAATTGACGTATCATAATAATCAAACAAATAGCGTTTGTATTCGGTTTGAAACTTCTCTAGTAATTTGTTTGAGGAATACGTGTATGTTTTTTTATAAACATCAATGACTTCGCCAAATTTATCGTACGCAACTTTTCGAGTAGGCAAATCGTTTTTGTAGTATATTTTTTCAAATGCTTTATCTTCAAAATCATATTGCCAATAGGCTACCAGATTTTCATTTTCATCATATTCTTCTGCTACTAAGCTTTCCAAGCTACGAATTGAAATTAAACGATCTTTTGCATCATACCTATAGGATATACTGTCTATATTATTGTAAAGTGCAATCAGTCGATCATTTTCATACATATATTGATCGTCTCCTTTGAATTCGTTTTCTATATAAAAATTATTTTCTGGTTCGTTTTTAATAATTTTTTTTATGGTTTGATTGCCTTTTTTAACAATTTCAGCTTTGGGTTCTTCTAAATGATTTGTGACTTCTTTATAATCTTCTATTCCAAACGAATATGTTCGTCGAACTGTCTTTTCTAGCACATTATTTCTATTGACAAACAAATTTATTTTTTCAATCGTAGTAGTGTTAGCACTTTGATCATATTCTTTGAACGTTCGAACTACTTTTTTGACTTTTCCATTAAATTTTGTGGGATCAGAAATATGTTCGTTGTCCAAATAATCATAAAAAAGTGTTTCTGGTGATGCTATTTTTGGTTTCGGAAATTCCTGTGCATGTACATTCGCGAAAGCTAACACAAAACCTAACAAAAAAGTAATATGGTTTTTCATATATAGTAATGATTGTCAACCAAGATACGTATGGTTGGTTAATTTTTGTTTTTCTTTTATTTTATAAACTCGCCTGTTCTCTTTAAGCTCTTTTTTATAAGTCTGTGTTATTTTTGAAACTGTTCAGAATCGATACTATGTTTTCTTCTAGCTGCATCTCTTTGTTGTATCGGTGTTTGTTCAGTTTCCAAAATGGTAGCCAAAACAGCTTTTAAATCTTTTAACGGAACTACTTTTTCAGAAATCTCTTGACTAAAACAAAAAGAAGTTGCCAAAAAAAAGAATTGCGGTATATATTTCATAAATACTGGTGTTATCGGTTTTGTTTGTTAAAGCTATAGGAATCTTAGGTGGCATCAAAATTAAAGTTCTAAAAAAAGCTGTTCCCTAATTCATAAACTATATTCCCTAATCCGTTATTGTATCTTTACAGGAGTTTGTAGTCATTTGCTTATCAACCGAATTGAAAGATCCCATGAAAAAAATATTCGTACTGAGTTTTTGCCTGCTGTGTTTTGTTCAATTGAGTATTGCGCAATATAACTATACAAAAAAGTGGCAAATAGTAGAAAATTTTGAATTGAAAGGAAAACTTTCTTCCGCCAATCGCATGGTAAAACATATTTATAAAAACGCGGAAAAAGAACAGAATGCTGCACAAACCGTTAAGAGTTTTATCTATTTGGCCAAGTTTTCATTGCTTATTACAGATAGTTCCGAAGAAACTGTGCTTCAAACATTACGAAAAGAAATGGAGCTACATTCGTTCCCTACAAATGCTATTTTAGAGAACATGTATGCGCGTTTTTTAGCTCAGTATTTTAAGAAGTATGAATATAAGATACGACAACGTTCTATATTGGCTTCCGACGTACTTCCTGACGATATTCAATTGTGGAATACAGAAATGTTTGTCGCTGAAATTCACGAACGTTTTCAGCATTCCATCACTAAGGGAACAGCCTTATTGCAACTTCCAGTGGAAGATTATATGGTGTTATTAGAAGGAAAAGCCAATACCAAAAAATACCGTTCGAGTTTGTATGATATTCTTTTGCACAATATGCTCGAATTTTACAAACATGAAATTCCCTATTATTACGAAACTAATAGCAAGCAATTCTCTTCAAAGGATTTTGCTATTGGTGACGATTTTTTACAACGAAATTTTGAAATCAGCACAAAAAATATCTTTTCTCGCAATGCTACTTTACAACTTTTCCAAAAATTAGAACGTATTTATAAAGACAAAAAGGAAGCTTATATTGACGTAGTTATCCAACGCTTGAAATTTATATCCGAAAAATCACTGGATCAAGAGTACAGCGACGACTATATCAAAGCGTTGCAGCAACTTGCTAGTAAGTATCAAAATGATCCTTTGGAAGCTTTGATTCAATACGAAATTGCCGATCAATTACTTTCCATGTCCAAAAGTTATCTTTTTAGAAATTCTGAAGATTATAAAAAATTACGTATTAGAGCCTTGAACATTACTAAAAAAATGGTTGCCAAATATCCTAATTCGGAAGGAAGTATCAAATGTCAATTACTTCAAAAAAAGATTGAACAAAAAACAATACGATTCAAAACGGAAACATATAGTATTCCCAACAAACCTTTATTGATACAAGTTAAGGCCCGAAATGTTGACACACTGTTTTTAAAAGCATATCGCATCTCTCACGCGTTAGCAGAAAACACAAATTATGTTAAGAGAGATTCTCTGATTGGTGATTTTCTAAAAAAGAAAAAAGAAGTTTTTAAACAATTATATATCACAAAAATCCCTAAAGATTATTACGAACATACTACGGAGATTAGTATGAGTCCATTGCCAAAAGGACACTATTTAATTACACTTTCCGACAATCCAAAAGGAGAAGTCTACACCAATGTGCTTGCGTATGATTTTATCCAAAAAACAAACTTGACACAGGCTACCACAAGTTTCGAAAACAAAGAAATGTACACGGTTTTGAATCGTACCACAGGAAAGCCAATCCACAATGCTACAATTCATGTGTTCAATACTAAAAAAAGTATCAATCAAAAGGAGCGCACGAATGTATATGGAAACGCATATATAAACAAGCATAAAGAATACAAACGTGTTCAGAAATATATCTTATTTGAAAATGATACTTTACATGAAAACAATATGTATTTAGATTCGCGCAGTAGTTACACAGATAATCAAGAAGAGGAAATACGTACCATAGCCAGACCTTTTGTTTTTATGGACAGAAGCATTTACAGACCTGGGCAAACAGCCTATTTTAAAGTAATTGTATTGAAAGAAACAAATGATGTAAGTGCAGCAGTATCTAATGTGGTTTTTCCAATTAGAATTGAATCCGCTGCTGGTGATGAAATTAAAATGATGCGATTCAAAACCAACGAATTTGGTTCTTTCAGCGGCTCGTTTGTCATTCCGAAAAATGCAGGTACGGGCAAATTTAGATTGTCTGTAGAAGAAGATTATGATTATGAAGAAGATGAACATCCGTTTTGGGATCGTATTGATAACTTTTATGAAGATGAACATGTATTTCAGGTAGAAGAATACAAACGTCCACGATTTGAGATTACACTCAATCCACTTACAAAAAATATCTCCTTCAATGATTCTGTTCAAATTTCTGGGTATGCAAAAGCATTGTTGGGCAGTCCTGTAACAGATGCTAAAGTAAAATATACTATACGTAGAGAAGTGAGCGCGAATTTTGATTCTTATGAAACACGAAAAAAATATCTAAAGCCAGAAATCATTAAAGATACGATTACTAAAACTGATGCTAACGGAAAGTTTATGATCCCGTTTGTAACCAAAACTAATGACGAAATTCCATTAGATTTAGTATTCGATTACAAATACGATATCAACATTGAAATTACGGATATCAATGGGGAAACACAAACAGCAGAAAAAAGCGTTCTTGTAAATCGTGAAGGTTTCCGTTTATATACAGACATTCCTGCTAAAAATGAACGTACAAATCCGTTAAAAGTTCAAATCTCCGCAGATGATCTAAATGGTGTTCCATATATGACTATTGGAAAAGTAAGCATTCATAAACTGAAAAAAGATTCGCGTGTATTTCGAGAAAGACCTTGGAATTCACCAAGAACGCAACTCATTTCGAAAGCTGCATTTATCAAACAGTTTCCACATACCAGTTATAATTCTGAAGAAGAACAACAAGCCAATGAAAAAGCTGCTGAAGTAGCAGATGCTGTGTTTGATACTGCGAATAAGAATACGCTAACTTTTGATACTTCTACATGGGAATCTGGAAAATATATCATTGAAAGCAAAGCCTATGATGAACGAAGAAAGGATAGCGTTACTTCAAGAAAAACCTTTTTTATTACTGACAAAAACGATTTGTATTTACACGACAATCAACTTTTTGATTATGAAATATTGAATACAGATTACAAAAATGACGGTTTTGTACAGGTAAAACTTTCCACTGCATTACGTAATGAAAAATTGAATATATTACTTCATAAATTCTATCAAGGAAAATTACTTTCTACTCAATTAGCAACCATTGAACAAGGTTCTAAAATCGTTCGAATTCCTATAAATACAAAACACACAGATCAGTATACAATTCGTATGAGTTTTACCAAATTCAATAGTTTTTATGATGATCAATTTTCGTTTAAACTATATGAAAGAAATAAATTCCTTACGATAAAAACAGAAACATTCCGTAACAAGTTAACTCCTGGACAACAAGAAACATGGCGATTTAAAATTCTCGATTTAGAAAAAAATCCAAGCAATGCCGAAGTATTGGCTTCTATGTATGATGAGTCGCTCGATCAGTTTAAAAAACATTTTTGGGATCCAAGTAACGGTCATTATGGTGGAAGCAGGTATGACATTCCAAATATGCATAGTGACTATTTCATAACAACACGATCACATCAATTTTATAACATTACAGATCAGATATTCATGCCTATCTTCAAAAACTACTTGCGCTTTGATTGGTTTGGATTAGATTTTAACGATGTCACCAATGCTAACTTTAAGTATATTGGTAGACTTTCAAAAAAGAAGAAACAAAAATATAGAAATATTATAATCGGAAACATTACTGGTCATATCTTAGACGAATCAGGTATGCCACTTCCTGGAGCTTCCATACAAATTAAAGGAACTAAACAAGGTACTACCACAGATTTTGATGGTTTGTATAGTATTGATGCTGCTTCCGATGATACTTTAGTGGTAAGTTATGTTGGTTATGAAACTCAAGAAATTCCTGTTGGTTTACGTAGCGACATCAATGTACAATTGGAACAAGGAGAAGAACTGGAATCTGTAATGGTCGTTGCTTATGGTATTTCTCGAAAACGTGTTAGCACTGGAATGACTGTCACTGTAAATGGTGTTTCTGTCAATGCTGTTCCAATGGGCAATCTAGATCAAATGCTGCAAGGTATGGCTGCAGGTGTCAATATTTCTACTAGTAACGGTTATACTGGCAGTAGTACTACCGTGACTATAAGAGGCGTCAACTCATTAAAAAGTGATGTAGAACCGTTATTCGTAGTTGATGGCGTACCAGTAGATGCAAACACATTTAGAAACTTATCTCAAGATAATATTTCTGAACTAAGTGTATTAAAAGATGCGTCTGCAACAGCATTATACGGAAACAGAGGTGCTGGCGGTGTCGTAATTATCAGTACAAAATATGGAACAAAACAAGAGGTAATTGATGGTGTAAATATAATTGTAGGTCTTACAGAAAAAGACTTAGATGCAGTAGAAACACGTAAAAACTTAAAGGAAACTGCTTTTTTCTATCCGCATTTACGAACCGATGCAGACGGAAATGTTGCCGTTGAGTTTGAAGTTCCTGAATCGTTGACGCGTTGGAAATTTCAACTCTTTGCGCATCAAAAAAATGGTATGTTTGAAGTACTGTACAAAAACGCTGTGACACAGAAAGAGTTGATGGTTGTGCCAAATATGCCGCGTTTTTTACGTGAAAAAGATACAATTGTGATCTCTGCAAAAATTGTAAATCTCCAAGAAAAAGCTACCAAAGGTATTTCGTCCTTACGCTTTTTTGATGCTACAACTATGGACGCAATTGACGAAAAAATACAGCTCACAGATAAGAACAAAGCATTTTCTGTAGATGCAAAAGGCAATACAACGGTCTCTTGGAAACTTTATATTCCAAAAGGAATTGATGCAATTCAGTATAAAGTAATCGCTTCCACTGGAAATTTCTCTGATGGAGAAGAAAGTGTACTTCCTGTACTTAAAAATAGTGTCCTTATCACAGAAGCAACACCAATTTTGGTAAAAGCTGGTGAGCAAAAAGAAATTCGTTTTGACAAACTAGCCAATACTACTAGTGAAACTTTACAACAACATCAATTGACCTTGGAATACACGTCTAATCCAACTTGGAGCGCCATTCAGTCGTTGCCGTATTTGATAGAATATCCATATGAATGTGCCGAACAAACCTTCTCCCGTTTGTATGCCAACATGATTGCCGCGCATATTTTACAGAATTCGCCAAAAGTGAAAGAAGTCTTTGAAACTTGGAAAGCCAATGGACAATTGACTTCTGACTTAGAGAAAAATCCAGAATTAAAATCGTTGTTGATTTCTGAAACTCCCTGGGTTCGCGATGCGGTTTCAGAAACTCAGAAAAAGCAACAATTAGCCAGACTCTTTGATGAAAAAGCATTGGAAGAAATACAAAAAGAAATGTGGTACAAATTGAACGAATTACAAACAGCATCTGGTGGATTTCCTTGGTTTGCTGGCGGAAAAGATAATGAATACATTACGCTTCATATTATACAAACTTTTGCACACTTGTTGAAACTCAATGTGATTACAGAAGATACAGATACGCTATATTATAAAAGTATCATGGAAGCTGCTTATGAATTTGTTGACAAACATTTTTTACTTGCACATGAGGACCTTGTAAAAGAGCCAAACGGCGCAAAATACAGACAGCAAATTCTATACTTATACACAAGAAGCATTTCTCCTGAGTTTATAAAAATTCCAGCCAAAGTTGAAAAAGCAATGCTCTTTTATTTGGAAACCTTACGTAAAAACTGGATGTTGACTTCTATTGAAGACAAAGCCATGATTGCACTTACTTTAGCGCGTATGGGCAAACGAAAAGATGCCAAAAAAATCATGAATGCTTTAGAAGAGTCTGCGGTAAAAACTCCTGAAAATGGTATGTACTGGAAAGAAATTACAGAACGTCGTTATTATAATTCGAGTGCTGTAGAGTCACAAGCATTACTAATTGAAGCTTTTGCAGAAATTACCAAAGATGAAAAGACCATTCAAGAGTTGCAGCTATGGTTGTTACAACAAAAACAATACAATCGTTGGCAAACAACCAAAGCCACTACCAAAGCGATATATGCTTTATTGTTGAATCCGAAACAATTCGTTTCTATCAAAGATAATACAAGCTTTACCATTGGAACAGAAAAAATCAGCACAAAAAAACTAGACGAAACCGCAAAAGAAACTGGTACAGGCTATTTTAAAACTTCTTGGAGGAAAGCTGAGGTAACAAAAGACAAAGCTACTATCAAAATTAAAAACAACGGGGAAACAACAGGTTTTGGCGCTGCATACTGGCAATATTTTGAAGAATTAGACAAGGTTACACAAAGCAAAGATGCTACACTCAAAATCACTAAAAAATTATATACAAAAAAAACTATTAACGAAAAAGAAACCTTAGTTCCTATCGCAAAAAACACATTAAAAATTGGCGATGTAATTACGGTTCGTTTGACAATTCAAAATAAAAAAGAAGCTGAGTTTATGCACTTAAAAGATATGCGTGCGGCTGGTTTAGAACCAATAAATGTATTGTCGGAATACAAATGGCAAGATGGTATTGGTTATTATGAAAGTACACGCGATGCAAGTACTAATTTCTTTTTTGACCGAATTCCAAAAGGTACTTTTATCTTAGAATATGAAGTACGTGTAAATAACAGTGGTGAATTTTCAAACGGAATTACCACCATTGAAAGTATGTATGCTCCTGAGTTGAGAAGTCATACCAAAGGGGTTCGACTCAAGGTGAAATAAACACAAATTAAAATCATATTAAAAAAAATCAGTTCTCTGTATTTGCTAATATTATGATGGGTCATTGCAACGGACATATGTCTACTTATTTTTATTACTCTTATGATCTGAGACCTTTGAAAAAAGCGCTATCAATTTTTCATTTTCTTGATTTTTTCTTTTTTATGATTTGGATTGATAGCATTTCTTTTGATTTTTGAAGTTTTTGGGGTTAATTTATGTAAATGG
>Ga0189286_100303_pt1 | contig 17047 bp, 12 predicted proteins | sample UW69minimetaG_FD_130330 | JGI IMG/M metagenome (GOLD analysis project Ga0189286, IMG submission 130330) | Marine microbial communities from the Costa Rica Dome - UW69 mini metaG | ecosystem: Environmental > Aquatic > Marine > Oceanic > Photic zone | place: Costa Rica: the Eastern Pacific...
GACGCCAGACCAATGGTGATTTTCTCTGCCATTGCCGGTGCGCCCGAGATCAATGCGGTCGCGGCGACTGCGCCGAGGATCGCAATTCTCTTAGTCATGTTGAACTCCCTGTGTGTTTGGGCAGCGCCGCCCCCTCCGGCGGGTGCTGCCAAGTGGGAAAACAATATGATGAGAGAAACGTATCGCAATCGCAAAAGCTATGCGTTTTTGGTATAGTTCAATTCTGCCCCCCCGGATGGTGCGCGGGGGATTGGAGGATAGAAGATGGCCCAAATGAAAGAGAATCGGCACAGGATACGGGAGTTTGAGGCGTTGCGGGCGGTCATCACCACCGGCACGACCATCGGCGCAGCACGGCGTCTTGGCGTGTCCCAGCCCGCGATCAGCCGGTCGCTCAGCCAGTTGGAGGACCGGCTGGGACGGTCGCTTTTCCTGCGCACCTCGGGCCGGATCGAACCCACCGCCGAAGCGCTGCGCCTCAACGCTACGCTGGATCCGCTCTTTGAAACCCTAAGCCGCATTGATGGCAAAGACTGGGCCAAACCTGAAAATGAAACGCTCAGCCTTGCGGTGCCGCCTTCGATGGCGCACAGCTTTGTGCTGCCGCGTTTGCCCAGCTACCTGAAACAGGATCTGACCCGCCGGATTAAACTGGAAATTCAGCCGACAGAACAAATTGTTGCGGGGATCGTTGACCTTAGCTTTGACCTCGGCCTGACCTCGGCCATGATCCAGCGCGAAGGGGTGAAGCTTGCGCCTTGGCGGCGGTCACAGATCGTTTGCGTCCTACCTGAAAACCACCCGCTTTGCGAGAAGGACAAGATTGAGGTTCAGGATCTGGACGGGGTCGATATGGTCGAATTTGTTCGCCGCCTTGGCACCCGCGCATTGACCGAACAGTATTTTGCCCGTGCCGGTGTGAAGCCCAACATCATCGCCGAATGTGCCACCAATATGGCGGCTCTGGAACTGGCCCGTGCGGGCATCGGCGTCACCGTGATGAACCCCTTCCCGCTGCTCACCGGCAAAGACCACCGAGATGGGATCGTGATCCGCCCCTTCGAGGTCCATATCGAATACCGCACCTCCTTTGTGCTGCCCACCAATCACCCCCCTTCCGCCCAGGCCCGCGCCTTTATGCGCCATCTCAAGTTGACAACGCCTGCGGATGATTTCTCGGAGTCCATGTAAGTTATGTCCCCCACCCTCCGCAGCGCGGCAGGTATTCTGTCGCGGCTGGTCCAGTTTGATACCGTCAGCCATCGCTCCAACCTGCCGCTCCTCGACTGGGTGGAAAGCTATCTGGTGGAGTACGGCGTCACCGGCCGACGGATCTATGACGCGACCGGGGAGAAGGCCAATCTGATCGTCACCATCGGCCCAGAAGATACGCCAGGGTATGTTCTGTCAGTACACGTGGAAGTTGTGCCCGTTTCGGGCCAGAACTGGACGGTGGACCCTTTTGGTGGCGTGATTAAGGACGACAAGGTCTGGGGCCGCGGCACCTCGGACATGAGGGGATTTGTCGCCTGTGTGCTGGCCGCGGTGCCCGAAATGCTGGCCCATCCCTTGGCCAAACCTCTGCATCTGATCTTTTCCCACGATGAGGAAATCGGCTGCGTTGGTGTGCGTTCGGCGATTGCCGATCTTGACCAATGGCCGGTGAAACCGCTGGGCTGTTTTGTGGGGGAACCCACCAAGATGGCAGTGATCCTGGGCCACAAGGGCAAACGGGCAGAGCGGGTCCATTTCACCGGCCTTGCTGCGCATTCCTCTTTGGCACCTACAGCCGTCAATGCGGTGGAATATGCGGCGCGGCTTGCGGTGTTTATTTCCGATCTCGGCCGTTCCCTGGCCGAAGGCACGGCACAGGATCCGCTCTATGATGTGACCCACACCACCGCACATGTGGGCGTCCTAAACGGCGGTCGGCAGGTCAATATCGTCCCCGACATCGCGTATCTGGACTTTGAGTTCCGCTCCATTGGCGGCGACAACACTGCCGCCTTGGTTGAACAGGTCCGTCGTTACGCCCACGACGTGCTGGAACCGCAGATGCAGGCGGTGGATCCCGAAGCAATGATCCGATTTGAAACCCTGAGCGACACCCCCGGTGTGGACACCCCGCCCGAGGCCCCAATGGCTGCCCTCGCCAAATCCATCGCGCAACGGAGTGACCACGCCAAAGTGGCCTTCGCAACCGAAGGCGGACTGTTCCAGAGTATCGGCATCCCGACCGTAATCCTTGGCCCCGGGGACATCGACCGGGCCCACAAGGCGGACGAATTCATAACATTGCGAGAGCTCGACAGCTGCATGGCTGCGCTCTCCAACCTGATTGAGGCCTGCCGCACCTGATGCGGTGCCGGCCAATTTGATAAACCGAGGGAGCCAGCATGGACATCAGCGCCATTCCAAATGAATACCCCATCGATCTGATCGGGCCGGACATCACCCCCTATGCCGCCGGCAACACCGGTATCCCCTATGTCTGGCAGTTCGATTCCGGCCAGCCCGGCCCGCATGCCATGGTCACAGCCGTTGTGAATGGCAATGAACCCTGCGGCGCCGTGGCGCTGGATTGGCTGCTGCAAAATGGGGTGCGCCCCGTCGCGGGTAAGCTGACCCTCGCTTTTATGAATGTGGCGGCCTACCAGGCGTTTGACCCCGACAATCCCAACGCCAGCCGATGGGTCGAGGAAGATATGAACCGTGTCTGGGCCGCGGAAGTGCTGGAGGGGGACCGCGAGTCGATCGAATTGCGACGTGCACGTCAGGTGCGACCGGTGCTGGCCGATGTGGACTACCTCTTCGACATCCACTCCATGACCCACACCGCTCCGCCGGTGCTGCTGTCCGGCCGCCACGCCAAGGGCCGCGGTCTTGCCGGCCTCATCGGAACGCCGGACAAGGTGATCGCAGATCAGGGCCATGCCTCCGGCACACGTCTGCGCGACTACGGCGCATTTGACGATCCCACACAAAAACATTCCGCCGTTTTGATCGAGTGTGGCCAGCATTGGGAATGCTTCTGCCGGGCCGCTGGCGACCTATTCCACCGTACGGTTCCTCTGCGGTTTGGGGGTCTGTGATCCGGTGCTGCTGGAGCAGCTAGAAGGCGAGTGCACCCCGCAGGTGCAGTTTGAAGTGACCGACGTGGTCACCGTTGCAACCGAAGCGTTCCGCTTTGCCGAACCCTTTATCGGTGGGGAGATGATCGCCAAGGCCGGGACCTTGCTGGCCTGTGATGGAGACCGCGAAATTACCACGCCTTATGACGACTGCATGCTGGTCATGCCCACAAAACGGCTGTGGCCCGGCTTGACCGCCGTGCGTCTGGCCCGCCGAATCGGTACCACAATTTAGGACGCGCCGCTCCCATTTTGTGTGACGACTTTGGGCGGCGCTGCGTTCGTAGCGCCGTTCAGCACACGATCCGACACTCAATTTTTATATAACCAAGTCAGCGCTTTGCGTGTCCTTCTCAGGCCTGATCGAAACTTTCCCCGACGGAAACCCAACCGCCCCCCGTTTCACCTCCCAATGCGATGCACGCTTTAGCCAGTGTTCCAAAACGGGAGGAATCCATGCCACGCCTGTACCCTTTGTTCGCCACCGCCGGCCTCTGTGCGGTCACCTTGGCCACTCCACCCTGGGCGGAAGACGCGCCACCACCGGTTGATCAGTTCGCGCTCAACGCTCTGGTAACATCCGGGCAGCCGGGCCAAGCCTTTCTGCAGGCGTTTGAAGCCGGTGACGAACTGACTGAGTTCTCCTTTGACGCGAACCGCGGTGTGGGTGCCAACGTTGGTGAAGGCCGCCGATTTGCCCGTGTGCCCCGGGCGGATCTGGCAGGAGACGGCGAATGGGCGCAGCATTTCCCGACCCGTGAAGGCGGGCCAAATGCCACCAGCTGCATCGCCTGCCACGCGGCCCCTGCCCCCAATGGTGCCGGAGATGTGGCGCTGAATGTGGTGGTGGATCCCGCTCATTCAGGTGACCCATCGCAGTTTCTGGAACGCAATACACCGCCGCTTTTTGCGCTTGGCATACCGCAACGTCTAGCCGACGAGATGACACTGGAGCTGGCAACTCAGCGCCTTGCCGCCGAGGCCGAGGCCTGCACCAAGGGCATCGCCACCACAGCCCTGAACGCCAAGGGCGTGGGTTTTGGCACCCTGACCCTGCATCGCCGCGCGGAAAGCCCTTGTAAGCTGCAGCCAGACAGCAGCCAGCTGACAGGGATAGACGCCGATCTGATCGTAAAACCCTTTGGCTGGAAAGGCAGCCATGCCTCTTTGCGCGGGTTCACCCGCGATGCGGCCCATAACGAATTGGGGATGCAGGCGGTTGAGTTGGTTGGCGATCAGGACGGTGACTTTGATGGCGTCACGGATGAGCTGACGGTGGGCGATCTGACCGCCCTGACGATCTATATGGCAGCGCTGGAACGGCCGGTAAGCACGATTGAACTGGCCAATCTAGGCCTGCAAGAGATGCCCGAGGCCCAACGCCGCCAGATCACACGGGGCGAGGTCCTGTTTGCGCTCACCGACTGCAGCAGTTGCCACATTCCGCAGATGACCCTCAACGACCCCACCTTCTCAGAACCCAGCCGTGTGGCGGGATATGTAGACGCCACGCTGCCCTCCGGCGCAGATCCGGTTGCTTTGGGTTTGACGGCCGACAGCGCCATCCATGTGGATCTGACGCAGGATCAGCCGAACAACCAAGTCAAGCTGGCCAATGGCACAACCCATCACCTTGGCGCGGTGGAGCGGCGCAACGGTCAGGCCATTGCCCGCTGGTTCACCGATTTCAAACGTCACGATATGGGGGCGGCACTGGCTGATCCTGCCGATCCGACGGGCCTTGGGGCGGCAACCTTCATGACCCGCTCTCTGGCTGGGGTCGGCTCCACCGGCCCGTGGTTGCACGATGGGCGTGCTACCACTTTGGACGAGGCGATCCGTCTACACGGTGGGGCTGCTGCGGACAGCCGCAGCCAATACGTCAACCTGTCTCAGCAGGCGCAGGAGTCCATCGTCGCCTTCCTTGAGGCGCAGGTGATCTACACCTCCGGCGAGGAGGACCACTGAGCCACCCCGCGCCCCATCCCCAAATCCGACGCGGCCGCCTGTACCGCTTCGGCAACCTGCCCCAGCTGCTTGGTCAGCGGGTTGGTCCGGCGCCAGATCATCCCGATCTGGCGTTTGGGCTGCGGCGCAGGGAAGCGTCCCACCGCAACATTGGCGGAACGGGTCTCAACCGGTACGGCCATTTCAGGAATGAGGGTCACACCAATCCCCGCCCCCACCATCTGCACCAGCGTTGAGAGCGAACTGCCATCCAGCAGTTCCCTCGGGGCAGAGGCGCTGATCGCGCAGAAGGACAGCGCCTGATCACGAAAACAGTGCCCCTCCTCCAACAGCAGCAGCCGCATTTCGCGCAGACGCTCCGGACCTGGCACCGGCTTGCCCGCGTCCACTTCGGGCCGGACCAGCACAAAGTCCTCTTCAAACAGCGGCACTTCGGTGAAAGCGCTTTCCGACAGCGGCAACGCCACAATGGCCGTGTCCAGGCTGCCCTCTTTCAGTTCCTGTATAAGCTTCGGCGTCACGGTTTCGCGCAAACGCAGGTCAATTTCAGGGTGATCGCGCGACAGATTCTCGACCACTTTCGGCAACAGATAAGGCGCAATGGTCGGGATCACCCCGATCCGCAACCGGCCCACCAAACGATCCTGTGAGGCACGCGCCAGCTCGCCCAGTTCATCCACCGACCGCAGAATATGCTGCACACGTCCGGCAAATTCTTCACCGAAGTGCGTCAGACGCACCTGACGCGCCCCACGTTCGAACAATTTTGCCCCCAACGTCTCTTCCAATTCTTTGATCTGCACTGACAAAGCAGGCTGCGACACGGCGCAGGCATCGGCTGCCTGACCAAAGTGGGACAGCCGAGCGAGGGCTTCAAAGTAGCGAAGCTGGCGGAGGGTAATGTTCATCATAACCTGAGATTATCGCAGCAATCGGAAAATGCAATTTTTTCCAATTGAGATTATGCCCTAGCTTACTCCCAGAGAAAGGAACGGGCTGTCCAATCGGCCCGCACCCGCCAGACAGCAACAAAATTTAGAACAAGCTATTCCAGCGAAGGAGAGAGACATGGACGGCAATGACGTCAAACCCACCGGCTGCCCGGTGATGCATGGGGCCGCGAGCCTCAACACCCGTTCCAACCGTGATTGGTGGCCAAACCAGCTGAACCTGAAGATCCTGCACCAGCATGGCGCGGGTGAGGATCCGATGGGCGCTGACTTCAACTATGCCGAGGCCTTCAAATCGCTGGACCTCAAGGCGGTCAAAGAAGACCTCTATGCGCTGATGACCGACAGCCAGGATTGGTGGCCTGCAGATTACGGTCACTATGGCGGGTTGTTCATCCGCATGGCCTGGCACAGCGCCGGCACCTACCGGACCGCCGACGGGCGCGGCGGCGGCAACACCGGCAACCAGCGTTTTGCGCCGCTCAACAGCTGGCCGGACAATGGCAACCTCGACAAGGCACGGCGTCTGCTGTGGCCGATCAAACAGAAATACGGCAATGCGCTCAGCTGGGCGGACCTCTATATCCTCGCAGGTAACTGTGCGCTGGAATCGATGGGGTTCAAGACCTTCGGTTTCGGCGGTGGACGGGCCGACATCTGGTCGCCAGAAGAAGACATCTACTGGGGTGCCGAAACCGAATGGCTGGCGACCTCGGACAATCCCAACAGCCGCTATTCCGGCGAACGGGAAATGGACAACCCGCTGGCCGCTGTGCAGATGGGCCTGATCTATGTGAACCCCGAAGGGCCTGACGGAAACCCTGATCCTGTGGCCTCGGGCCTGGATGTGCGTGACACCTTTGGGCGCATGGGCATGAACGATGAGGAAACCGTGGCGCTGGTTGCTGGAGGTCACACCTTCGGCAAAGCCCACGGTGCCGGTGACCCGGACCTTGTTGGCCCCGACCCCGAAGGCGCCCCGGCAGAGGCGATGGGCCTTGGTTGGATCAATGACCTCGGCACCGGCAAAGGTGTGCACACCACCACCTCGGGTATCGAAGGTGCGTGGAAGCCGAACCCGACCCAGTGGGACAACGGCTATTTCGACATGCTGTTCGGCTATGAATGGGAACTTGGCAAAAGCCCCGCCGGTGCGCAACAGTGGCACGCCAAGGACTGCGCCCCTGAACATATGATCCCCGACGCGCACGACCCGTCGAAATCCTATCCGCCGATGATGACCACAGCGGACCTGTCACTGCGGATGGACCCGATCTATGAACCCATCGCACGCCGGTTCCACGAAAATCCAGATCAGTTTGCCGATGCCTTTGCCCGCGCATGGTTCAAACTGACCCACCGTGATATGGGTCCGCGCAGCCGTTATCTTGGCGGCGAAGTCCCCAGCGAAGAGCTGATCTGGCAGGATCCTATTCCAGCCTCCAACAGCGACATCAATGATGCTGATGTCACCGCGCTGAAAGCCGCCGTCATTGCCTCGGGCCACAGCATTGCGGAACTGGTCAAAGTGGCCTGGGCCTCGGCCTCAACCTACCGTGGCTCGGATATGCGGGGCGGGGCCAATGGCGCCCGCATCCGGTTGGCGCCACAGAAGGACTGGGCCGTCAATGAACCTGACATGCTGGCCAAGGTGCTGGACACTCTGGAAGGCATCCAAGCAGATTTCGCCAAACCGGTGTCGATGGCCGATCTGATTGTGGTTGCCGGCAACGCCGCGGTGGAAGCCGCTGCCAAGGCCGTCGGTGAGGATCTGACGCTGAGCTTCACCGCAGGTCGTGGCGACGCGACGCAGGATCAGACCGATGTCGACAATTGGGACATGATGGAGCCGCTGGCCGACGGGTTCCGCAACTACACCAAAGGTGACTACGCCAACTCGGCGGAGCTCTTGGTGGACCGTGCCCAACTTTTGGGGCTGACCGCGCCAGAAATGACCGTGCTGATCGGCGGCCTGCGGGTTCTGGGGGCGAACCATGGCGACAGTGCGCAGGGGGTCTTCACCGATCGCCCAGGCGTGCTGAGCCAGGATTTCTTCACCAATATCCTCGACATGGGGACGCAGTGGACACCGACCGACACGCCGGGGGCCTATGAGGGCCGCGACCGGGCAACCGGGGCTGCGAAATATACGGCCTCTGCGGTGGATCTGGCCTTCGGCTCGAACTCGCAACTGCGGGCCTTGGCAGAATCCTATGCGCAGGATGATGCGGCCAGCCGTTTTGTCTGCGATTTCGCCAGCGCCTGGACCAAGGTGATGATGGCGGACCGTTTCGACCTGGCCTAACACCTCTTGCACACAGGAAAGGGGCGCGACCAGACCGGCAGCGCCCCTTTCAATGATCCTCTAAATACTCAGATCGGCCGTTCACCCCCCGCGCTTGCGCTGTGCATCCCGCAACAGCGCGGCCAACCGGTAAAACCCATGCGCCATTTTGGTGAACGGCGTCAGCAGGAAAAAACTCAGCACCGCCCCCAGATGGATCGCCAGCAGCGCTGGCATCAGACTGGTGCCGCCCGCACCATAAAGCGCCAACCCGGAAAATCCTGTGAAGCCCAGCAAGGCAATAAACCCGATCTCACCGCCCCAGGCTTGCACGTCACCCAGTTCACGGTCCGATCTCAGCTTCAGCACCACCATCGCGATGCAGCCCAGCGTCAGCAAGACACCCCCGGAAACACCCAACAGTTTGGGCAGTGAAAACAACGGGTAAGGCGCAGGCATGTCCAACAGGTAATGCATCACCGTCCCCGCCGAGGTTGCCGCGAAACACAATAGGAAACCGTACATCACCGCCTGATGCACATGGCGACGGGCGTGACTGAAACGGTCCTCATCTTCAAAATTGCAGCCGTCTCCGTGCCCAGCCGCCAGATCCTGCATCTTGGCCGCGCGGGTGAAGGCCATCCGGACATCGCCAAAGGTCAACATCCTGCCTCCGACGGAGGCCCAATACCGCCGCAGCGACACCGCCAGACTGACCAGTGGCAGCAGGAAGGCAGGTGCAAAGATCGCCACCATCGCATTGTGCGACAACACCGCATAGAACCCCTCTCCCCCTGCTGATCCAAGCGCCTTGATCGCCCAGAACGCCAGCGCAAAACCAATGACCAGCATCAGCGCAATGGCTCCGCCTTGGGTGTGGAACCGGCGTGCCACGGGCTGCGGCCAAGCAAAGGCCTCCCAGCTGTCCCGGCGCACTTCGGCCAGAGCTTTGGGCAGGTTCAGATCAAACTCATGCGGCGCGGTATACTGGCAAGCATAGTAACAGCCGCGACAATTGTGGCAGAGGTTGGCCAGCTGGGTGATGTCGCCTGCGCCAAAGGCGCGTTCCGCATGGAGTGAGGGAAAGACCGAGCAATAGCCTTCGCAATAACGGCAGGCGTTGCAGATCTCTGCCTGACGGCGGGCTTCCTGAATGAGGTCAGGATTTACGGTGTTCATTTCATTGGGCAAAGGCTGCGGCCTCCCGTCCTGCGATGCGACCAAACACGGTCCCGATGGTCATGCCGAACCCGGCCAGATAGCCTTGCCCCAGAATGGAGCCGGCCATGGTCTCGCCCGCCGCCCAGAGGTTCTGGATCTTGCCAGACGAGGTTGAACATTGCGCGTTATCGTCCACCTTCAGCCCCAGATAGGTGAAGGTCACGCCAGTGCGCAGCGAATAGCCGTAAAACGGCGGTTCGGTGATAGGACGGGCCCAGTTGGTCTTGGCTGGTTCGATGCCGCTGGTCGCCACCCCGTCCAGCTCGGTCGGGTGGAAATTTGAGGTGTCACCGCAACCCGCGTTGAAGGCCTCGACCGTGTGGCGCAGTTTTTCCGGGGGCAGGTCCATCATCTCGGCCAGCTCTTCCAGAGTATCGGCCTGCAACGGCGGGAAGACCGAGGGCATGAAGAGGTTCAGCGATTTGGCGTCGATGATGACATAGCCCACCTGATCGGGCTGCGCCGCCACCAGACGGCCCCAGATCGCATAGCGTTTGGGCCAGACATCTTCGCCCTCATCATAAAAACGGTCAACGTTTTTGTTCACCACGATGGAAAACGGCACACAGTCCAGCCGGGTCACGATGCCGCCGTCAAATTTCGGCGCGCGCCCGTCGATCGCAACCGCGTGACATTGGGTGGGATCACCCACGCTTTCGACGCCCTGTTCCAACAAGTCATTCAGCACCACGCCGCGATTGTAGGGCGTGCCGCGGATCAAGAAATTCTCTGCCGCTGGACCCCAGGCGCGGGTCAGCCAGTCGGTATCTGCCTGAAACCCGCCAGAGGCTACGATCACCGCTTTGGGGCTCAGGCGATGGGACTGACCTTCATGGGTGTAATCCACCCATTCAATCCGGTCACCCTCCAGTTCCAGATGGGTCACATGCGCCTCATAAAGGACCTCGACCCCCAGTGTCTCAGCGGTGCGGTAATAGGCATTCACCAGACTCTTGCCGCCGCCCATGAAGAAAGCATTTGTGCGCGCAAGGCTCAGGGTACCCGACAGCGACGGCTGGAACCGGACGCCGTGCGCCTCCATCCAAGGCAGACATTCTTCGGAACTGCGGATGGCCAGACGGGCAAGATGCTCATCGGTCTTACCGCCTGTCACCTTCATCAGATCGGCAAAATACTCTTCTTCGCTGTAATCCTCGATCAGCGGCCCCAGGGGCCCGCTGTGCATACAGCGAAAGTTGCGGGTGTGGCGCGAATTGCCACCGCGATAGGGTTTGGGCGCGGTTTCAAGGATCAGAACCCTGGCCCCATCCTCGGCGGCGGTCATGGCGGCGCAAAGCGCGGCGTTGCCGCCCCCAATCACCACGATGTCATATTGGCTGGTCATAGTCTCAGCTCCCTTGCTGCACTTGGGCATAACGGCGGGCGTTTAATTTGACCAATTCCGGTTTTGATGTGATTAATGCGATATGAGCATCAATTACGACTTTGCCGATCTCGAAGCCTTCCTGGCCGTCAAAGATCTCGGCTCTTTCCACAAGGCGGCAGAGCGGTTGAACCTGTCGCAATCCGCCGTGACCCGCCGCATTCGCAAGTTGGAAGAGGCGCTGGACAGTCAGCTGTTTGAACGCACCACACGGGCGGTGAAACCGACATTGGCAGCAAAACGTCTGCAAGCCCGGGCCGAGGCCATTCTGGAAGATGCCAGGGAAACCGCCCGCGCCATGCGAGACGAAAGTGTGGCTTTTGCCCATCAACGGGGGGCTGTGGTGACGGTGGCAACCATCCCCACCGTGGTCAGCCACCTGCTAACGCCTGCGCTAAAGCGGTTCCATGCCGCCGGGCATAGCACCCGCATCCGGTTGATCGACGCAGCCGCCAATGAGGTGACCGAGGCGGTCACCGAGGGCGAGGCGGATTTTGGCCTTTGTTCGATCCCTATGCTGGAACCCGCCACCGCGTTTGAAACCTTGATGGAAGAGCGGATCATGCTGGCCCTGCCCCCTGATCATCCGGCGGCGCAGGCTGCGCGGGTCGATCTGAACCGGCTGAGCGACGCGCCGCTGATCCTGCCTGCACGGGGCACTGGCAACCGATTGTTGATTGATGAGGCTGCGGCGCGTGCACGGCTGGACTTGCGCTGGTCCTATGAGGCAGGGCATTCCACCACCGCGCTGTCGATGGTGCGGGACGGCCTTGGCGCCGCGCTATTGCCCGAGGCTGTGATCCGCGCGGCGGGTCTGCCCGCCGTGCCATTGGTTGCACCCGATATCGCCCGCCCGGTGGGGCTACTGTCCCGCTTGGGTCAGACGGAAACGCCCGCTGTCTCAGCACTGAAAACCCAAATTCGCGCGGTGGCGGCAGGCAATTAGGACGCCAGAACTTCGGGGTTGATCACGTGGAGGGGCGCGCCTTCCGCATAGGCCACCACCTGATCAAAGATGTCTGAAAACTGCAGATCGAATTCATCTTCGGTCACAAAGCCAATATGCGGCGTGGCAATCAGATTGGGATGACGCAGCAGCGGATCATCGGGATCAGTCATCGGTTCCGTATCAAACACATCCACCGCCGCTTTGCCCGGTCGCCCGGCCTGCAGCGCCGCCAGCAAGGCCCCCGGTGCAATCAACCCAGCGCGCGAGGTGTTCACAAACAAGGCACCCGGCTGCATCGAGGCCAGATCTACGGAGGTGATGATGCCTGTGGTTTCCGGTTTCAGCCGCACATGGAGGGAGACCACATCCGAACTGGCAAAGAACGCCGCCCTGCTTGCAGCCACTGCGGCGCCATCTGCTGCCGCCCGTGCGCGCCCCGCTTCTGAGGCCCACCATTGCACCTGCATCCCGAAGGCTTGCGCGTAGCCCGCTACCGTTTTGGCAATCCGCCCGTAGCCATATAGCCCCAACGTGCGCCTGCGTAGGGTTTTGCCCACGCCGACCTGCCAGCTGCCTGCCTTGGTGCTGGCCATCTGCGCCGGCAAATCCCGCATCCCTGACATGATCAGGGCCCAAGTCAGCTCGGCCGCGGCATAGGCGGGCGCGCCGCCATGCATGTTGGAACACAGTAACACCCCATGATCAGAGCAAGCCGCTACATCCACATGTGGGTAGCCCGAGCGTTGCGAGATCAGTTTCAAATTGGGCAACCGTTCCAGCAGCGCCCGGGTGATCTGGGTCCGTTCGCGAAACAGCACCAACACCTCAGCCTCTTGCAGGCGATCTGCCAGCGCCACCACGTCGTCGCAATGATCGGTCCAGACAGTGACGTCCAGCCCCTGCAGCTTAGCAAAACACGGCAAGCCACGCAGGGTGTCAAACCAGTCGTCGAGAATATGCACCTTCATCGCGGCCACCCGTGCGTGGCGTTATGTTCCATCCCAGAGGGCGGCAGGCACAAAGACCTCACCAGCGGCAATCTTGCGCGCGGTGCGGATCAGACCGGCGGCGTTGAGGGCGAAGCCATCACTTGTGTCAAAATCGACTAGCACATCAATGGTGCCAGACGCATGTTCCAATACCACCTCGGCGGGGCTGCTGTCCGGCCGGGTCAGCAAGCCATCTGCAACCGATCCCGGCGTCAGCGCACAGGAAGCGATGCATTGCGCCCCGGTGACCGCCATTGTCGGGTGGGTTTTCCACGGCATGAAATAGCGGGTGGCAATGGTGCCGCCCTCCTGTGCCGCCGCCAGAAGGGCAAACTTGGGGGTTACGGATTTGGAACAATCGCCTATGCCCATGCGTTTTCCAGCCTCAATGCGGATCGCTTCAAACCGTTCAAAGAAGGTACGGTTGCCGTCAAGCTCGGCCACCGTTTCAAAGCCTGTCAGACCAAAATCCGCGGCGCGGGCAAGCACAACCGGCATCGCCACATCCATGCAAGTTACCGTGATCCCGTCGATTTTATCGCGCAGATTTCCCGTGGGCAGGAACGCCCCCGTGGCAGAGCCGACCACCCCCATAAAGCTGAGCTTCACCGGCGCGGAGCTGCCCGGCACCCCGGCGATTTCTATGTCGCCGTCATAGGTCAGCTGACCGTTTGGGGTGGCGATCGTTGCCTTGACCAGCGCCCCGGTGTTGACCGCATGAATGGTGATCTCGGTCTCATCCCCTGTCGGCGTAACCAGCCCCATTTCAATTGCAGCCGGGCCAACGCCCGACAGGATATTGCCACAGGTGGGTTTGAAATCGACCAGCTGCTCCTCGACCGCAACCTGCGCAAAAAAGTAGTCAATGTCGGCGTCAGCGCGATCCGATTTCGACAACAAGGCACATTTCGTTGTTACTGCATCGCCACCACCGATCCCGTCAATGTTCAACCGGTGTCCTGATCCGGTGACTGCAATCAGCACCTTGGCCAGCTGATCCAGATCTTCTGGCAGGTCTTCACGTCGGAAATACGGCCCGCGCGAGGTGCCGCCCCGCATGAAAAGGTAGGGAATGGCGGTCTGGCTCATCTCAGGGTCTCCGAAATTTGGGTGGTCAGATGTTGAGTGAAAGCGACAGTGCCCATCGAGCCGCCAAGATCCCCGGTACGGGTTTCGGGGCGGGCAAGGGCCTGGCCCACTGTTGTGCGGATCAGGTCGGCAGCGCGTGTTTCCTCGTGGTGGCGCAGCAGCATTTCCGACGACAGGATCAAGGAGGTTGGATTGGCCCTCTCCTGTCCGGCAATATCCGGTGCCGACCCATGCTGGGCCTGCGCAAGCGCATGGGTGTGCCCAAAGTTGAGCGATCCCGCAAGTCCCAGGCCACCGGCCAGTTCCGAGGCCAGATCGGACAGGATATCGCCAAACATATTAGTGGTGATCAACACATCGAAACGGGACGGATCGCGCACCAGATGGGCCGCGGCGGCATCCACCAACAGCTCCTCATAGGTGAGCTGCGGATAGGCCTTGGCCATTGCGCGGCAGCACTCAAGGAACAACCCGTCGCTGATCCGCATGACATTGGCCTTGTGGATTACGCTCACCTTCTGCGCCGGTCGCTTTGCCGCCAGCGCAAAGCCTGCCTGTGCAATGTTCTTTGAGGCGGCACGGGTGATCTTGCGAAAGGCCAAGGCGGTGTCCGCGTCGGGCATAAACTCGCCGCCGCCGTGATGCATATTGCGATCAGCGTAAAACCCTTCCAGATTTTCGCGCATCACCACCAGATCAAACGCTTTGCGCGACGGGGCGTCCAGACCTTGCCAGGTGGCCGCGGGCCGGTGGTTGGCAAATAGATCCAACGCCTTGCGCAACACGGCCGATGGATTGATCCCCCCCGCGTCAGCAGCTGGATAGGCATTGTGGGAGACCGGGCCGAGGATCACACCTTCCACCTCTGTGGCATGGGCGATCACGGCCTCAGGCAGGGTTGTGCCCGAAGCCTCCAAGGCTGCAAAGCCGATCTTTGCCTGTTCCAGCTGCAACGGTCTGGTGAGGGCCGGGACCACCGCCCGCAGTACAGCCTTGGTGGCCGCCATGATCTCGGGGCCGATCCCGTCCCCGGCCAGACAGAGATATCTCAGCGGTTGCGACATCCGTTTGCGCCTTCCCCGATCACTTCAGCGGCCAGGGCAGATCCACAGCGTCCTGCAGCAGACCCGGTGGAAAATCCCGGTTCAACGACCAGGCCATGAAGCACATGAAGGCAATGCCACAGGTGGTCAGCAGCAGCGTCATGCCCCAGCCGGCGCCCGCCCGGCGACGGAAGAAGGCTAGCAGGAACCCAACCAGCGCCAGAATGAACCCCACAACCCAGGTGACCGCGATCAGCCCAGCAAACCAGGCCAGCGTCGACCACAGCCCGTGCGGGGCATCGGCGTCTTCACCAGCCACTTCCTTATCCGCAAAGATCGCATCCCCCTCCGGGCGACGGATCATCTGAATCAGCAGGATCAAACAGCAGGTCAGGGCAAAGCCGCCCACAACCAGCGGGATGATCTTGTCCGTCATGTTGTAGTCGGGGATCATGTTGGCATTGACCAGCGCGGTGATCAGGTAGCCCGCAATCACCAGGAGGAACACCAGCGGGGCCCGTTTGGCACCGGACTGTACTTCGCCTTCGGACATGATCAGCTTGGCCTGACGGATGCCCAGCACAACCGAGACCAGGGTGATGATGATCAGCACAATCACAATCGGGCTAAAGACATAGTCCATCCCCGCCTCAAAACTTTTGCGGAAGCGGAAAGAGGCGATCTGGAACGCTTGGTTGGTGAATTTCTCCACCGGATTGGACAGCACAAAGCCGATCAGGAAGGCGGGGCGCGACCAATCGAACCGACGCAGGAAGATGCCGATCAGACCAATCAGGAAAAGCGCCAGCAGATCTTCGAAATTCTGGCCGGACTGGAAAGCGGCGAAGCTGATCAGCATGAACAGGAACGGTGCAAGATAAGTGAAGCGGATCGTAGTCAACTTGGCGATGCCACCGGAGGCCGCAATACACAGCACAGTGCCCACCACATTGGCCAAAGCCAGCAGCCAGACAATCGAATAGGTGATGTCCAGATTGTCCTTCAACATGGCTGGGCCCACCTCGATGCTGCCCGACCCCAGCAGCGCCACAGCCCCAATGAAGATCGCCATCGACCCAGAACCGGGGATGCCGAACAGCAGGGTTGGCACCAGACCACCGCCCTCTTTGGCGTTGTTCGAGCTTTCCGGCCCAATCACCCCGCGCACTTCACCCTTGCCGAAGTTTGACTTGTCCTTGGTGGTCTGCACCGTGTGGCCATAGGCGATCCAGTCCACAACCGATCCCCCCAGACCGGGGATGATCCCCACCACCACACCAATGATGGAGCAGCGCACCGACAGCCATTTGTTGGCAAACCAGTCTTTGATGCCCTGCGTCCAGCCAGCGCCAAGGTTGGCGCCCTTGGCGATGGACCGGTCTTGACGCAGCAGCGACACGATCTCGGGGACGGCAAAGATACCAAGGCCGACGATCACCAGTTTCAGGCCATCGGTCAGGTAGGGAATGTCGTAGCTTGCCATCCGCAGCGACCCACCGGCGTCCGCCTCACCAATGGTGCCGATCATCAGGCCCAGACCCGCCGCGGCCAGCCCTTTCAGGGCAAAGCGCCCAGCCAGAACGGCCACCATCGACAAGCCAAGGATGGTGATCATCAACATCTCGGGCAGGCCAAAGGCCAACACAATGGGACGGGCCACCAGAATGAACACGGTCAGGAAGGTGGCCCCCACCAGCCCGCCAAACAGTGACGAGGTGAACGCCGCCGCCAGCGCGCGCGCGGCTTCGCCGTTTTTGGCCATCGGGAAACCGTCAAGCACCGTCGCCTGCGAGGCCGAAGATCCCGGGATCCCCATCAGAACCGAGGCGAAGGTGTCAGAGGTTGGCACCACAGCGACCATCCCGATCATCAACGCCAGACCAAGGATCGGGTCCATTCCAAACATGAAAGGCAAAAGCAGTGACAGACCGGCGATACCACCCAGTCCGGGGAACACCCCGACAGCCAGCCCCATCACAACGCCCAGCACCAGATAGCCCAGCACAACAGGTTGCAGGATCAACGCCCAGGCGTCTCCC
>Ga0189286_100304_pt1 | contig 17010 bp, 13 predicted proteins | sample UW69minimetaG_FD_130330 | JGI IMG/M metagenome (GOLD analysis project Ga0189286, IMG submission 130330) | Marine microbial communities from the Costa Rica Dome - UW69 mini metaG | ecosystem: Environmental > Aquatic > Marine > Oceanic > Photic zone | place: Costa Rica: the Eastern Pacific...
ACCGGATCATCGTTCGGTAACAATATGTTCCCGACCATTTATGAAAAAATGGTGCAAGGACTGCGGCTGATTGATTGATAAAAGAGGTTTTATCAACAATACTTGCCGGGCTGAATATTAAAAACTTTACATAATAACGATAGTAATCAAGACGGAAGTCATCCAACCTCGTCCGATTCTGTTTGAAAAAAACAGTAACGAATAACGGAGACTGGTAAGGAAAAAGCATGAAGGTACGCAAGCTTGCGGTTGCTCTGGCTCTGGCGGGAGGGCTCGGTTCTGGCATCGCACAGGCCCTGGGTCTGGGTGAGATTGAATTACAGTCCTATCTGAATGAGCCTCTGGACGCAGATATCAGTCTGCGTAAAAGCGAGGGCGTTGACCCTGGTGATGTATTTGTAAACATCGCCCCCGATTCGGCCTATGAACGGGTGGGTATCGATCGGAACTATTTCCTTACCAAACTTGATTTCCGCGTCACCACCGCCAGCGATGGCAGTCTGGTGGTGAACGTTTCGTCCCGTGAGCCATTGCGGGAGCCCTACCTGAATTTCCTTCTCGAAGTAACGTGGCCCAATGGGCGGCTTATGCGGGAATACGCGGTGCTGGTTGATCCCCCGGTGTATGCCGAGGAGTCCGGTGTGCAGGAAGAGGTTGCCGCTCCGGCTACCCCCCAGGCTTCAGAGCCTGCGCGCCAACAGCAGGCCAGGTCGACATCCCAGGAACCCCGGCGCACAACTACCCAACGTGCGAGGACTCTCGGGCCCACCGGGTCTTCCGATACCCTCTGGAATATTGCTGAGAGCATTCGCCCGGATAGCAGTGTGTCCGTGCAACAGGTCATGCTCGCACTCCAGGACCTGAATCCCGACGCGTTTATTGCGGGCAACATCAACCGACTAAAGCGTGGTGAAGTGCTGCGGGTGCCGGATATCGAACAGATCCGCAGTCGCTCTCCGGCCGAGGCCAACCGGCAGGTGGCCGCGCAGAACGATGCGTTATCGACTCCACAGCGCACCGTGGATGCCACCGATTCCGAAGTTGCCTCTGGGCAGAGTGGTGGTGAGCAGGCCGGTGGTGATGAACTGAGGTTGCTGGCAAGCGAAGATAGCGGCACTCGTGATGCTGAAGACGGTGGTTCTGCTGGCGGTGGCGGCGATACGGCCGGCGGCGTGGACGCAGGCTCCGCCGTTGCCATGGAAGAGCTCGAAAGTGCCCGACGAGAAAACGAAGAGCTGAGTGGTCGGGTTGATGACCTCCAGGACCAGGTAGAAACACTTCAGCGCCTGCTCGAACTGAAAAATACCCAGCTTGCCGAAATGCAGCAGGCTGAAGGCGACAGCGGCGATCCTGCAGGTGCGCCGCAATCGGAGGCATTGCCTGAGCAGGTAGCCCAGGAGGATTCAGAAATGTCCTCCGATGGCGACGCTGCTGATATGGTTGAAGAAGGTGCGGATGTTGCGGGCAATATGGCTGCTGACCAAGAAGTGGTTGATCCAGCAGCAACCGATATGGATGAAGCAACCGTCGCGGAGGCTGAAGAAGGTTCCGGCGCACCTGCGATGGGTGATGATGCTGGCATGACAGAGGACGACGTGGCGTCCGATGGCATGGATGCCGGATCCACCACTGAGGGAGAGGCCGGTCAGCAGGGCGCAGAGGTAGCAGCGCCAGCGTCCGAGCAGCCGGCCAGCGAGGCATCGGCATCGCCGGCGGAGCCCGACAAAGGCTTCCCGGACAACATCATTAGCGCGATTACCAACAATCCGATGTATCAGATAGCCCTCGGCGGCGGTTTGGTTGTTCTGTTGCTGTTACTGCTGTTGCTGGCGCGTCGCAATGCCAATCGTGAGAAGTCGTTTTACGACCAGCTGAACAGTGAAACGGATGCGGAGGCGGATACCTTCGATCTCACCCTGGATGACGAAGACGGTGGGGAAGCGCCGGAAGGTGATCCTCTGGCGGAAGCCGACGCCTACATCGCATATGGCCGTATGGATCAGGCCGCACAATCTCTGGAAACCGCGATTTCCCGCGAACCCAGCCGAACAGACCTGCGCCTGAAGCTGCTTGGTGTCTATGCGGATACCCAGGACCGGCAATCCTTTGAGAAGCAGCTTGGTGAGGTTGAAGCCCTGGGCGACGACCAGGCTATCGCCGAAGCGCACGAGATGCGGGCACGTTTGGAAGAGGCTGAATCAATGCCTAGCATTGATGATCTCGAATCGCAGTTGAGATCGGACTCTTTCGATACCGATTCAAGTGAAGCGGATCCGGTATTCGATGAATCTGCTTCAGAGCGCTCTGACTCTTCAGCGGGTGATGAGCTTGAGGATGAGTTCGGCAGCCTGGAAACGGAACTCTCTGATCTGGATGATACTGAAGAGGCCTACTCAGAGGGTTCCGAAAGGGAGTCAGGGCCAGATGACCTGATTGAATATGACCTGTCTGGCATTGAAAACACGTCCGATAAGGAAGAAGGGGCTGTTGAAGAGGCTGAGAGTAAGACTGACGACGCTTTCGATTTCTCACTTGAGGATGAGTCAATCGAGGAGTTGGAAACTTCCGATGACGGCGATGATCTGAGTCTTGATTTCGCGGATGAGGAACTGGATTCCGGCGAAGCGCTCGAAGAATCGGATGAGTTCGACTCATTGGGGCTGGATGACGACGAGCTGGAAACAACCCGCACTGATGATCGGGCGGACCAGGACTCGGTAAGCGAGTCTCTGGAAGACGGAGACCTGGAGGAAGGAAATCTTGAGGAAGAGGGAGACCTGGATTCCCTGGACGAATCCTTCCTGGACGAGCTGGATGCCGAGCTGGATAAGGTCGCCGGCGAAGATGAAACGCCTGCCGATGACGAACAAAGTGAACTTGACGACCTTGAGCTTGATGTTTCCGATGAGGACCTTGCACTGATGGAAGAGTTTGCTGATTCGGGCGATTCCGCCGGTACCGATGCGAGCGCCAATCCTCAGAAGGACGATTCCACGCCTCTGGATGAGGAGCTCGGTCTTGAGGACGGCTTGACTGGCGAGGAGCCTGCGGATCCGGAAGAGGTCGTCGCAGGCGTCGAGGAAGTGGAAGACGAGCTTCCCGAGCTCAGCGATGATGATCTTGCTGCCGCTGAGTCCGCGGAGGATGAATCAGGAGAACCTCCTGTGGCGTCCGACTCCGCATCCTCAAAGGCTGGTTCCAGTGCGGGTGACATCGATGAAGCCGATCTTGGCGACGACGATGACTTCGATTTCCTGACAGGCACCGATGAAGCGTCAACCAAACTTGACCTTGCCAGAGCCTACGTGGAAATGGGCGACGTTGACGGAGCCAGGGATATCCTTGAGGAAGTGGCTCTGGAAGGAAATGAGGAGCAAAAAGCGGAAGCGCAGGATCTCCTTAAAAATCTGTCCTGATTCGATATAATCAGCACAGGGAACACAAAACGCCGGCTACCGGGCTGCCCGGAATTAAAGCCGGCGTTTTGTTTTATGTTATCAGCATGCCAATCCGGACACTTCATTGTTTGTAACGCCACAACCACTGACCACTAACGGCGCCATCGGGGCGGGGCGAGTCGCTCTTGCCTTCGAATACGATGGCCGGGGGTTCCACGGCTGGCAATATCAGAAATCGGGCGTGCGGTCGGTTCAGGGAGAGCTGACTCAGGCGGTTTCAAAGGTTGCTGACCATCCTGTTGAGCTTGTATGTGCGGGCCGCACGGATGCGGGCGTGCACGCCAGTTACCAGATTGCGCATTTCGAGACACCCTCGGTGCGTAATCCCAGGTCCTGGGTCATGGGCATCAACACCTCATTACCGCAGGATATCGCGGTTCATTGGGCCGGTAATGGGGTGGATGATTTCCACGCCCGTTTTTCTGCAACCTATCGCCGATATCGTTATGTGGTCTATAACCATGCGGTAAGGCCGGGCATCCTTCATGGTCAGGTGAGCTGGACGTTTCGCCCACTGGACGCGACGCTGATGCATCAGGCTGCCCAGTTTCTTTGCGGTGAGCACGACTTCTCCTCATTTCGCGCGGCTGGCTGCCAGTCGAGATCGCCCATTCGGTTCCTTGAAGCCATTGATGTAACCCGAAAAGGAGACTTCGTCGTAATAGATGTGCAGGCAAATGCGTTCCTGCATCATATGGTTCGCAATATCGCCGGTGCACTGATGTCCGTGGGTACGGGGAAGCAGCGGCCGGAATGGATTCGTGAGATACTTGAGACCAGGGACCGGACTGTTGCAGGCGTAACGGCACCGCCCCATGGGCTGTATCTGGTGGATGTAGGGTATCCGGAAGGGTTCTCTATCCCGGCAGCGCAGTGCGGGCCAGGGTTCGTCGCACCCTGGTTTGAGGCCGATGAAAACCGACCACGCAGTCCGACTCACATACACCGAAAACAACGATAGACGGCTTATGAGAACCCGGGTCAAGATCTGTGGTATTACCCGAAAGCAGGACGTTATTGCCGCTGTCAACGCTGGAGCGGATGCCTTGGGCTTCGTATTCTACGAGCCCAGCCCGAGGTATGTGACTCCTGATGCGGCCAGGGGGCTGGTTGATGCGGTTCCTCCCTTTGTAACGGCAACGGGGCTGTTTGTTAACCCTGACGCGTCTTACGTCCGGGAGGTGCTGTCACAGTTGCCGCTGGGCCTTCTCCAGTTCCATGGCGATGAATCTCCGGAATTTTGCAACAGTTTCGGTGTTCGCTGGATTAAGGCCGTGCGGGTGCGCGAAACGGATGATATTGAACATGCCTTTGAGCGTTACCGTAATGCGAGCGGTTTGCTGGTGGATGCATGGGATCCGCATAAATACGGCGGTACCGGACAGTCCTTTAACTGGTCATTGATACCGTCCAGGCGCCCATTGCCTCTCATATTGGCCGGCGGCCTGGCTTCTGATAATGTATCCCGCGCTGTTGCGCAGGTGCGCCCCTGGGCCGTCGATGTCAGTGGTGGTGTGGAGAGCAGCAAAGGCATCAAAGACGACGAAAAGATCACTGATTTTATAAACGAGGTTCACCGTGTCGATGAAACTGACTGAAGAAATGCTCAAGGCGCTTCCGGATGCACGGGGTCACTTCGGCGCCTACGGCGGAAGATTTGTCTCCGAAACCCTGTTCGATTCACTGATGACCCTCGAGCGTGAGTACAAAAGGCTAAAGGACGATCCGGAGTTTCAGGCGGAGTTTGATCGGGACCTTGCGCATTATGTCGGCCGGCCCAGCCCGCTGTACTTTGCTGAAAGACTGAGCCGGGAAACCGGTGGTGCTCAAATCTGGTTGAAGCGTGAAGACCTTAACCACACGGGCGCGCACAAGGTAAATAACACCATCGGTCAGGCGCTGCTGGCGAGTTTCCTGGGCAAGAAACGGGTCATTGCTGAAACCGGTGCTGGGCAGCATGGTGTCGCCACGGCGACTGTGTGCGCGCGCCTGGGCCTTGAGTGCCACGTGTTCATGGGCGCCGAGGATGTAAAGCGGCAGTCCCTGAACGTTTACCGGATGAAACTGCTCGGCGCTGAGGTTCACTCGGTCCAGAGCGGAACGCGCACCCTCAAGGACGCTATGAACGACGCCATGCGTGACTGGGTGGCGAACGTTGACGACACCTTTTACATCATTGGCACGGTTGCCGGGCCTCACCCTTATCCGCTGCTGGTACGTGATTTCCAGTCAGTGATCGGGCGCGAAACCCGTGAACAGTCCCTGGCCCAGGCGGGTAAACTGCCGGATGCGCTGGTGGCTTGTGTCGGCGGTGGTTCCAACGCCATCGGTATGTTCTACCCGTTCCTGACCGACGAGAGCGTGGAGATGTATGGTGTGGAAGCCGGTGGCCTGGGTATTGAGACAGGAAAGCATGCGGCGCCGCTGAGTGCGGGACGTCCGGGTGTGCTTCACGGTAACCGGACTTACCTGATGGAAGACGAGAACGGCCAGATTGCGGGCACCCATTCGGTCAGTGCCGGCCTGGATTATCCGGGCGTCGGGCCTGAACACAGTTGGCTCAAGGACATTGGCCGCGCCCACTATGTCTCGGTGACCGACGATGAGGCCCTGGATGGTTTCCGGAAGCTGACACGGGTGGAGGGTATTATGCCAGCGCTTGAGACCGCCCATGCAGTGGCCTACGCTATCAAGCTCGCTGCCACGATGGATAAGGACCAGGTGGTGGTGATCAACGTCTCCGGTCGCGGTGACAAGGACATACACACCATCGCTCAACTGGATGGCATCGAGGTTTAAGCAGTTGCCCGGTATCTGACGGCAGGCGCCGGGCCAGTACGGACTGCAGTGCAGGATAATCACAGGAGCAGGCATGAGTCGAATTGAAGGGGTGCTGAAAGCCTTGAAAGGGCAGGGTCGCAAGGCGCTGATTCCGTACATTACCGCTGGCGATCCCCATCCGGATCTTACCGTTGACCTGATGCACACGCTGGTGTCGGCGGGTGCCGATATCATCGAGCTGGGCGTGCCTTTCTCCGACCCAATGGCGGACGGCCCGGTGATTCAACAGGCGTGTGAGAGAGCGCTGGTGCATGGCACGTCATTGCGGCAGGTTCTGGGAATGGTGAAAACGTTCCGCGAGAAAGATAATGCCACACCGGTGGTGCTGATGGGCTACCTTAATCCCATGGAAGCCATGGGCCAGGAAAAGTTCGCCGATGCGGCTGTTGAGGCAGGGGTTGACGGTATCCTGACGGTGGATTTACCGCCGGAAGAGGCGGACGAAGTGGCACCATTGTTTACGGCCCGGAACCTTGACGCGATTTTTCTGTTGGCACCAACCACGACGGACGACCGGATTCGTGCAATCAGTGAGCACAGTTCGGGCTATGTGTACTATGTTTCATTCAAGGGTGTTACGGGCGCCGGTAAGATCGATGTGGATGAAGTGGCCTCGAAGGTTTCCCATATTCACGAACTGACTGCGCTTCCGGTGGGAGTTGGGTTTGGTATTCGTGATGCCGAAACAGCGGCAGCGGTCGGTCGGGTATCCGATGGTGTAATTGTCGGAAGTGTACTGGTCGATACAATAGCCCGAAATCAGGCAGATCCTGATCAGCTCAAACGGGCGTTGTCGGATCTGCTTCACCCGATGCGAGAAGCACTGGACAGCCTGGCTTCCTGACAGTCAGGTTACCGCAGGCATCAAAGGACAGGATGAGATCATGAGTAACTGGCTGGACAAGATCATGCCGAGCAAAATCCGCTCGGAATCCAAACAACGGACCGGAGTTCCTGAAGGTCTGTGGAAGAAGTGTCCCAAGTGCGGGGCGTTTTTGTACAAGCCGGAGCTGGACAAGAATCTGGATGTGTGTCCGAAGTGTCAACATCACCTGAGAGTGACCGCTCGTCGTCGCCTTGATGTTTTCCTGGACGCTGACGGCCGGCAGGAAATTTCCGCGGATCTGGAGCCTTGGGATCGACTGAAGTTCAAGGACAGCAAACGGTACAAGGATCGCTTGAGCCAGAACCAGAAAGCCACTGGTGAAAAGGATGCCCTGGTTGCCATGCGTGGTGCCTGCCTGGATATTCCGCTGGTGGCGGTGGCCTTTGAGTTCAACTTCCTTGGCGGCTCGATGGGGCAGGTCGTGGGTGAAAAGTTCGTTCAGGCGGCCAATGTGTGCCTGGAGGAGCGGATTCCTTTGGTGTGTTTCTCCGCCAGCGGCGGCGCACGGATGCAGGAGGCGATTCTTTCGCTGATGCAGATGTCCAAAACGGCTGCCGTGCTTGAGCGCATGAAGCAGGAGGGTATTCCCTATATTTCGGTCATGACCGACCCAGTATTCGGAGGCGTATCCGCAAGTCTTGCCATGCTGGGAGATCTGAATATTGCAGAACCCTACGCTCTGATCGGCTTTGCCGGCCCTCGTGTTATCGAGCAAACCGTTCGTGAAAAACTGCCTGAAGGCTTCCAGCGCAGCGAGTTCCTACTGGAGCACGGTGCCATCGATATGATTCTCCATCGCCATCAGATGCGCGAGCGAATTGCTGCCGTGTTGGCCAAGTTTACCGATCTGGACCAGCCAGCCACGGAAGCGCCCATCGAGTTTGAAGTCTCGGAACGACCTGAAACCGATGTCCCCGCAGAATAGTTACTCCGCCCGGCGCCTTCCCGTGCCGGGCGTCGAAGCCACGCTTGATCAGTGGCTTGATTACCTGGAGTCGATCCACCCTTCTGAAATCGATCTCGGTCTTGACCGGGTACTACTGGTGCTGCGGCGGTTGTTTCGGCGAAATCCGTCAGGGCGAATCATCACCATTGCAGGTACCAATGGAAAGGGCAGTGCCGTAGCGGCACTTGAGAGGCTGTTAATGGCTTCGGGGCGATCGACCGGGGCCTATACGTCTCCCCACCTTCAGAGCTATAACGAGCGGGTACGTATCAATGGGGTGGATGCCAGCGACGACCAGTTGGTTCGTGCTTTTTCCCGGGTAGAGATAGCGCGCCGTGATACCACGCTGACGTATTTCGAGTTCGGAACCCTTGCCGCGTTTGTGTTGTTCGAAGAGGCGGGCGTCGAGGATTGGGTTCTCGAAGTTGGGCTGGGTGGGCGCCTGGATGCCGTCAATGTGCTGGATCCAGAGCTGGCCATTATTACCTCGGTTGATATCGATCACGTTGCCTTCCTCGGAGACAACCGTGAGGTCATCGGTTTTGAGAAGGCTGGCATTCTTCGCCCCGGAATACCCGCTGTTTATGCGGATATCGATCCACCTTCCTCGGTGTTGCAGCAGACAGCCGCACAGAAGGTTCAGCTTGAACGGCCAGGTAAAACTTATCAGCTGGTACCGTGTGGTTCGGAGTTTGCGCCAGTTGGCAGCATGTGGCTGGAGCAGGCGCGCTACGGCGATCGGGTATTGCTTCCCGACAACGGACTTCCCGTCCACAGTCTTGCTGCGGCGGTTGTTGCGGTAAGACAACTGGAGCCGGAGTTAGAGCCCGGGGCCATTGAGCAGGTTATCGCCCAGCTGACGTTGCCAGGTCGCTATGAAGTGTTGCAGCAGCAACCTAAGGTTGTGGTTGATGTTGGCCATAATCCCCATGCCGCCAGGTGGCTTGCGGCCCGCATCGGGCGGCGGGAGTCTGGGCCTGGTCGCGTTGTTGCTGTCTACGCCGCCCTCGCGGACAAGGATGTGGAAGGGGTGGCCGGTGCGATGGCTTCGGTGGTTGACGAGTGGCATCTCGCAGGCCTGGGCGTTCATCGTGGGTTGTCCGGTTTTGAGCTGGTTGATCGTTTAGGTGGACAGCTTCGGAAGCCTGCAGCCACAGTTTCCGACTCAGTCGAGGTGGCCCTGGAGAATGCTCTGGATGGCGCCGGCCCGGAGGATATGGTGATTGTATTCGGGTCCTTCTACACGGTAGCGCAGGCCCGGATTGCCCTGGGGAAAGCGGCGTCTTAAATATCCTTCATTCCGTCGTCGAAGCTTTGAGTTATCCGCATTGGGCGGTTAGTATCGGGCACAGAAAGTCGTCAATGATGGCGGGGCAGGAACAAACAGGGGACAACCTAACGTGGACGGACTGAAACAAAGAATCATCGGGGCTCTTGTACTGGTGTCACTTGCCGTAATCTTTGTACCGATGATGTTCGATGAGCCACACTCTGAACGCGAATCCACCACGATCAAGATTCCGGAAGAACCGCCATTCCCCGAGGTAGATGCGCCCGAGCCGGAGCTTTCCGATGCCCCGGCATACCGGCTTGAGGAAAGTGATGCCTCTGGCGAGCCGGACCAGGCTCCCCAACTGTCAAATGACCAGCCAGCAAGCGATGCCGAGATGGCGAATACTGAGCCACAGCCAGCCGCTGCTGACCCCGTCGAAGAACTACAGAATCCACCAGAACCACCTCCAGAACCATCATCATCTGACAGCACTGGCTCCGAAGGCCCGGTCGCCGACACCGATTCGGCAGAGTACGCCCGCTCCCTTGAGGGTGCCTGGGTTGTCCAGTTAGGCAGCTTTGGCAGTGGGGACAACGCCAGGCGGTTGCGTGACGAAGTGCGTGACAAGGGTTACAGCTCCCATCTGCAACAGGTTACGCGCGGTGATACCGAACTGACCCGTGTTTTCAGTGGCCCTTTCGCGGAAAAGGATGAGGCTGAAAGGGCAAAACAGGCGCTCGACAAAGCCTTTGGTCTCAACAGCCTGGTTACCTCGGGCGGCAAATAACCCGGGCTTCTCCTGTTACTTATGCGCACAGGGCGGTTTGGTCGGGTGACGTTTCCTGATAGAATTCGCGCTTCCTTATTTCCACCGGGTTTTCCATGGATGCGCTGATCTGGATTGACTGGGTCATCATTGCCCTGATAACGGTTTCCACCCTAATCAGCCTGAAGCGTGGCTTTGTGAAAGAAGCGCTCTCGCTGATCACGTGGGTGGGGGCGTTTATCCTTGCCCGTACATTCCACCCTCAGATGCAATCTCTCCTTGAGAGTACCGTTGAAACGCCGCTTGTGCGGCTTGTCGCTGCCTTCGCGATTCTGTTCTTTGGTACCCTTATCGTTGGTGCCATAATCAATAACATGATCGGTCACCTGGTCAGGGCGACCGGCCTTTCCGCCACTGACAGAGTGCTCGGCATGGGATTCGGCCTTTTACGGGGCGTCGTGGTGGTGATTGTCGGGATTGCGCTTACCCGCTACACGCCGCTTTCGGAAGACACCTGGTGGCGTACGTCCGTCATGATAGACCGTCTGGCCGTGGTGGAGGATTGGTCAAGAAGAACCCTCGGAGATGAATTTGCCCGCTTTCTCGGGCCGGCAGGCGGGGAAAAGGATAACCCCTCCGGTTCTCAGCAGGAAGACAACGTGGAACCCGCTTCCGCGTCCCGCTAACATTCAGTATTAACGCTTCGGAGATTACCGTATCCATGTGTGGCATTGTCGGCATAGTCAGTACTTCCAACGTGAATCAGTCGCTTTACGACGCGCTGACCGTATTACAACACCGGGGCCAGGATGCAGCGGGAATTGTTACGTTTCAGGATGAGCGCTTTTACCTGCGCAAGGACAACGGGCTGGTCCGCGACGTGTTCCGTACCCGTCACATGCGCCGGCTGGTGGGTAATGTTGGTATCGGCCACGTTCGGTATCCCACGGCTGGCAGTTCCAGTTCTGCCGAGGCGCAACCATTCTATGTCAACAGTCCGTACGGCATTACGCTGGCCCATAACGGCAACCTGACTAACGCCGACGACCTTAGTCGTGACCTGTTTCGTACCGATCTCCGTCACATCAATACCAATTCTGATTCTGAAGTCCTGCTGAACGTGTTTGCCCATGAGCTTCAGAAGTTGGGTAAACTCGACCCGACCAAGGAAGAGATTTTTGCGGCCGTACGGGCCGTGCACAAACGCTGCCGCGGCGCCTATGCGGTTATCGCCATGATCACCGGGTACGGCATTGTTGGTTTCCGTGACCCCAACGGCATTCGTCCGGCCTGTTATGGCGTGCGCAAGACTGAAGAGGGTGAGGAGTACATGATTGCCTCCGAGAGCGTGGCGCTGAGTGCCGCGGGCTTCAAACTGGTGCGGGACATCGCGCCGGGTGAGGCGGTGTACATTGAAACCGATGGTACTCTCTATACTCAGCAGTGCGCGGAGGAAGCCCATCTTTATCCCTGTATATTCGAGCACGTGTACTTTGCCCGGCCGGACTCCATTATCGACAAGGTGTCGGTGTACAAGGCACGGCTGCGGATGGGGGAAACCCTGGCTGAGAAAGTTCTGCGGGAGCGTCCGGACCATGATATTGATGTGGTGATGCCGATCCCGGATACCAGTCGCACTTCTGCCATGCAGATGGCGCATCGGCTGGGGGTGAAGTTCCGTGAAGGCTTTATCAAGAATCGCTACATTGGCCGAACGTTTATCATGCCGGGCCAGAAGATGCGGAAGAAGTCTGTACGCCAGAAGCTGAACCCGATCGATCTGGAGTTCCGGGGCAAGAACGTCATGCTGGTGGACGATTCCATCGTACGGGGAACCACTTGCAAGGAAATTGTACAGATGGCAAGGGACGCCGGTGCCCGCAAAGTCTATTTTGCCTCGGCAGCGCCCCCGGTTCGCTACCCCAATGTCTACGGCATTGATATGCCGTCGGTTAATGAGTTGATCGCGCACGATCGAAGTGTCCAGGAGATCGGCGAGCTCATCGGCGCGGATTGGTTGTTGTACCAGGATCTGGATGACCTCATTACCTGCGTTAATGACGTTAATCCGGAGATTGAGGGTTGGGAGTGTTCCGTCTTTACCGGCAATTACATCACCGGTGATGTGGACGAAGCCTACCTCAACAAACTGGAGGCCGCTCGCAACGACGAAAACCGCTTCCAGGCCGGTGCCGGGGATTCTTCCGACAACGGCATTATTGATCTGTATAACGACGAAGACTGATCCATCATGGCCATAAACAGGAGTTTGTCATGACCTATCGCCGCGAAGAGCATGTTCTGATCCCCGAGTCGGATCTTGAGGGCATGGCGGTGGACACCCTCGCGGTCCGTGCCGGTCAGATCCGTACTGGCCAACTGGAGCACAGCGACGCGATATTCCCAACGTCGAGTTTCGTTTATGGCAGTGCCGCCCAGGCTGCAGCGCGGTTTGGTGGTGAAGAGCCTGGCAATATCTACTCTCGCTTTACAAATCCGACGGTTCAGGCGTTTGAGTCCCGTATCGCGGCGATGGAAGGTGGTGAGCGTGCGGTCGCGACATCGTCCGGCATGGCGGCCATCCTCGCGACCTGCATGGCGTTGTTGAAAGCGGGTGATCACGTGATTTGCTCACGGGGGGTGTTTGGTACCACCAATGTCCTGTTCCAGAAGTACCTGGCGAAATTTGGTGTGGATACCACCTTTGTGAGTCTGACGGATATGTCGCAATGGCAGGCTGCGGTGCGTCCTGAGACCCGGATGCTTTTCATCGAAACGCCAACGAACCCGTTGTGCGAAGTTGCTGATATGGAGGCGCTGTCCGGATTGGCCCGGGCGAATGACGCCTTGTTTGTCGTGGACAACTGTTTTTGTACACCCGTGCTGCAGCGCCCATTTGAGCATGGTGCCGATATCATCATTCACTCCGCCACCAAGTATCTGGATGGCCAGGGGCGCTGTGTCGGCGGTGTGGTTGTTGGTCCCGACAAGTTGATGGAGGAGGTTTACGGTTTCCTTCGTTCTGCCGGTCCCACCCTGAGCCCATTCAACGCGTGGGTTTTCCTTAAGGGCCTGGAAACCTTACCAATCCGTATGCGCGCCCATTGTGACAATGCGTTAGAGTTGGCAACGTGGCTTGAAGGACAGGGCGCGGTGGACCAGGTATTCTATGCCGGTTTGCCTGACCATCCACAGCATGAACTGGCGAAACGCCAGCAAAGCGGGTTTGGTGGTGTCCTTGCCTTTACTGTCAAAGGTGGCCGGGAACAGGCATGGGCGTTCATCGATGCAACCCGGATGATCTCCATTACCGCCAATCTTGGCGACGTAAAAACCACGATTACCCATCCGGCTACAACCACGCACGGCCGCCTGTCCCCCGAAGACAAGCAACAGGCGGGCATTACCGAAAATCTGGTAAGGATCTCGGTGGGTATTGAAGCCATTGAGGATCTCAAGACCGATCTGCAACGCGGGTTTGAGGCTCTTGAAAATTACCGTCAGGGAACTGTCTGAGCATTCATGGCTGAGAGCGTAAAAGCAAAAAAATCCGGCGAACTGACCGAAAAACAGGAACGGTTCCGTCGCTTCCTGGCCCAGGGGGCCAGGGAAGGCGCGGTAATCGCCCTAATCGCCCTGTGCATTTATCTGGGAATGGCGCTAGTTACCTTCAGCCTTTCGGACCCTGGTTGGGCCAGCATCGGGCACGACACCAGTGTGCAGAATTACGCAGGCAGAACCGGTGCCTGGTTGGCCAGTCTTCTGCGTGACTTTTTTGGCCACGTCGCCTTTCTGTTTCCCGTGATGATCGCCGGCTATGCGTTAATGCTGATCCGCCGCCGCAATGATTCCATCGACATGCACATGCCGCTGTTCCTGCTGCGGTTCGGCGGTTTCCTGCTGATTCTTCTGTCGGCCACCAGTCTATTGTCGCTCTATTCGGTGTTCGGGCTGGGCGTGACGTCCGGCGGGGTGCTGGGCGCTGCGGTGTCCGAAGCTATGGTGCGCTTTTTCAACCTGCCGGCCACGACCCTGCTGCTCATCGCAATTTTCCTGTTTGCGCTGACGGTTAGCACCGGGCTGTCCTGGTTCTGGTTGATGGATCAGGTCGGCAACCTGACGCTCCGTACCGTTAACAGCATCAAAAATCTGTTCTCCTCTTCCGGCAAGGAAAAGCCGAAGCCAGCGGCTAAAGCCCCGGCTGCGCCCGAACCCGCGAAGAAGCCACCAGAGCCACCCACGGTGCGGGACAGGGTGGTAACCCAAAAATCTCCTGCGACCGGAAAATCCTGGTGGCGGCGCCTGCTGGGCCTTGGGCCCCGAGCTGATAAGGACAAAGCGTCAACACCCCGCCCGGAGCGAAAAGAGCCGGGCCTGGAAGGAATACTGCCAGTTGATGATGCCGAACCAGCGCGACTGGAAAGCTTCAGCTCCCATGACGACACGACACCGGTGGCCAAACCATCGGCAAAGGGGAACTCCAAGCCGGCCGGAAAATCCCTGAAGATATCGCCCTTCAAGCGCGATGATCCGTCCTCAGGCAGCACCAATGGCGCCAAAAGCAAGCAGGCGTCTCTGCTGGAAGACATTGAAAGCACGATTCCGCCCATTACCCTGCTGGACCCACCGGAGGAGCATAAGGAAAAGGGCTATTCCGAGGAATCGCTTCAACATATGTCGCGTCTTCTGGAAGAAAAACTGGCGGATTTTGGCGTTACCGTCGAAGTGGTTGAGGTTAATCCCGGGCCGGTTATTACCCGGTTTGAGATAAAACCCGCACCCGGCGTCAAGGTCAGCAAGATTTCCAATCTGGCGAAGGACCTCGCCCGCTCCCTGGCGGTTCTCAGTGTTCGCGTGGTTGAAGTGATTCCGGGCAAGTCGGTAGTGGGTATCGAGATACCAAACGAAGAACGGGAAATGGTCCGGCTCAGTGAGGTACTTAACGCTCGGGTGTTCCAGGACTCTTCGTCTGCGCTGACCCTGGCGTTGGGCAACGACATTGGCGGCAACCCAATGGTGGCTAATCTGGCGAAGATGCCGCATCTGCTGGTCGCGGGTACCACTGGTTCCGGTAAGTCGGTGGGTGTTAACGCCATGTTGCTGAGCATGCTGTTGAAAGCCACTCCGGAAGAAGTCCGTTTCATCATGGTCGACCCCAAGATGCTCGAATTGAGCATCTACGACGGCATTCCGCATCTGCTGGCTCCGGTGGTCACCGATATGAAAGACGCCGCTAATGCGCTGCGCTGGTGTGTGGCGGAGATGGAACGCAGATACCGGCTGCTGGCAAGCCTGGGTGTGCGTAACCTGGCGGGCTACAACCGTAAGGTTAAGGATGCAGCCGCAGCAGGTGAACCACTGCTCGATCCAACTTGGAAACCGGATGAGTATCTGGCGGACGACGAGCAGGAACGCCCGGAACTGGAAACCCTGCCGTTCATCGTGGTGGTCATCGACGAATTTGCTGACATGATGATGATCGTCGGCAAAAAGGTCGAGGAATTGATTGCCCGGATTGCCCAGAAGGCCCGTGCTGCAGGCATCCACCTGATCCTCGCGACGCAACGGCCGTCAGTGGACGTCATCACTGGTCTGATCAAGGCTAATATCCCCACGCGCATGTCATTCCAGGTATCGTCCAAGATCGATTCCCGCACGGTACTGGACCAGGGCGGGGCGGAGCAGCTTCTGGGGCATGGTGACATGCTCTACCTGCCTCCGGGCTCTGGTCTGCCGGTGCGGGTGCATGGGGCCTTTGTCGACGATGACGAAGTCCACCGGGTTGTCAGTGCCTGGAAAGCTCGTGGGGAGCCCGTTTATGTGGACGATGTACTGAATGGGGCAGAAGGCGAGAACCTGCCTGGCGTGCCTAACCTGAGCGAAGGCGGGGGCGACAGCGAGGGAGATGCGCTGTTCGATGAGGCGGTTGCCTTCGTTACCGAAGGTAGGCGGGTGTCAATTTCATCCGTACAGCGTAAATTCAAGATCGGCTATAACCGGGCCGCCAACCTGGTCGACGCCATGGAAGCATCCGGTGTGGTCAGCGCAGCCGGGCACAATGGCGCCCGGGAAGTTCTGGCACCACCGCCACCGAGAGATTAGGAGTAGCGATTCATGAGAGTTTCAGCAAAAGCCGTTTGGTTGATCACAGCGTTTTCCGCCCTGATATCGGTGATCACGCCAGCCATGGCGGACGATGCCAGTGCAAAGGCCGCAGCGGATCTGTCTTCGTTGCTCAAGAATTACGAATCCTTCCAGTCCGACTTTATTCAGATTGTGGTTAATGAAAATGGCAATCGCGTTCAGGAGAGCCGGGGTTCCCTGAAGGCCAAACGTCCTGGGTTGTTCTACTGGGAAACTCGTGAACCCCATTCCCAGTTTGTAGTCAGCAACGGCGAAACGGTGGAGGTCTACGATCCGGACCTCGAACAGGTCACCATCCACAACCTGGACGAGCGTGTTCAGACAACACCGGCCCTTCTGCTCAGTGGTGAGGTTGATAACCTCAATGAGACCTACCGCGTGTCCTCCCGCTCACCCGGAGAGAGCACCCGAGAGTTCACACTGGAACCGAGAAGCGAGGATTCCCTGTTCGTGTCCCTGAGACTGACCTTCCATAACGGTGAGCTTCAGGAAATGCGCATGCAGGATTCGCTGGCGCAGCTGAGCGTTCTCAGTTTTGAGGACATTCGCCTGAACGCTCCGGTGGAGGACAACGCGTTTACCCTGAATTACCCTGACAGCGTGGATGTGATCCGGGACGGGGCCTGATGCAGGATAGCCTGTTCGCGGAACAGCAGGGTTTCCGCCCGCTGGCTGCGCGAATGCGCCCGGCGAGCC
>Ga0189286_100305_pt1 | contig 16950 bp, 12 predicted proteins | sample UW69minimetaG_FD_130330 | JGI IMG/M metagenome (GOLD analysis project Ga0189286, IMG submission 130330) | Marine microbial communities from the Costa Rica Dome - UW69 mini metaG | ecosystem: Environmental > Aquatic > Marine > Oceanic > Photic zone | place: Costa Rica: the Eastern Pacific...
ACGGTTGAACGTTCTTTTAATACTTCCAAAACAACTTTGGTCTTGAATTTTGAAGTGAATTTTCTTCGTGTCATATCAGTAAATTTAAGTGTTTTTTTCTAACTTAAACTACTGTCCTAATTTCGGGGGAATGATCATTTATGTAATGATTTATATCAGCTCATCAATATTTATAATTATAAAGTTTTTTTCTAAAAATTACGTGGAAATACGCATAAATAATAGTTGTTATAAGCTTATTTTTGATTTGAAATGCTATAAACCATATTATTATGAAAAACTACATCTTTGGATATGGCTCATTAATTGAAACAGAATCAAGATTAAGAGCTGCTCCATTAGCAAAAGTTGCTTTTCCTGCCATAGCATTCGGATTTCAACGTGGTTGGTATGCACGTATGCCTGAATCGTTAGCGAGTATTTCACCAACATATTTAGGTTGTTATCCAGATAGAGAAAGTCATGTAAATGGTGTTATTTATGAGGTTACCGAGGAAGAATTAGCAGCTACTGATGAAAGAGAAAAAGGATACATACGAAAAAAAGTAACACATCTTGAAGAATACTATAAAGTTACAGAACCTGGCGATACGGTTTGGATTTATGTGAACAATTTTAAAAATGTTGTGCCGCCGCCAAATGTATTTCCAAGTAAAAAATACCCAATTGTACAGTCGTATGTAGATATTTGCATTAATGGTTGCTTGGAAATTGAAAACAGTTTCCCAAAAGCCAAAGAAGATCATTATACCATTCATTTTATTCGTTCTACCATTGGCTGGAATGAATTTTGGGCAAACGACCGCATTTATCCAAGACGTCCGTTTATGTATCTCAAAAATGCATTTGAGATTGATAAAATTTTAAAAGAAAATTTACCCGATTTATTTGATAAGATTTATATCGAATAAACAATTACAAATACATACCATTTTTAGTTTAACGATTGAAAAATGTCATCGCAGCAATTACGGTGATATTTTTCTATTTCTACATAAAATATATCGTTTTCTCATATAAAAGGTTTCATTTTTATATTTTGCAGTAATAAAAATTCCGAAATAGATTCATCATCTTAGCAACTATGAAGAAAAAGTTAATTCTCGTTTTAGGCCCTGTTATATGTTTATTGTTTTTCTTTTCTCCTTTCGAGCTTATCAGTTCTGAAGCAGATAAAGTGATTGGAGTTGCTTTATGGATGGTTTTATGGTGGATCACAGAAGTAGTTTCTATTTCAATAACAGCATTAATCCCACTTACTTTTTATCCTTTATTGGGAATTATGCCTATTAAAGAAGTAGCAATAAATTATGGACATCCAATTATATTTCTCTTTTTTGGAGGATTTGTATTGGCCTTAGCGTTAGAAAAGGTAAACTTACACAGACGTGTAGCCTTATCTATCATCAAACTTACAGGAACGAGCCCCAACAAAATTATATTAGGTTTTATGCTAGCCACTGCTTTTTTAAGTATGTGGATCAGTAACACGGCAACAACGGTAGTGATGCTTCCTATTGCCTACTCTGTTATTGAATTACTTATAGATGATGAAGATGGTTTTACTAAAAAAGATAGAAACTTTGCGTTGAGCATTATGCTAGGTATTGCCTATTCTGCAAATGTTGGAGGTATTGCTACATTGATTGGAACTCCTCCAAATATTGTATTAGCAGGTTTTATGGAAAGTGAATATAATTACAGTATTTCCTTTGTAAAATGGATGCTAGTCGGTATTCCTTTTGCCATTATTATGTTGTTCTTTATTTACTACATTTTAACCAGAGTCATGTATCCAAATCATTTGGCTTCATTTGACAAGTCGAAAGAAATCATTGATGGAGAAATGAAAAAACTAGGAAAAATAAGCAAATCAGAAGTGATTGTTTTGGTCATTTTTATACTTGCTATTCTTCTTTGGATTGGAAAAAACTATATCAATAGCTTATTTCCAAATTTAGCATTAAGCGATACCACTATTAGTTTAATTGCAGCTTTTGCCTGTTTTACAGCAACACAAAACAACAAGAATATCTTAGCTTGGGATGATACTCAAAAGCTTCCTTGGGGAATCTTACTGTTATTTGGTGGTGGATTAGCTTTAGCGAGCGCATTATCAAATGTTGGTATTATTGATATGATTGGAGTTGCTGTAAATAACTTTTCTTCTTTGAGTATTTTATTAGTTTGCAGTATTTTAATCGCTGTGATGCTATTTATGACCGAATTGATGAGCAATGTAGCATTGATTACCATTTTTGCACCTATGGTTGCTGGTGTTGCTATTGGATTAAACATTGATCAGTTACAAATATTAATTCCAGTAGCAATGGCTTCAAGTTGTGCATTTATGTTGCCAATGTCAACGCCTCCAAATGCTATTGTATTTGCAAGTGGTCATTTAAAAGTAGCGCAAATGGCACGAGCTGGATTCTTACTGAATATTATCTCAATTGTATTACTGATCTTGTTTTTCCAATTTATAATTCCATTAGTTTTTTAAAAAGAACTTTGTTTCTTTTAAAATTCGCTTTTAGCTTTTGTAAGGACTTTCAATTAAATTTATCTGAACCCAAATCTTTATTCAATGCGCAGCTATTGTTGTATTTTAATGGATTTTTATTTTGCAAATTAAAACTTGTTTTAAGCAGGAAAAAAATTCTACCTTAACAGGATTTGAAAAAAATAGCAGAAGCTCAAAACGATTCTGTAAAAATTATAACTTACCTCAAATTAGGAAATTATTAACTCCACAGAGATTTCAATCGTATTATAAAATACCTCAATAAGGTACTAAATATCAAAGAAACTACACACTATGTTTATAAATCAGATATGCAGAAAGTTGAAATTTTAAAACAGTTAGGTATCTTCGCTCGAAGATGTACCGATTATCTATAAACGATTCGATATTACGTTGAAGCATTGCTCATTTTTGAGAAATATAATGATTCTATTGGATTGGCATCTAGCTATCATATTATTGGTAACGTTTTGATACATCAGGAAGAATTTGAAAATCAAAAAAGATCCTTATTGGAGCAATTTCGATTAACACAAAATTAAAGCGTCCAAAAAACACTGGACATGATTACAGTATACTTTCCAGAACTTATAATTTCTATTTTGTCATACTAATTATTTTCTGGCAATTGTTTTGTTATTTGAAATGTACTAAAGTTTAAAAAGTTGCCTGTATATCGGGTAGATCATGCAGAATGACTGGAGGATCTAGATTTATGCCAGTATACTGAACAGTTACGTCCATATATAAATCATCTAAGATATAAGTTACCTAGATCGTTCAATACCGTTGATAAGGTGCTTAACGTATCTGGATTTGTCCAAGAATACTGAACCATATCGTCACCATTTACATTTCCTGCTCATTTGTCTGTTTTGTTAGGTTGCATTACAAAAACTGTCTCTGCATTGCTGTCAAGAATTATGTTATTGTTGGCATTAGTAATGTTAGCAAATGTTACAAAATTGTCTAGTGGTCCCAAATCGTAACTTAAATCGTTTAAAGCTTTTTCAAAATTATCATTAAGAACGAATATCTGTGAAAATGCAAAAAAGGGTAAACATAATATCAAAAGGAATGGCAGTTTTTTTTATGGAAGAAGAAGATATTATAAATAACTTTTTCTGTCATATTAAGAAACTGTTTTGATCAGTTTCCCTTCAATGGTATAGAAAAAACTGAATGTTTTGTTACTATTTTCTGGTTTTAGTATAATGCAATATTCCGTTTTAGTGATATCACCATTTTTAGGAAATATGATAGAAGCTAAATGTAATGCAGGGTTTTGTATGTTATTTTCGTTTTTAAGTTTTATACTCGATTTTTCTGCTAGATCTCCAAGTGTAAAAAGGTTAATAGTATCGTTTAGTCGGAACATAAAATCTGCAGCTAAGGTTCCATAAGGGACTTCAATAAATATATCCGATATTTTTTTCCAAACATCTTCTGTAGCATTCCATTTCTCCATTTTTAAAGAATGTGGCACATTGGTAACAGTAGCTGTTACAACACTTCCCATAGCTTTCGAATACCTAATAGACACATCAGTATAGTATGCATTTTCACCAAACTCATGCTTCATCATTTTCTCTATTTCTCCAAAAGTAATTGCATTGGCAGTTAGTATATTTGCTTCTTTTTTACAAGATAATAATGATAGTGCTACTATTACAATAACGATCATTGTATAGTTTACTATTTTCATTCCTAATTTATATTTTGATTTTTTTCGAAGCATCTTGTTTACTAAAAAAAGCCTTGCCTGCTATAAGATGAATGGCACTCTAATTACCCAACAAACAGTATTGTCAAGAGGTTTGACCAAACTATAAGATACTGTTATAACTAAAAATTAAAGTATAGCAGGCATTAATTTATGTATCACTACTATTAACCGGCTTTTTGAAATTTTCTATTGATTATTGATTTATCATAAAAATAGCAAACATTACTTTACAGAGAAATAGGTAATCCATTTCCGCCAGATGCAAATGAATAAATGCCACTTTTGAAGAAATATTTGAAAAAGCTTGATTGGTATGAAAGGAATACTGGTATTTTTTTATTTACTACATACGCTAAAATCCTAAAATGATTTTGACTTCGTACAAGAAAATTGTAGTTTTAAGAAATAACTAAAGTCATATCTATCACTGTATTTCACATACAAAACTTATGAAAAAAATAATATACATCTTATTGCTAGTTTTAACTGTTTCATAGTTGAATACGAATGAATCAAAATTAGCAATTGCTTCAAATACGACTTTAATTGACATTGACAAAAATGGTTTAGATATGACACAAAGCTGCTTGCCAACATAAAAAATGATATCAAAAAAGAATCCATAAAACTAAATAGAGAGGTTTGGAATTATGATAAAAAAGGAAATGAAAAGCAATATTTTTTGACTAAAGGTTTAGTCTTCAAATTTGTAAATCACAAAAAGGTACATTCAATTTTCAATAAGTATTATGATAAAGTTATCAAGGGAAATAATTACATATTTCTTACGAATATGGATTTTAACGATTCGTATAATACCTATTATGATCTTGTACTAATATAGGGTGCAGATCCATTTAAATTAATTGAACAAGTAGGAACAAATGGAGTGAATTATGACATTTATAATGCCTATGTTGTCAAAAATTTAAAAGAATAGAATGAATAAGTCAATTTCAAATTTGTTGTGATTGCTATTTCAAGAATTCATGCCTATATCAATAAGCTTCCGAATGATATTAAAACATTTACTTCCGAAGTTTATGAATTTTGTCCAGATGTAATTGATCAAGGATATAGCTTTATGGAAGAAATGATTTCAGACTATAATGAAAGTAAAGATTTTTGGCTATGGTGGGATTAATAAGAAACAGATTTCCTCATCGCTAAGCTTATCGCCAAGACGTATTCAACATGTCTAAACGGTCTTGGTTCTGACAGCGAAAGCACGTCTAAAATTCCAAGAGTAAAGTAATTCTACCCCAAAAAAGTATTTAAAAAAGCTTCTTTTCGTCGAGAAGAAACAGGAATTTTTTTTCCGTTTTTTAAATGAATCACACCTGATTTATCATATTTATCTATAAATTTTAAATTCACAATATACGATTGATGCGGTCGGGTAAAGTTTGCTTTAGACAAACGTTCTTCAAATTCTTTTAAGGTTTTTGAAACAATGTACTTTTTCTTATCAATACAATAAAATGTGGTATATCCTTTGTCGGATTCACAATACATAAGCTCTTTTAAATCAATCACCTGGAAACTATCTTGGAGTGATAATATTAATTGTGAAGTTTCTTTAGTAATTGCCTGTTTTACAACGTTTATTTGTTGTTTTTGTGTTGAAATTGGTAAGGCAGAAACTTTTTGCAAAGCAATTTCTAACTCTTCAATATCTACAGGTTTCAACAAATAATCTACAGCGCCCATTTTTAAGGCTTTTAGCGCGTATTCCTCATAAGCAGTGATAAAAATCACTTTAAAATCAGTATGTTCTGACTGTTCTAAAAAATCAAACGCAGTTCCGTCGGTTAAGTTGATATCTAAAAAAATAAGTTCTGGTTTGCAGGCTTTGGCCAAAATTACGGCTTCATTTACAGACTCACACTCACCTACTACTTGTACCTCAAACTCCACAAGTTCTAAAAGATTTAACAAGCCTTTTCTAATATATTCTTTATCTTCTACAATAAGTGCTTTCATAAGGCTTTTTGTATTTTATGTGGAATTATAAGGGTAACAATAGTTCCTTGTGAATTATACTTTTGACGATCTTCTATCATAAGTTTTCCTTTCGTTTTTGAGTCTTCAGACAAAATTCGCAAACGTTCTGAAGTGATAATAGTTGCCAAAGATTTTTTATGTTTTTCACTTTTTTCTTTTTGCGAATCTATTCCAATTCCATTATCGGTAATAGTACACACCAATTCTTCATCTGTATAATTCAATACAATATCAATATTTCGATCTTCGCTAAGCTTGTTGAATCCATGTTCAATAGCATTTTCAATAAATGGTTGTATTAGCATTGGCGGTATTTCAAACAAAGATTTATCAATAACTTCATCTACAACAATAGAATAATCATATGCTTGATTAGATTCTATATTATGCAGTGCTAAATAATTTTCTACTGCGATTAATTCTTGATTGAGCGATACCAATTTATCTCTTGAATTTTCCAAAGTAATACGTAATAATTTAGAAAACTTAGACAAATATAATAGCGATTTCTTTTGTTCTTTATTTAGAATAATTCCTTGTAGCACAGACAGAGCGTTAAAGATAAAATGTGGTGTCATTTGTGAACGCAATAGCTTTTGTTCGGTTAATATATTAGCATTCTTCGCTTTAACATGTCGCAATCGTAAGAAAAAGATAATGGCGGCTAACACCAACGTAACTAATAAAAAAGCAATCACGCCTAGTAATAAATTTCGCTGCGATTTTTCCAAATCCTGATTGGTCGTTTTTACTTCCTGTGTTAAGCGCAATTCTCGTTGGTTAGCTGAAGCTAATTCTTGTTTGTATTTATATTCGTATTCTAATTTTATAATTTTTTTATTTGCATCCTTACTCAACAAACTATCATTAAAAGTTTTAAATTTTTTGTAGGTGGCTAACGACTTTTCATACTTACCCTGATATTCGTATATAGCAGAAAGTATTCCAGATGTTTCTTTTTGAAATTTGAGAATGTTTAACTTATCAGCTATTTCTTTTGTTTTTAGCGTATACTCAAGAGCTTTCTTGTATTTCTTTATAAAATAATATACCTGCGCTATATTTAAATAACTCATCGCTATTCCTCTTTCATCATTTATTTTTTTTGAAATCTCTAATGACTTAAAGAAAAAATCTAATGACTTCTCTTTTTTAGATTGGTTCGCATAAATATTTCCTATTTTACCTAAACAGTCGGCAATTCCGCGTTGATCATCTAGTTTTTTATAAAATTTTAATGATTTTTCATAATATACTAACGCTGAATCTACTTGCTTTTGTTCGCTATGAATGACACCTATACTTAACAATAGTACGCTAGTTTTTGTATTATTTTCAATACTATCATAAATATTCAATGCGCGATTCAAATTTTCTAGTGCTTGCGGAAAATCTTTTAATTCTCCATAAATTGACCCTAAATTGGTATGGGTTTTTGCAAGCCCCAAGCGATAGTTAATTTTCTGTTTAATTTCTTTTGACTCGTTATAATTTTTTATTGCTTCAAAATATTTCCCTTGGTCTGCGTAAATATTAGCGATATTATTTAAAATAATAGAAGCTCCTTTCAAGTTATTAATCTCTTTACACATGCTAGCGGACTTATTGTAAAACTCCAAAGCTTCTGAAAAGTTACCTTGACGGTAATAAGACGCTCCAATACGATTTAAACAATTTGCAATAAACGCCTTACGTCCTATTTTCTCATACAATTCTATTGCCTTTTTAAAAGAACCAACACTAGCACTATAGTCTGATTTTATCACTTGTACTTCTCCTCTGTAGTAATTTGCATCTGCTTTTCCTTTCGTATAATTTATTTCCTGAGATAATTTTTCAACTTCTTTGATTAAAGAATCTGCTTTACGAGTATCTCGATAATAAATTTTCTGAACATAGGTAGATAACATTTTGACTCTTGTCGTATCCTTTTGAGGATGATGTAACAAAAGAGAGTCTAAAATTTTTGTTGGATCTTTTTTTTGAGCAAAAGCATTGATTGCAAAAAGAAAAAATAATAACAAAAAGTACTTGTGATGCGTATTCATAAAGTATGATTTAACAGATACTATTTCAACAGTAATTGGGTATACAATCAATAGAAAAGTTTCGCTAAAAAACGAAACATTTGCTGCATATAAATGTATTAAAATAATTATTAGCACGTAAAGACATCACTCATTTTCTAAGTGATGCCTTTACTTTATTAATTAAGCTAAGTTTTTATCGATTAACTAGTACATAATACAAATGATACGGTACATCCTCTTTCATCAGTAAGTTGACATGTATGTACAACTGTTGGTGGTGCGCATGCTGTTCTCGATCCACCACAAGCTGTTCCACTAATTCCTCCATTTACGGCTACGTATTCAAATGTAGAAACTGTGTTTTTCTTAAGTTTTAAAGATTTTAAATTTTTAGTTTTAATAATATCACTTTTGGTTAATTTTAATTTACTGTTGAATGTGCACATATTCAAACATATGGTTGTATACCAATCAGTATATCTCAAAAATACATGATCAAAAGCAATTAAATAATAGAGAGTTATCTTCTGATTGATTAGAAGAAATAAGCGTCAACTTTCAATTAACAAACGCTAAAGTCAATAGCATGATACTACAAAAATCATTTTATTTTCACTTGCCATAACACAAACTTTACAACATTGATACTTTTTGTAAATCAATTGTTTATTGTGGTTTTTGTATTATTTGATTGAATCATTTAATATCGAGTGAAAGTAAATGATATGCCTTTTAAGAAAACACCAAAAGTAAAAGAAGAATTTTGCAGAGTAGTTGGCTTTTGTCATACTACAAAGCTCTAATAGTACTAGAAAAGCTGTAGAAATATTCATATAAAAAGGTTCTAACAACAGAAGTTAGAACCTTTATAAATATGATTATTGCTTTAATACTTTGATAGTTTTGCTTGCATTTTTAGAAGCTATCTGAACCAGATATATTCCTTTCTGTAAGTTTGAAACATCAAGTGTATTGGTATCTTGTGCTTGTAATAGTTGTTGTCCATTAATCGAGAATACCTTTATTGTTTCTACATGTATTGTCGAATTGATGTGTAACATATTTTTTACTGGATTTGGATAGACCGTTACTACATCCTGATCTGCGTCAAAATCAGTTGTTGATAAGGTAGAAGACGCTCCAAATTCATACACGCCCATATCTACAGTTGTATTGTGAATACGTTGATTGAACAAAATATCTGATGTGATCCCAGCTGGCACTTTTGTATTATCTCCAGAATCAATCGCTGGCGATCCTGTTTGTAAACTAAAATCGTTATTATTTGGATCTGTAAATAAAGGATCAGCACCACTTGTATTAGTCAAGAAGGTTAAGTTTGAAAAACTATCTTCACTGATGGAGTTGTTTACAAAAACAGTATTTGGAAAGGAAGTATGACCTGGATTTATAGAAACTCCCGTAACTCCAGAAACTCCTTGATCGTTGTAATAAAAAATGGAATTGTTTATCGTTGCAGTATGTGAACTAGAACCATCTGTTCTTCTACTGAGTGCCAGCGTACCATATTGAGATGTTGCTGTTGTTCCTCTATCTAAGTTATTTCCAAATGTACAATTGTTAATTGTTGTGGTTAAGTTAGATCCTGATGTATTTGCGCGTGCCCAAAGAGCACTTCCTGTAAATCCTCTATTGGAAGAATTCTGGTCTACTGAGATATTTTGATAAAACAAGCAATTCGTCATATCAAGTGTTACGGTTCTGCTAGTATTTACCAATAAATACAAACCACTTCCATAACGGCTGATATTGTTGAAAAACTTACAGTTTTCAAATGTTATACCAGTATTTACGTTATAATACACACGAATAGCACCACCTGTTAACCCTATATTTTGATTGAACTCACAGTGTCTGAAGGTTAAATTTTCGGATGTACTTCTTATTAAAACAGCGCCTCCATACGCATTTGTACTAGATCCATTTGCATGTCCGTCATTAATTTGAATACCATCAAGTGTGATGTTGTTAGCATCAACGTCAACTACATGATATGAATTGTCATTTCTAGTTGTATTTACCATTCCAACTCCAGTATCATCATCATTAATATCTCCTGAAAATATAGTTGGATTGTTTAAGATATCACGTTCTGAGATAGCAGTTTCAGTTCCATCAAAACCTCCATAAATTGTTAAACCATCAAGGCCTAATACAAACGAGTCTGATCGTCCAGTTCCAGGTTTATAGGTTCCTCCTGCTATCCAAATTTCAGTGGTGTTATTGTCTGCACTACTCAATGCATCAGTAACACTTGTCATCGCGTTTGCCCATGAATCTCCACTTCCATCTCCACCTGAGACATTTGCGTTTACATAGTATTTACTAAGCGCAGGTACTTCTTCAAATTTTTGCATTGATAATCGTCCACTATCAATGTATAAGGCATATAAGGCATTGTCTACAGGATTTACTTCTACATCGGCTTCAAATCCTGCTCCTGTAGTACTAATTCCTAAACTTGGTAACATACTCCATTGTGAACTTGTAGTATTGTAACGTTGCATTTGCAATCCATTAGAAGCATCTGAATACATTAAGTAGAGTAAGTTCCCAACTGTTCTGTCTACTAATTTTAAGTGATTTCCTGTATTCCCTCCAGTATTTTGTGGTTGTGGTAAACTTTGATTTGTGCCTTCTCCAAAAGAAATTCCAGAAGTACCACTAATAACATCATTACCAACCCAGTAATTCTGAATCATAGACAATTTATTGAAACGCTTTCCACTTAAGCTAGAAGCATTTATGGTAAACTTTACACCGCCAATTGCATTTAATGCTCTTACTTGCGAACTATTAGAAGTTTGTGCTAATTCATTTAGAATACTTTCTCCTCTTCTATCCGTAGTTACAATAGCACTCGAAGAAAAACTATTCCAAATATTATTTCCTCCCCAAGCAGCTTGCTTAAATACTCTAACATAGTCGCGTAATGAGCTCGTTCCTCCAGATTTATGATAGTAAATTACAGGTTCATTACTTGAATTGAATACAAACTCTAGCGGCGCCACATTTTGCGGAGCCCATAATGGAGGTTGACTGTCAAAATTCCAGTTAGTTCCGTCATAGCTATATACTTTAATTACACTTCCTTCTTTCCAAGCAACCCAAGGCATATCCGTTACAGGATTGATCGCTATGGCTAAAAGTTCAGCAGAACTTGCTCCCCAAGTTCCAGAAGTTCCAAGGCTTACCCAATTGGTTCCATCAAACATTTTTACATCTGGCCAACCTCCTGAAACAACATCCTTGTATATAACGTATGGGTTTCCACTAGCATCAAAGGCAAAATCGGAATCGCTAGCGAAATTTGTAAACTGAGCTGTTCCTACTTGACTCCATTGTGCATGTATTTGCATATAGCCCAAAAAGAAACATAAAAAAAGTAATCTTGTTTTCATAATGTCATGTTTAGTTATTGTGACACAAATTTGAGATTTCAAGCTTCAGATTTCTTTTTTATTTAGTAAACGGTATGGATTTGTTAGTGAATCGTAATTATCAATTTCAGAAATAAACGTCGTTGAAAACCAATTGCATTTCAATTGATTTTCAACGAGTTAAAAAGATTATTGTTTTTGTAAGTCGTCACTTTCAAAGTGACTACGTATATTAGAAAATACGGCGAACAAGATCCAAGAATTCTTCTTTCTTATCTCTTGCTACAGGAATGGTTTTGTTATTTTCGAGTACAATATGATAACCATCTTTTTTTACAAATTGGCTCATATATTTTAAATTGATCAAGTAGGAACGATGTGGTTTGTAGAAGATGGATTTTTGCAATAATTGATCGGCAAAATGCTTTAAAGTTTTACTAATCAATTCCACTTTGCCATTTTTTAAATACACTTTTGTGTATACTCCATCAGCTTCAAACAAAATGATATCTTCGTGAGAAACAAATAGAATTCCTTTGGGAACTTCTAAAGCAATTTTGTTAAGTGATAGTTGCTTGAATGTTTTTTCTATTTGAGAGAGTTTGTTCGTGATATTATTGGCTTCAATGGCTTTTTTTGCTTTTTGAACAGCTTGTATCAACTCATCACTATCAATAGGTTTTAATAGATAATCAATAGCGGAAAGTTTCAAAGCTTCAATCGCATATTGATTGTAAGCTGTCGTAAAAATAATTTGAAATTGAATGGGTTGGTCTTTGAAGAAATTGGCAATTTCCAATCCAGAATGCTCAGGCATTTCAATATCTAAAAATACAATATCAGGTAGAAATGACTTGATTACTGCAACTCCAGAAACCAAATCAGAAGCATCTTGTATTTCCGTAATTTCTGGGCAATCTTCTTCAATCAAAGTGCGCAATACACTCCTTGCCTTGTTTTCGTCATCTATGATTACTGCTTTCATACCTTATTTTAACTACTCAAAACTACAATTTAATTTACTTTTTGTAGAAGTTATTTAGTGAATGGTCTATTTTTTGAAATGAATCGAACTTTTATTCAGCTAAAGGAATTGACACCGTTACTCTCGTTCCCAAAGCATTGTTTTCAGCATCTTTTTTATCGGTTATCACTAAAATGATTGGTCTTTTTCGTGTTTTGTTTAATAATTCAATTCGTTTTTCATTCGCGTCACTAGAAAATGATTTTGGATATAATGGTTTTTTATTATTGATAATATTTGAAGCTTCTCTACCAACTCCATTATCATCAATGATACATATTAATGAGTCGTCTTTATCATCTTTTGTGATAGTTACATCCAATTTTCTATCTGTCTTCTTATGCAAAAGTCCATGCTTAATAGCGTTTTCCACATACGGTTGTAGCAAAAACGTAGGCATCCATTCAGCTTCGGTTTCGATTTTTTTGTCCACTAAAATTTCATATTTGAACGAATCTTCAAAACGATCTTTTTCAAGCTGTAAGTATAAATTCAGCGCGCGTAATTCTTCTTCAAGGGAAATGGTATCTTGCTGACTATGTTCTAAGTACATTCGTATCAAACGAGAGAATTTCACCAAATACGTTCGGGCGAGCTTTTTTTCATTCCGAATGATATAATCCTGAATCGAATTTAAAGCATTGAAAATAAAATGCGGATTCATTTGACTACGCAAACTTTCTAGCTTTAAGAATACATTTTCAAGTTCCTTACTTTGTTTATCTAGCACTAATTGTTGCTTTTCTTGAAATCGTATATTCTTTTGGTGAAAGTAATACCAAACGAAAAAAGAGATGGCAAAAGTTCCCAACAAATAAAACCACCATTGTTGGTAAAAAACACCTGCTACTTGAAACTGAAGTGCAATAATTTCTGATTTTTGAATACCATTTTTAGCTCTTAATTGAAAGGTATAATTTCCTTCTGAGAGTTTGTTATAAACGACTTTATTACTACCCGAAGTTTCATCTTGCCAAAGCGTATTTTTAGTAGTGCCTGCTAACAACCTGTATTCATATGTAATTGTTTCATTGGATAGAAAACCATTGGTATTAAAGGCTATTTCTACCTTTTCATTGTTGTATGGGATTTTGTATTGTGTACGAATCTCCTCGTTTTTATCATTGATCCTAACGGCAGAAAAATACGGCAATAGTTTTTGAGTATTGTCCTCACTGAAGATCGTTTTTGAATTGAAGGAGAATAATTTATCCGCAGTACTTACATATACTTTTTCATCAATCATTTCTAAACCAGTAAATTCATAGGAAGGAATTCCTTGTTTTTTGGTTAGATTTTGAAATATTTCTGTATTGATATTAAATTGTTGCAATCCTTTTTCGCCAGCAATCCATAGCAAATTATTATGCGTATCATATTGTAAGAAACTATTCAGATTTGAAAGTAATCCGTCTTGAACCGTGATATTTTTTATGATTTGATTGTTCTTGATTTGGTAGAGACCATTTTTAAAGGACAAACACCACAAAGTTCCATCATCAGAAGCTACGATTGCTTTGATAAAAATTGATTTATTGTTGTATAAGATCTCACTTTTACTAAAATCTTCATCAAAAGCAAATAGTCCTTTTACTGTAGCAAAATAACTATACCTTTTTTGTTGACTGTAATAGCAACAATACGACCGTACACGTTCGGAGTATAGGCGTTTAATTTTGTTATCCGAACCATTTCTCATCGTCGTTAAAATAATGTTGCTTCCTACGGCTAACAATACACTGTCTTTGTTAATAATGGTATGGTCTTTTACAACACCTGGATAGTATTTTTCAAAAAAATTAAATTTGTTATTTTGAATTGTTGCTTCTTCCAAAGCTTTGGTTGTTTGTAAATAATACAATGATTTTTGATTGTCATAAAAAATATATTTTATATCGGCAACATCATTTTTAGGGAATACTTGTATAGCATTTGTATCATGATTGAAAACATAGAATTCTTTTTGTTTTCCGACTAAAAAAAGTTCGTTAGATTTTCCTTTGAATAGTTTTCGAATTGTATTCCCATACGGAACTTGAAAATCTACATTCAGTTTTAGATTTGGCACTACATAGATTCCTTCAAACAAGGTTGTAAACCATAAATTACCGTTGCTATCTTTTAGTACATCACTTACACTTTTGCTTTGTAGTAACCTTTCTTTTTCAACAAACTTACCTTTATCAAATCCATAGACATAAACTCCATAAGCTGAAGCTACAAATAGCTCATTACCTATGACTCTGATTTTGTGAACCATCTCACTATCTATTAATGTGGTAGCATGAATTTTAACTACATTCTCAGCATTCATTTCAAAAAGAATGTACTCGTCAGGCCCATTTAAGTGTTTTTTCAGAACCACATACATACCACTGATTTTGTCTATATATACAATGGTTCTTTTAATCGATTTGAAGTTTAATTTGGTTGCTCTTTGTTTAAATTCAAAATTTTGGTCAATGCTCACCAAATTTCCTTTATCATCAAGAAAGCATATCGCATCTTCATGAATAAAACCATTAGAATTGAATAAGTATTCTACTGATTTTTTTTCAAAAAGAATTTCTTTTGTCTCTTTATCAACGATGATCATGCTTCGAATGGTGCATAAGATCAATAAATTCTTGTGCAAATAAATTCTAGGTAAGCTTCCAGAAAAGTACTTTTTTAGGTTTAGAAATAATTCTATTTTATCTTCTTTCACATAAAATACTTGATTCGCCAAATTAGTAAACCAAATACTATTGTCTTGATCTTTTTGTAAGGAAAAAACCGAAAGTCCAACCTGGTCTGGATGAGAAAACAACTTAAATTCTTTTCCATCATAGCGATACAAGCCTTTGTCTGCTGCAAGCCATATAAAACCATGATCATCTTCTAAGACATTATAAAATTCTTTATCGGGCAAGTCTTCTTTTTCCGTAAGCTGCATAAACATAGGTTGCTGCGCTGCTACTTCTGAAAAAGAAAAGAATAGAAGAATTAAAATGTATGGTATCCCAAAAATGTTTTTCATTCAAAACAATTAATTTCTCCATAAATATCTTAAAATAGATTGGAATTCAATTATTTTTTTTGTGAATGGTTCCTTTTTGATTGTAGAATACACATTTTACACGATTGATAAAAACTAAAAAATACACCAATTTTTAAACATGCTTAAAACATCAACTTATTGATAATATCGAAGAAATACTTTTTGTAAGTTTCTCCAATTGGCAATTCATTTCCGTTACTAATTTGCACCGAAATTGTTCTTGTTTTCAGAATACTTTTGATTGCCACAATGTATGATTTGTGAATTTTGACAAACAAATCCTTTGACAATTGATTTTCAAAGTTTTTCAAAGTGTTATACGTAATTACTTGGCTATTCACCGTATGAATACACACATGATTTTTTAAACTTTCTATGTATAAAATATCATTGATGAATACTTTTTCAAAGTTGTTTTTATGAAAATAAAATCGTCTGTGTTGGTGGTAGTTTGTACTGTATTTTTGCCTTTTACCTTTAGGATAGTGCTGAAAAACCGTTCAAATTCAAAAGGTTTTAATAGATAATCTACGGCATTCAATTCATAACTTTCTATAGCAAATTTTGGATACGCTGTGGTAAAAATGATGCTTACTTTGTCTTTTATGATTTTGGACAGTTAAATTCCTGCAATAGTAGGCATTTGTATGTCTAAAAAGATCAAATCCAACGGTTCTTTTTCTATGATTCCGATAGCATCAATCGGGTTTGAAGTTGATCCGACAAGTTCAAGGAAAGAAACTTTTTTTACATACGATTCTAGCAAACGAATTGCAGGTGTTTCATCATCTACTATTAAACATTTCAAATTCTTCATATTATGCTTTTAAAGGAATTTTTAAGTATGCTTTATATGTAGCACCTTCTTCGTTATGTTTTAATTCATATTCATCATTAAACAACAATTGCAATCGCTTTTGTAAATTTTCTTTTCCCATGCCTGAACTGCTATAATTTTGACCACCAGTGGTTTTATTTTCAGTGGTAATTTCTAGAAAATCTTGTATTATTTCTTTGGAAATTTAGCTGGATGATCAGGTTTGTTAAAAATTCCATGTTTAAAAATATTTTCAACAAAATGACTGAATCACTACCATCTGGAAGATGGTAGGTTCGGAATCACGACTAGAAGTCGGTTATCACTCTAAAGAGATGTTTACCTCATTCTCTGGCTTATCGCCATCAAAGTGATTATTTATAT
>Ga0189286_100306_pt1 | contig 16855 bp, 14 predicted proteins | sample UW69minimetaG_FD_130330 | JGI IMG/M metagenome (GOLD analysis project Ga0189286, IMG submission 130330) | Marine microbial communities from the Costa Rica Dome - UW69 mini metaG | ecosystem: Environmental > Aquatic > Marine > Oceanic > Photic zone | place: Costa Rica: the Eastern Pacific...
ACGGACCAGATCCGCCAGGTTCAGCATATCGGAGTCCTTGAAGGTCTGGTCGATCTTGTAGCCGGTTACAACGTCGTAAAGGCGCATGCGATACAGGCTGCCACCGGCACGCCCCTGCGGGACTGAACGCTCAATATCTTTTACGAAGTAGACACCACCTTCGTACTCGATCGCCGAATTCTTTTTGATTTCACCTGCTTTTGGCATTGCTACGGATTCCGGAATTTGAAGTGGGACAAACAGGGTGCTGATATATCATGAAGCGACGACGCTGGCGAGAGGCCCGGCACCAAAATCAGGACACCAGCGCCCGCAAGTCCGCCAGAAAGCGATCAACCTGCTCCTCGGTGGTCGACCAGGAGCACATCAGACGGGCACTTCCGCCGATAAAATTGTAGAACTTCCACCCTTTGTCGCGCAGCGCCGCCTGCACCGGGTCAGGCATTTCTACAAATACGCCGTTCACTTGCCTGGGGTAACGGAGCCTGATACCCGGCAAGCCTTCCAGGCCCCTCGCCAGCCGCTCTGCGCAGGCATTCGCGTGCCGGGCATTCTCCAGCCAAACATTGCCTTCAAGCAGCCCGCACCAGGGCGCGGAAATGTAGCGCATCTTTGACGCCAATTGCCCCGCCTGCTTGCAGCGCCATTCGAAATCCTCTGCCAACGCACGATTGAAGAACACAACGGCCTCACCAAGAGCCAGACCGTTCTTGGTGCCCGAGAAACACAATACGTCCACACCAGCTTTCCAGGTAATCTCGGACGGATGCACATCCAGAGCCGCTACGGCATTGGCGAAACGAGCTCCGTCCATATGGATATTCAGTTTGAAACGATCAGCCGTTTGCCGGATAGCGCGTAGCTCGTCCGGGGAATAGACGGTACCCACCTCGGTCGCCTGGGTCAGGCTCAGGGCCTTGGGTTTGGGATAGTGGATATCAGTGCGTTTGGTGACCAGGTGCTCAATGCTCTCTGGCGTCAACTTGCCGTTCGGCCCCTGCCCCAAAAGCAGTTTTGCACCGTTAGAAGCGTACTCCGGCCCGCCACACTCGTCGGTCTCGATGTGCGCCAGTTCGTGGCAGATCACACTGTGAAACGATTGCCCCATAGAGGCCAGCGCCAGTGAGTTTGCGGCAGTGCCATTGAACACGAAAAAGACATCGCAGTCGGTATCGAACAGAGCACGAAGCCCATCCGCCGCCCTCTGTGTCCAGCGGTCTTCGCCGTAGGCCGGCTCATCGGAGCCATTTGCCTCAGCCATTGCTTTCCAGGCTTGTGGGCAAATGCCGCTGTAGTTATCGCTGGCGAATTGTTCTGACTCGGACACGGGAATACTCCTGGAAGGCTGTACCGAAAATGCTGATAAGACCTTAACTCTATTTGCAAATATTCGAATTTGCTACTCAAAAAGCGCTTTCTTCAGCTCGACACGCCATGACGCCGGACACAGAGCTACGAGCAGTTACGCTACCTGAAATCAATAACCTTAATGAGATTGATTTGCATTATTTAATGCGACTGATATGATTAGCGCCATCCTACATGAACATTCGTTCATTTCTATCCCCGTGTTTTCCGGAGGTTTTCGATGACCCTGTCTCCCACCCCGCACCAGCTCGCACTGGCGATCAGGCGCACACTAACTCTTTTGGCAACCTGCTCGGCAATCTGTGTTCCAGCTATCGCGGCTGCAAAGGACGATACCAGTGAACCAACAAGCCTGGAAGCACTGGTTGTGTCCGCAACCGCTTTGAAAGTAGAAGCCCCTTTGATGGAAACCCCCCGGCCCGGCTCGGTGGTGGAGCAGGAAGAACTGGAAGAGCGCAACGTACAGGCTCTTGATGAAACCTTCCGCTATCGCGCCGGAGTCCTCTCGGGACAGTATGGTGAGGACAACGATACCGACTGGTTGAAGATACGTGGTTTCGACCAGTCCACTTATCAGGACGGCCTGCGAATCTATCGACAAGGATTCTATCAATGGCTGCCGGAGCCCTTTGGCCTGGATCGCATAGAACTGCTCAAAGGCCCTGCTTCCATTCTGTACGGCGAAGCCCCTCCGGGTGGTGTCATCAATGCAATCAGCAAGCGACCTACCGATATTGTTCAGGGCCAGATCAATCTGCAGGCAGGAACCGATGAGCATCGCCAGCTTGGGGTCGATACGGCCGGGCCTGTCGGCGATAGAAGCGATCTCAGCTACCGCCTGGTTGGCTTGTACCGCTATAACGAAGGCGATCTGGATTTCACTGAAAACGAGCGCTATTACCTGGCACCAAGCCTGACCTGGGATATGTCTGACAGCACGGAACTCACCTTATTGGCGAGTATCCAGAAGGATGATGCCATTCCGACCAATCCGTTCAAACTGCCATTTGGCACCATAGACGACACTCCTTTTGGCAAAGTGGCCCCTTCCACCAACTACAGCGAGCCAGGCTACGATACCAACGAGCGCACCCAGTCAGCCATCGGCTATTCACTGAGTCATCGCCTCAACGACACCTGGACCTTTGAACAGGACTTCCGCTACAGCCAGGTAGACCTGCTGTTGCGCAGTAGCTTTATCTTCTTCCAGACTGGTCCGCGGGAAGGTCAGCGCTATCTCGTCTACCGCGACGGCGAGATCAACAGCTGGACAGTCGACAACCGCCTGGTGGGCAGTTGGTTTACCGACCGCACCGAGCACACATTGCTGTTCGGGGTGGACTATCAGGATCTCGAAAACGAGGGCAAACAGAACAGCGCCGGGGGCTCTACTCCGTTTGGCGGTCCTATCGACCTGTTCGACCCGCAGTACGGAAACTTCACGCCAATTACTGCCGCGGATCTGATCGTACAGGACATCAACAAGCAGCAGACAGGCTACTACCTGCAACATCAACTGCGCCTGGATGATCGCTGGGTGTTCCTGGCTGGTGGTCGCTTTGACCAAGCCGAAGTCGACAGTATCAATCGTACAGCTGGCACGCGCCAGGAAGCCGATGCTGATGAATTCTCCCTCTCCGGCGGGGTTATGTACCTGGCCGAGAACGGGTTTTCCCCCTACCTGTCTTATTCCGAGTCCTTCCAGCCTATTGCTGGCACCGACGGCACCGGCGATCTCTATGACCCCAGAAAGGGCAGGCAACTGGAAGCTGGCGTGAAGATCGCACCGGACAATCTGGACGGCTATGTCACCGCAGCAGTGTTCCGGATCGAAGAGGAAAATTCACTCGGCACCAGCCAAAGCGGTTTCCAGATCCAGGACCGGGAGCGCACTACCGCTGGCTTCGAACTTGAGAGTGTCAGCTACCTGACTGAACAGCTGGAACTTACCGCTGCGTACACATACAGCGATGCCACGATCAAGGAAACCGAAACCGACAACAGCGAACGCGCGGCCCCGCTGATACCCAGGCACATGGCGTCAGCCTGGCTGGACTACAGCTTCGTTGACCATGTGCCAGGCCTGAAGATCGGCGGTGGCGCCCGCTACGTGGGCTCAACCCGAGACGGTACGACCAACGTTCCCTCCTACACGGTTCTGGACCTGATGGCCCAATACGATGTAACCCGCAACTGGCAGGCACAGGTTAACGTCACCAACGTAGCGGACAGGGAATACGTCGCGAGTTGCGATTACTGGTGCTACTACGGCGAAGCCCGTAGCGTGGTTGCCAGCGTTAGCTACCGTTGGTAAGGGGGGCAGTCGCGCAAACTTGCTTGACGTAATAAACCCGAACACGGCAATCTGCGTATAACGAAGCACCTTCTCACACACCCGTTGGCGACTCCTGCATGTCTGAACCGTTCAGTTCATCCACCACTGGCCGCGCCCCATCAGGCTCGGAGTCGCCATCCCAGCCAGTGTCCCCCGATCAAATCAGCGAGCTGCTTAAGGGCGTTGCCGCAAAAGACCGCTCCGCGTTTGCGACACTATATGAAGCAACGGCGCCGAAACTTCTTGGCACCATCATCCGTATCTTGAATAACCGGGGTTGGGCCGAGGAAGTCGTGCACGATACGTATATCAAGATCTGGCGAAAAGCGGATCAATTCGACGCAACCAAGGCCTCTGCGATTACCTGGATGGTCACCATTGCCCGCAACGGTGCTATCGACGAACTGCGAAAGCAGCCGGCAAGTCGCAAGGCACCGGAAGATGAGCTGAATCAGCTCGCCAGCAAAGAACCCAATGCCCAATCACAAGTGGAAAATCAGCAGACCGTTAACCGACTAAACCTTTGCCTGGAGGAACTGGAAAAAGACCGCCGCGACATGGTGCGGCTGGCCTATCTGAACGGCTGGTCCAGAGCAGACCTGGCCACGCATTTCGATCAGCCGGTGAATACCGTCAAAACCTGGCTGCATCGGGCGCTGAAACAACTGAAGGGGTGTCTCACACCATGACCGACCGCGACGATCTGGACATGCTCGCAGCAGAGTTCGTCCTGGGCACACTGGATGCCCGGGAGCGGGCCGCTGTGGCCGTGCGTCGGCAAAGCGAACCGGATCTCGACGAGATGATCACTGCCTGGGAGCGGCGCTTGTCTGCACTGGCTGATGAAGTAACGCCGGTCACGCCAGACCCCGAGTTGTATCAACAGATTGAACAACACATCGATGCCCTTGAGACGCGCCTAGCAGGTGCTGATACTGACAGCCACGATAAATCCAACGTGGTTTCCCTGCACAAGCGCCTTCGGCGTTGGCAGTGGAGTACGGCCCTGGCGTCAGCCGCTGCCATGGTGCTGGTTGCCGTTCTTATATTCCAGCCTGCGCCAGAGCAGCGCCCGCAGTCGTTTGTGGCCGTGTTCCAGCAGAATGACCAGCAGCCGGCCTTCATGCTCTCGGTAGACCTCAACAACCGTCAAATGCAGATTCGTCCGGTAACGGCCGAACCTATGCAGGGAAAATCCTACCAGATGTGGATAAAAGCCGATTCACTCGGGCCGAATCCGCGTTCCCTGGGCGTACTCAACGACAACTTTGAGCTGGAGCGCGCAGCCCTTCGTGACTACGATCCTGAACTACTGAAGGAAGCCACCTTCGGTATCAGCGTAGAGCCCGAAGGCGGTTCACCCACTGGCCAGCCCACCGGGCCCGCCATACATGGCTACCTTTATCCCGTTGCTGATGAGGCTCCTGGCCCCTCTCACTGATTCTTTTTCTTACTTGCTGAAACTTTTGGGAACCACCCCCCGTAACTGCGGTTACACCCATCGAACACGATATCAAGATGGGATTAACCCGAAAGCAAGGAGAACACAATGAAGAAGCATTTGATGACAAGCGCATTTCTAGCCGCAGCTCTGGCTTCTGGTTCCGCATTGGCAATGGACAACATGAAAGTCGGGGTTTGGGGAGACAATCAGTCAGTTGCGGACGGCACCGTGACTGCCAAAAAAGTGGTTGCCGAGAAAAATGGCTGGCTCGTGGTGCATCGCACGGATGAGAGTGGCAAGCCCGGCCCGGTCGTGGCACATGCCCCCCTTCGCAAGGGTGAAAATACAGACGTGGCCGCTATTCTGACCGAAGACGTCAAATCGGGCGACATGCTGATGTTGATGCTTCATAGCGAAGACGGCGGCATGAAAACCGGCATGTTCGAATACACCCTGGGCGCCAAGGAAGATGGCCCCATCAAGAAAGACGGCAAGCTTGTGATGAAAACCATCACAGCGAAGTAATTGACCGGCCATCAACAGGGTGGGGCCGCTCACGGCCCCACCTAATCAGACGGTGGGGCCACAATGCCCTGCGCTTTCCGATACATCCACGCCAATCCCAATAACGCCAGCCCAAGCCCCATAAAGGCCGCCACTCGCCAAAGCCCCTGCAACCCAGCCATATCGACGAGAAAGATCTTGGCAATCACCAGGCCCAACAGAGCCATGCCTGCCTTGTAGAGCACCGCATTGTCACGCTTGGCAGAATAGGCAATAGCGCCGATGGCGTACAAAAGGCTGACAACCGAATAGCTGTAAAGCTCACCCTCTGACATACCAAACGACAACCCCATATCACTTCCCTGCCAGAGTTGCCGGATCTCCAACGCGGTAAACAGCAGAAAACCGGCAGACGCCACGCACAACGACCAGAACCGGGGCGCAAGCGATGGAAACCGACTGACTGCAAGCGCCAGCAGAATGGGACCACCGTAGGCGGGCAGCAGCATGTTGATGATCGGTGTGTCACCTATATTCCCGCCGCCCCACCAGGGATTGTGGAGCGTCACCAGAGCAAGGTAACTCAACATCGACAGCGCGAGCAGTATCCGCGAGAACAACCGGTACAGCCAGGCCAGTGACTCGCTCGCCCCGGCACGCACCGTATAGGTCACGCCCAGTGCACCCCAGAGTAGTGTGTTGATTGCTGCCTCAGTAAAGCTGTACTGCTGGGAAAAAATATCGCCATCGTAAAGCCAGTAGCGCATCTCAGCACCCAGGAACAGCACCAGTAGATGCAGGGTCGCCCCCTCCAGCCAGGCGCGAATGGCACGATCCTTCCCCGCCAGCCAGGTGGCAATGCCGGCAAACAGCGTAGCCCCACCATAGCTCCAGAGTGACCAATGGAGATCGGTAGCGTAATCCTGCAACCACGGATTGAACGTCAGCCGCGTCACCACCAGGGCCAGGGCCACCTTCAACAACACGTGAAGCTCGGGCATCTGATAACGTCGTGCCAGCCAGGTTAGACTGACAAACTGAGCAGACAGGGCCAGGGTGAGTGACGCCTCGCGGGCAATCATCACCGCCGCCAGGGAATAGCTGACGTGTGCCGCCAGCACCGCCCAGACAACACCCATCCGATAGCGCTGCACGCTTTCCAGCTTCCACGCGAGCACGCCGTAAGCGCCGCCAACCAGCAACATCGCAACTGACCAGACGGGTGATGTTTGATGGCCGTGTATCAACAGCCAACCCAAGACCGCCCAAACCAGTGGCGACAACAGGGTGAAGGAGGCCCACCGGCGACGATCATTCTGGCGAACCCAGTGCCACAATCCGAGCCCGATGGACAGCATGGCGCCCCCTATCAGGTAGGACAGCAAACCACCCTGATGCTCCAGCGCTATCTGAGTAACATAGGTGACCTCAGTGCCATTGCGCCCGACGTATCCGAGCCACCCCAACGCACTGGCCACCACCGCGCCCCAGGGCAGGAACCAGAGCGCTCCACGACTCTGCGGCACCAGCGCTGCGGCCGGCAGTATGAGAAGCCAGCTCCAGAAAAACGGGCGGTCGCCCTGCCCGACCATCGATAGCGCCCAGAGAACCAGCAGCGATACCAAGACTTCCCGCAAATACGGCAACGCCTGATTTGAGCGAACCGGAACCAAGGCAAACACCACAAACAGAGCGGCGATGTACCAGGCTGTTGATGCGCCAATGGCGGCTCCGCTGGATGTGGCCAACCACCACAGCAACGCGCCGGATAACGTGGCATACCAGAGCCAGTCCCGATAGACATAACGCATCAACATCAACGAACTGACGGTGATCACGAAACTGTATGACAACACAAAAGCCACGCTGCCATCATCGCCACCGATCAATAACGGCACCAGATAGGCGCCACTCAACCCCATGACGGCGAGCAACGGACCATGAACCAGAGCCAGTACCATGGTGCCCAGAGACACAATGGCCAGCCCGAAAAGGCCCACGGTTGGGCCGACCAGACCGTAATGGTGAACGCCCGCCAGCAGCGCCGCATAGAGAGTGATACTGCCTCCACCCTCCAGCGCCGCGAATACTTCGTTCGCACCCCGGTTGCGGCGACGCAGATATTCCGCTCCCCCATGCAATGCAAGGCCGCTGAGTAGCGCCAACATCAATTGCTGCGACGGACCTATCATTCCCGCTTTGATGGAGTGACTGACCATAAAGATACCGGCCAACCCAACGCTCAGGCCGCCAAGCCAGACCATCCAGTTTTCTTCAGGGCCTGGACAAAGCGGGATTTATCGCGTGACGTTGCATCTGCACTCGGGGAGCTTGAGTCGGGCAAGGGGGTTAAATCAGAAGGGGCTGACGTGTCCTCGACAACGGTTTCGTCGAGTTCAAGCTCCAGCTCCGGGGCTGGTTGGTCTTGGCCGTTTCCGCCCAAATGTTGCCTTAGATAGGTCACTTCTTCGCGCAAACGGGACACTTCCCGGTTCAGGGACTCAAGGCGTTCCGACTGCTCACGACGTCGGGAAAACGCAAGAATACCCAGCACGGAACCCACCGGCAGGAGTATGGCAATACCAATTGCCAGAATAATCAATAGTGCTTCCATGCAGCCCCTCGTGTGTCAGGCGCCCGACATAAGGGCCCGCCTATCCAAAATAATCCAGCATCCAGTCCACCAACGTTTGGGCACTGACCTCCGACAACGCCATGCCCTGAAACTCATCACCCACCTCATCGTCGATGGTCACGAACTGGTACAACAGCACGCCTGGCTGGTTGTCGTGCAGGATCAAAGTAATGCGGCGACGGGTGCGCAGACAGTCAATGGTCATGACATCTGCAGGAATACCCGAATCACGCATGCCCCGGCGTACTTCCAACACCGGATTGATGTGTTCATGGGCAGCCTGGATGCGAGTATGGGCATCACTGGCGATATCGGACAAGGCTTTCAGGGGATCAACTTCGGACATGCGTTGCTGCCTGCATTATCTGGCAAGTAAGTGAAACGATTGTGAACACAGTTTACCTTGAATGCCCCCCGATCATAACCTGCCAAGGAACGATTGGGGCATCAACGCTCAGACCCACTTAGGCTGGCAGCACACCGTGCCACACTGGCAGCGCCATATCCTCCGGCTCCTCTCCAGGGCCACCAGTCCGGCTCTTGAACGCGCCTTCCTCGATTGGAACCCTAAACAATGCCGTCGCCTTCCGCTCCTTCGTATTAGGAGCACGCACCTGCTCCCAACGGCCCGGTTCAACCTGGTCGATGATGGCCTGGAACGCGGCGTCGAATTCGCTCTCCTCCGTCACTGGCTCTGCCCTGCCGAACAGTACCAGGGATTCATAGTTGGCACTGTGATGGAAAGCCGATTTTGTCATCACCCATTGGTTGGTCACGGCGAATGAAATGCACAACAGTTGTCCCGATGCCAGAGTCTGCGCCAACCTGCCACCGCTGAGTGTATGCAGGTAAAGGTCGTCAGCAAGACGCCAGGCTGTAATCGGGATAATGCGTGGCTCGCCATCTTCAACAAAGCCCACATGCGCTGTTTTTAACCGATCGATCAGGGCGTAAGCCGGCGCCCGGTCGTAGCTGGCTCTCCTGGCCGCGCGCTTCACCCGGCTGCGAGGACAGCAAGACAGCGGTGATGACGGCGGTGATAACGGTAGTGATAAAGGGATATCCGTGATTTCCTTCCGAGACATCTGATGCTCCTTTTGCAAAGTACGCCTCTATAAAAAGTACGCCTCTATTAGAAGAAACACCTGATACCATGAAAAGATCCAGATTATAAATTTCAATAGGACCAGTTAAGGTGATTGACGATATACGGTTCGAGCACACCACATCGCTGCAAACGCAGCTTTATCAGCACCTGTCCCAACGCATTATCCATCGACGTTATCTGCCGGGAAGCCAACTGCCCTCCAGCCGTCAGATGGCGGCAGACCTGGGTATCAGCCGCAACACCGTCAACGCCGTTTACGACCAGTTGAAAGCTGAAGGTTTTCTGCAAAGCCGGGCTGGTCGGGGCGTATTCGTGCATAAAGACCTCAACCTGGCCATCAACCAACCCACCGGCGGAGCCAATCAAACCAAACAGACCATGACCTTGCCGCCACTACCGCCGGCTCCCGCCAGCCGTCTGAAGCTTGGGGAAGACGCCAACCTGCCCTTCCAGCCCGGGCTACCTGACATCAACGCCTTCCCCATTCGCAGTTGGAACCGAATACTGCACCATCAGGAGAGCCGAAGAAGCCTTCGCGGCTATGACACTACCCAGGGTTACCAGCCATTGCGCCGAGCCATTGCAGACTATCTGCGAGCCTCCCGCGGGGTGCGTTGCCTTGAACAGCAAGTGATCGTAACCAATGGAGCGCAACAGGCGCTGTCGTTGATTGCAGACGTGTTGTTAAAACCCGGTGACCGGGTCTTTGTTGAGAATCCGGGCTACCGGGGCGCCCGATACGCCCTTGGCCGTCACGGCAACCCGCTGCTGCCCGTGCCACTCAAACAACAGGTTCTGGATGTTGGCATCCTGAACAGCCTTGGCGCCGCCAAACTGCTGTTCTGCACACCAACCCATCAATACCCCATGGGGGGCATTCTCGATGTTTCACAGCGCATGGCATTGCTACAGTGGGCACGCCAAAACCAGACGTGGATCGTGGAAGACGATTACGACAGCGAATTCCATTTCTATAACAAACCGTTTGCAGCCATTCAGGGCATGTTCGATACCGCCCCCGTTCTCTATGTGGGCAGCTTCAGTAAGACATTGCTGCCAGCCCTGCGAGTCGGCTACCTGATCGTACCGGAGCCACTTGTCGACCATTTCCTCTGGGCCAAGCGTGTCAGCGGCGGAGAGACACCGTTACTGACACAGGCAACCATCGCCGAATTCATCGACAGCGGCCAGTTCACACGGCATCTGCGCCGTATGCGCCAACTCTATCGTGATAAATGGCATCATTTTCAGGCGCGGGTTACCGAAAGGCTTGGCGGCAAGCTGGCTCCTATAGCGGAAAGTGCCGGGATGCATTTGGTTCTGAAAGGAAACGTGGATGACCTTGCCCTGAGCCGGCAACTAGGCAACCTCGGATTCGGCAGCACAGCCCTCAGCGAACACTATATTGGAGGGGCCGCGAAGACCGGGCTGGTGATGGGATTCGCGAGTGCGAGCGAGTCACAGATCGAAGAGTGCGTGGATGCACTGTGCAGACTTACAGACTACGATGAAAGATAGAAAAAACACACCCCAACCTACTCGACAGGGATATTGTTCTTATGACACTTCACCTTGAACTGGCACCATTAATCAGCCTGGGCGCGGGCATTGGCATACTCGTATTTCCGAAGCTGCTTAACTACATCGTCGCGGGTTATCTTATCATTCTCGGAGTCCTGGGGTTGTTGGGGCATACATTGTAAGCTGACGCCCCAGCGAGACAAAGCCATCTGTTGGCGCGATTTGTGGAGAGCACCGGCAGCCATGCGAAGCAAAGGACAGCAACCCAATCTTCAGCGGAAACTGACCGCGCTGGTAGCAGGGCTATGCCTCACGATCATCCTGACCGTGTGTTTCATGGTCGCCGTGGTGCAAGTGCAGTCGGCAATCACCGCCTATACATGGGGTGAAAGTGTCTGGTCAAACGCTCAAATAGAAACTGTCCAACACCTTGACCATTTTGCCGAAACGGGCAACTTTTCAGAGCTGGCACAGGCCCGGGACTCGCTGGGCATCCCTATTGGCGATCTGCATGCGCGCATAGCCATAACGTCTGAGAACCTCGACTGGCAACGCGCCAGAAATGGCCTTCTGCAGGGTGGCAACCATGCCGAGGACCTGACCCGCATGATACTGCTGATCCGCCTTTTCTCATGGCTCGACCAGTTGGAACGTGCCATTGCCGCCTGGGCGGAAACCGATGAACAGCTACTTGAGCTGGACCAGATCGGCAACGCGATGGAACGTGAATGGCTGGAGACCTCTCCGAGTCGCGACAAACTCGAAGCCCTGCGGGAAAGGCTTGCCGTTCTGAACGTGAGCTTGCAAAAAAGCGCCCGCAAATTCCGTCTGGCCATGGGCGATGCATCCCGCTGGTCTGCCAGTTTCCTCTCCGTCGTCAGCGCCGGATTTCTGATTCTCGTGGCATTGTTATCCTGGTACCTGGGCTTCCGGCTGGTGAGACTGCTCAAACGCACCGAACAGAATTTTCGTTCCATTTTCGAGCAGTCCGCCATCGGCATTATCCGAATTGATACCGAAGGCCGGATTGTCAACGCCAACCGGGCCACCTATGACATTCTCGGTTACCAGCCCGATGAACTCGTACCCAGGCCCTACCGGGAACTGGTTCATCCGGAAGACTGGGACGTTGCCCGGGAAGAACGGCGGGCCATCAATTCGGGGGCCATCGACAGTTACACCACCGAACATCGGCTCGTTCGCAAAGACAACACGTTGCTATGGGCCAGACTCACCGCGTCCCGTGTGTGGGATGCTCCCAGTGCTTCAGCCTATTTCACAACGGTGCTGGAAGACATTTCCGAATCCCATCGACTGTCGACTGAACTCAGCTACATGGCAACCCATGACAGCCTGACAGGCCTGATCAATCGACGAGAATTCGAACACCAGCTTGCCAGTCATCTCGGGCGTGCCCGCAATGAGAATACGCAGCATGCACTTTGTTATGTCGACCTTGATCAATTCAAAGTGGCGAACGACACGTCCGGCCACGATGCAGGCGACCAGCTCCTGCGCCAGGTAGCGAACATCATCTCCAACAATCTGCGTGAAGCCGACACCCTGGCGCGGCTGGGCGGCGATGAATTTGGCATCATTCTGCAGAACTGCGATCTCAAGACGGCCGGTCAGGTAGCTGAAAAGGTACGCGCCGCACTCGATCATCTGGTGTTTACCTGGCAGGAAACCAGCCACACCATCAGCTGCAGCATTGGCGTGGTGCCGATTAACAATGAGAGTTCGGGCATCAGCGCCCTTATGAAGGCGGCAGACATCGCCTGTTATACCGCCAAAGACAGTGGCCGGAACCGTGTATCCGTCATGTCGCTGGACGATGAACATATGGCATCCCAGCAAGGACAGATGGAGTGGCACAACCGTATCCAGACGGCTCTTCAGGAAAACCTGCTCTTCCTGGAGTGCCAGTTGATCACTCCCACCAACCGGCAAAGCAACGGATTGCGATATGAGGTTCTGGTCCGCATGCGATCAGCCGGCGGCTCGGTGGTGCCACCTAGCGCCTTTCTGCCTCCGGCAGAGCGGTATGGCATGGCCGCCAGAATCGACCGTTGGGTTATCGAGAATGTCCTCGAGAACCTGTCTCAGGTACCGGAACACCTGGCGGCACTGGAGGCATGCCACATCAACCTGTCGGGACGGTCGTTTGACCAGGCGGATTTTGCAGACTTCGTAGTGGACCTATTCGACCACTACCAGGTTCCGCCGAACAAGATCTGTTTTGAAATCACCGAAACGGCCGCAGTTCATAACCTATTGGAAATACAGTCCTTCATGAAACGACTGAGCCTGATGGGCTGCAGCTTTGCGCTGGATGATTTCGGTTCGGGCCTGTCATCCTTTGGCTACCTGCGTCGGTTACCAGTGAACTGCCTGAAAATCGATGGCATGTTCGTGCGCGACATCGAGACCGATAAAACGGACTTTGCAATGGTCAGAGCGATTCACGATATCGGCCGCACCATGAATATGATCACTGTGGCGGAATACGTGGAGTCAGAGCAGGCAAGGGTGCTGCTCGGCCAGATCGGCGTCGATCTTGTCCAGGGCTTTGGGATACACAAACCCTGCCCGCTACAGGACATCCTGGCCATGGCCCCCAGCCGGCTCTCGAAACAGGTCGCGCGCCCTAAGGGGCATACAGAATAAGCGCTTCCGATACCACCCGAGAGATCAACTGGCTCGACGAAACAGCACGTAATTTCCCAGGATGGCGAGTAACGCACCCAGTACGGCCGTTGTTGTCCATTCAAAGCCTTCCAACCAGGTCGAAACGCTCAGAGCAACCACCGGAAACAGCACCGTTGCATAGCCGGCCCGGTCGGCACCGAGAGTCTGAATCACCGTGATGTAGCAGTAGAAAGCGATAATGGACCCAGGTACCGCCAGGAACACCGTTGCCCCCCAGAAGCTCGCAGATGTGGGCACCACCCACTCCACCCCCTGCACCAGGCACCAGATGCCCAGAATCACCGCGCCATAAACCATGGCCCACGCATTCGCCACCAACAACGGAATTTGCGCCAGCCGAACTTTGATGCTTACCAGATTACCCATGGAGAACCAGAAGGTGCCGGCGGCGGCAAACAGGATGCTGGTACTGGTGGCATTGCCCAGCTGCAAATCATGCCAGAACAACAATGCTACACCGGTAACACCTAGCGCCACTGCAGGATACAGCCGGGCGGTGGGTTTCAGCCGCAACCATAGCCAACCGTTCAGGGCATTGAACAGCGCCGCCAGCGAAAACACCACCGCCAGCAAACCACTGGTCATCGACTCGGCTGCGCGGTATATAAGCAGGAAGTTTACGCTGTACAGGGTCAGCCCCTGCAGAACCAGCCACCCATGCTGTTTCAGCGTCAACTTTTGCAGACGTCGAAGCAATGCAAGCACCACAAGGGCCACAACAGAGGCCATCAAAAAGCGATAGAACACTGAAACATCCACCGGTGCCGACTCAACCTGCAGGCGAATTGCCGTCCAGGTAAGCCCCCAGATCAACACTGTCAGTCCATAGTGCACAGAAATCGGCATAGCAATGTTTCCCTTTAATAAATGACGCAGTGGTCGATCAAGTGGCCAAGCTTATGGCAGTGCGAGGAAGAAAGCCTGTCAGATACTGACCACCTTACCTGCGACTTTCACTACATTGCCAAAATGTAAAGAAGAGGATTCCAGCATGCCATGCTGGCTCCCCAATCAATACCATGCCGCACTGGATAAATACCGTAACCATCAACGTGGAGTGTGTTCATGAAGGGAAAATTCGGGCTGTTAATGGCCCTGCTCGTGACGGCAGGTTGTGCGACCGCCACTGAAGAACTGCGGATCTACACAGAACAATATCCTCCGTACAACATGACCACCAATGGTCAACCATTTGCTCATTCGAAGGCAGATATTACCGGCCTTTGTACCGACGTTGTGAAAGCACTGCTCGGAAAGACTGAGCTGGAATACAGCATCAAGCTTCGGGACCTCAGTTATGGACTCAACCGTGCCGAACGACATCCTGACCATGGCATCTACTGCGTCTCCAAAACAGACGATCGCGAGCCATTTTTTGACTGGGTGGGGCCGCTGTCCTCCATCAAGTGGACCTTATTCGCCAAGCCTGGCTCGTCCATTGAACTGGAGCGCCTGGAAGACGCCCGCCAGTATCGGATCGGCGGCTACAAAGGTGATGTGATGACGAACTACCTGGCGAACAAAGGCTTTGAAGTTTCAGCCATCAGCAACAATGGCCTGAACGCCCGGCGCCTGGTAGAAGATCAAATAGATCTATGGGTGGCTGACGGCCTTGCCGGCCCCTACCTGGCCGCTGATGCTTCCGATATAACGGGGCTTGAGCCTGTTCTGTCCTTCCGTGAAACCCCGATGTATCTCGCCGTTCACAAAGAAACCTCCGCCGAGATTCTCCAGGCACTCAACAGAGGCTACCAGGAGCTGGTTGAGTCCGGCGAAAAAGCGACCATCTCCCGTTCTTACGGATTCTGACTGCAGATGCAAAGTTGGTAATCCGCCTCCCGACCCGGTCATCAGCGCAGTAAGAAATCACGCTGATGACCGCATCAAAAATCCTAACGTTTTGTAATGTTTTTGGCATGGATGGACCGATATTCCACGACTAGTCTTGCGATAAGCATCGAAGGAAGTAGTGATGCCCGGGCCCCTGTTTCCCATCCTTTCAGGTGGCCCCCGCTGAAAATCCGCCACAAGCGGATCTAACAACAAACTCCCAGGATTGGAGAAAAAAATGCATATCAAAACCGTAAGCCGCACCATGGCTTTAGGATCGCTTTTCTTTGCAATAACCGCACACGCCGCTCCAGGCAAACAATCCACCGGCGATTTACTCAACGACTTCTGGAGCCCGGACCGCATCAGTCCATTCGAGTGCCGGTTTGGCATTCTCAACAGCACGCCCTTCGGCCTTCCCCGATGTATGCAGGCGAGCAATATCCAATACCATCTGGACAGATTTTACGGCATTGCCGAGGCCAACGATGGTAATCGCGCAGCCGGCTTGTCCGGTTACCAGGCGTCAGTGGATTACGTTAAAACCACACTTGAAAGTGCAGGCTATGACGTCACCGTCCAGCAGTTTCCCTTCAATGCTTTCTACCCGACCGGGGATGGTATTTTGCAAGCAACTGCGCCAACCCCTACAGACTATGTATGGGAGGAGGACTTTACCTACCTCTCGCAGACTGAACCTGGAGACGTGTCAGGCACAGCCGTCGCAGTAGATGTTCAGTTGGGCCCGGACAATACCTCCACCAGTGGCTGCGAACCTGAAGACTTTACCGGCTTCCCCGCTGGTTCTGTCGCCGTAATCCAGCGAGGCGCCTGCGCCTTCGGACAGAAAGCAACCAATGCTGCCAATGCCGGCGCCACAGGTGTGGTCATTTTCAATCAGGGCAATACGGAAGACCGTAAAGGCCTGACCAATGCCACACTGGGCGATGACTATGCTGGCGGTATCCCTGTTGTGTTCACCACCTACGACATTGGCGCTGGCTGGGTAGACCAACCAGACCTTCAACTGCGGGTCGTGACCAACGTAGTGAGAGAGCAAACTGAAACCTCCAATGTGATTGCCCAAACGAACCGGGGTAATCCTGACAACGTGGTGATGACGGGCGCTCACCTGGATTCAGTGTTTGAAGGGGCTGGTATCAACGACAATGGCTCCGGCAGCGCTGCGCTACTTGAACTGGCCCTGCAAATGAAACGGGCCCATCCCCGTAATCAGGTCCGCTTTGCCTGGTGGGGTGCGGAAGAGGCCGGCCTGGTTGGCTCAACGTTCTACGTCAACAGCCTTTCCCAGGAAGAGAAGGACAAGATCAAGGTCTACCTGAACTACGACATGATTGGTTCGCCCAACTTCGGCAACTTTATCTACGATGGCGATGGTTC
>Ga0189286_100307_pt1 | contig 16724 bp, 14 predicted proteins | sample UW69minimetaG_FD_130330 | JGI IMG/M metagenome (GOLD analysis project Ga0189286, IMG submission 130330) | Marine microbial communities from the Costa Rica Dome - UW69 mini metaG | ecosystem: Environmental > Aquatic > Marine > Oceanic > Photic zone | place: Costa Rica: the Eastern Pacific...
CGCCGAAGATCAGCGTCAGACCGGCAGCCATAAGGAAGAGCATCACGCCAAACTGTAGGCCGTTCAGCGCCTGTTCGATGAGTAGGATGATGGACATGAGAGTTTTCTTGCTAAGAGATGGGGGCGCCCGCCCGCGGTTCGGGGGGCGACCCGCTTAGGACTTACATTTTGCAGTCAGCCGCATAGGCGTCCGCGTGGTCAGACAGACCGGTGGCGATGATCTTGTTGGTGTAGACGTCACCCTCTTTGATCACTTCACGAACATAGATGTTCTGGATCGGGTGGTTGTTTGCACCAAATTTGAAATCACCCCGGACCGAGTCAAACTCCGCCGCTTTCAGCGCTGCGCGGAAGGCATCACCGTCTTTGATGTCAGCCTTATCCATCGCCGAAATCAGCAGGTTGGCGGTGTCAAAGCCCTGGCTTGCGTAAAGCGACGGCAGACGACCATAGGCTTCCTGGAACGAGGCGACAAAGGCCGCGTTGGCCGCATTGTCGATGTCCTTGTTCCACTGGCTGGTGTTCTTCACACCCAGCGCCGCGTCACCCACCGCCTGCAGGATACCCTGATCAAACGAGAAGGCAGGACCCACTACCGGCAGGTCCACACCGCTGTCGGCATATTGCTTGAGGAAGGAAATCCCCATGCCGCCGGGCAGGAAGAAATAGACGCTGTCGGCACCCGAGGCCCGGATCTGCGCGATTTCAGCCGCATAGTCGGTCTGGCCCAGTTTGGTGTAAACTTCGCCCGCCAGATCGCCTTCGTAGAAGCGTTTGTAGCCGGTCAGCGCGTCTTTGCCCGCCGGATAGTTCGGCGCCAGAATGAAGCTATTCTTCAGACCATCGCCATTGGCAAAGGCCCCGGCGGCTTCGTGCAGGTTGTCGTTCTGCCAGGCCACGTTGAAGTAGTTCTGGTGGCAGCCTTTGCCGGCCAGCGGCGACGGACCTGCGTTGGGCGACAGGTAGATCTTGCCCTGCGCGGTCGCGGCAGGCACCACAGCCATTGCAAGGTTCGACCAGATGATACCGGTCATCACGTCCACCTTTTCGGACTGGATCATCTTGTCGGCCAGCTGCACCGCGATATCCGGTTTGCGCTGGTCATCCTCGATCACCACTTCCAGATCGCTGCGGCCCGCTTGGTTCACCGCCAGCATAAAGCCGTCACGCACGTCGATGCCCAGACCGGCGCCACCGCCGGAGAGGGTGGTGATCATTCCGACCTTCACACCTTCGGCCTGTACCGCACCGGCGGCGGCCATTGCTGCCATGGACGCGGCCATTACCAGAGACTTGAATTTCATTGTTGGATCCTCCCGTTTAGTCTTTGCTATTGCTTTTGAAACTCACGCTTCCACCCTTCGCCCCTCCCAAGAGAAGTCAAGCTTATTGTCGCTGCCAACTACTCTAGGGCGCTGTTTGGGAACGATATTTCTGAATTGGTCTGGCTACCTCTCACTTTCTGCACGCAGCTGGAACCGCTGGATCTTGCCCGTGGCCGTTTTTGGCAGGGCGTCGCGGAACTGCACGCTGCGGGGATATTTGAACGGTGCAATCACCGCCTTCACATGGTCCTGCAGGGCTTTGGCCGTCTCCTCATCAGCCTTAAACCCCTCGTTCAGCACCACATGAGCCTCCACGATATGGCCACGCTCCGCATCCGGTGCACCGACCACGCCACATTCGCAGACCGCCGCATGGGACAGCAGCGCCGCCTCCACTTCGGGGCCGGCAATGTTGTAGCCGGAAGAGATGATCATGTCGTCATTGCGCGCGGCAAAATGGAAGTAGCCGTCGGCGTCGCGGGTGAAACTGTCGCCGGTGATGTTCCAGCCGTCGCGGACATATTTGCCCTGCCGGTCATCGTTCAGATAGCGGCAGCCCGTTGGGCCGCGCACCGCCAGACGGCCCACCTCGCCATCTGCCACCTCATTCATCGCGTCATCCACCACCTTGGCCTGATAGCCTGTCACCGGACGCCCCGTACAAGCGGGCTGGTGATCGTCAAACCGGTTGGTGACAAAGATATGCAGCATCTCGGTTGCGCCGATGCCGTCCAGCATTGGTTTGCCGGTCTTCTCCTGCCACTCGGTATAGATCGGGGCGGGCAGCGTTTCCCCCGCCGACACCGCCGCCCGGAGCGAGCTGAGGTCCGCACCTTCCTCCATCGCCTGCAACATCACCCGGTAGGCTGTGGGCGCAGTGAAACAGACCGTCGCCCTATATTTCTCAATGATCTCAATCATATTCGGCGGGGAGGCATTTTCCAGCAGGGTCGCCGCCGCGCCAAACCGCAGCGGGAAAATCGCCAACCCCCCAAGGCCGAAGGTAAAGGCCAAAGGCGGTGAGCCGACAAAGATATCCTCTGGCGTGACGCCCAGAACCTCGCGGGCATAGCCATCGGCGATGATCAGCAAATCCCGGTGGAAATGCATCGTCGCCTTCGGTTCCCCCGTGGTGCCCGAAGTAAAGCCCAAGAGCGCCACATCGTCCCGGCCGGTTTCAACAGCGTCAAACTGCACTGGCTTTTCCAGCGCCAGCCGGTCCAGCTCGGCGTCGTGGTTGGAAGTGCCGTCAAAACCCACGACGGTTTTCAGGAACCGGCTCTCCTTGGCGCAGGCCACCAGTTCATCCTTCAGCCGCGTATCGCAGAGCGCATGTGTGATTTCAGCCTTATCGACGATCTTGCCCAGTTCCACCGCCCGCAGCATCGGCATGGTGTTGACCACCACAGCCCCCACTTTGGTTGCCGCCAGCCAGCAGGCCACCATTGCCGGATTGTTGGCCGAACGGATCAGCACCCGGTTGCCGGGCTTCACCCCCAGATCCTCGACCAGTACATGCGCCAGCCGGTTGGTCCAGTCGGTTAACTCCTTGTAGGTGCGGCGCCGCCCGTTGCCGATCAGCGCGGTATGATCGCCAAAGCCTTTGGCCACCATCGCATCGGTCAGCTCCACCCCGGCGTTCAAGTGCTCAGGGTAATCAAAGCCCTCCAACAGAAACTGCGGCCATTCCTCCTGTGGCGGCAGCCCGTCGCGGGCAAAAGTATCGATGTGGGCGCTTGGTCCCAACATGGCTCATCCTCCCAAATGATTGGCCATCGCCTGTCTGGCAATGACCACACGCTGCACATCTGATGCTCCCTCATAGATGCGCAACGCTCTGATCTCTCTGTAAAGTTTCTCGACGGTCTCGCCGGATTTCACCCCGTCGCCGCCATGCAGCTGCACGGCGCGGTCGATGATCTGCTGTGCCTGATCGGTGGCAAACAGTTTCGCCATCGCCGCCTCGCGGGTGACACGCGGGGCGCCCATGTCTTTGGCCCAGGCGGCGCGGTAGACCAGCAGGGCAGCGGCATCAACCTCCAGCGCCATATCGGCGATGTGGCCCTGCACCATCTGCAATTCAAACAGTGGCGCGCCCTGCACCTCACGGGTCTGGACACGGCTCAAGGCCTCATCCAATGCCCGACGGGCAAAGCCCAAGGCCGCCGCTGCCACGGTCGAGCGGAACACATCCAGCACCGACATGGCAATTTTGAACCCCGCCCCCGGCGCGCCGATCATGGCGCTGGCCGGAATGCGGCAATCGGTGAACCGCAGCGTCGCCAGCGGATGCGGTGCGATGGTTTCCAACCGCTCCACCACCTCAAAGCCGGGCAGACCCGCAGGCACGATGAAGGCCGACAGCCCCTTCGCCCCCGGTGCCTCTCCGGTGCGGGCGAAAAGCGTGTAAACGTCCGCAATGCCACCGTTTGAAATCCAGGTCTTTTCACCGTTGAGGATATAGTCCTCCCCATCCCGCACGGCCGTCATGGTGGAATTGGCCACGTCCGATCCCGACTGAGGTTCGGTCAGGGCAAAAGCGGAAATCGCCTGCCCCGACCGCGTGAGTGGTAGCCAGTGGGATTTCTGTTCTTCGGTGCCAAAAAGCGAAATGGCCCCCGTGCCAAGCCCCTGCATCGCAAAGGCAAAATCGGCCAGCCCGTCATGCCGCGCCAATGTTTCGCGGATCAGGCAAAGGGTGCGTACATCCAGCCTGTCATCCCCTTCGGCACCGGAATGCTGCAACCATCCACCCGCGCCCAGTTTTGCCACCAGCGCGCGGCAGGCGGCATCGGTGTCACTGTGGTCAATGCTGCCCAGCGTCTCGGGCGCCCAGACATCCAGCGCCGCCGCCCGTTCACCGTGCGCTGCGTCAAAAAACGGCCAGGAGAGGAAGGATTTATCCGCCATCAGTTGCCCTCAAACACAGGTTTTTCTTTCGCCACAAAGGCGCGGTAGGCCCGTTCGAAATCAGTTGTCTGCATGCAGATCGCCTGTGCCTGCGCCTCGGCCTCGATCGCCTGATCCAGACCCATGTTCCATTCCTGGTTCAGCTGCGTCTTGGTGATCCCGTGGGCAAAGGTCGGCCCCGCTGCCAGACGCTGCGCCAGTTTCACGGCCTCAGCTTCCAGCGCCTCAGCGTCATGCAGATTGTTCCAGAACCCCCAACGCTCGCCCTCGGTGGCACTCATCGTGCGCCCGGTGTAAAGCAGTTCTGCCGCGCGGCCCTGACCAATGATCCGGGGCAGCATGGCGCAGGCCCCCATATCGCAGCCCGCCAGACCCACACGGGTGAAGAGGAAGCCACATTTGGCCTCAGGCGTTGCCAACCGCAGGTCAGACGACATGGCGATGATGGCTCCGGCACCGACGCAGACGCCATCCACGGCGGCAATAATCGGCTTGCCGCAGCCGATCATCGCCTTGACCAGATCACCGGTCATACGGGTGAAGGCCAAGAGGTCCTTCATATCCATGTCAACCAGCGGGCCGATGATGTCATGCACATCCCCGCCCGAACAGAAATTGCCGCCGTTGGAGGCAAAAATCACCACGTCCACATCCTCGGCATAGACCATGGCGCGGAAGGTATCGCGCAGCTCTGCATAGCTGTCGAAGGTCAGCGGGTTCTTGCGGTCGGGGCGGTTCAGGCGGATCGTGGCGATCCGGTCTTTCCATTCCCAGATAAAGTGTTCGGGGCTCAGGTCAGCCATTTTTGTCATCTTGGGATCCTTCCAGATGATGCAGCATTTTGCGGATTGTATCGAGTTTGCCATGACCGAGGCTGGCGAACAGCTTGTCGACCTCGGCTTCATGGGCGGCGGCCAGTTCTTCAAACCAGGCGCGGCCCTTTTCTGTCAGCTCCACCATCACCACACGGCGATCCTCGGCCGAAGGGGTGCGGCTGGCATAACCGTCCTTTTCCAACCGTTCGACCACCGTGGTGGCATTGCCGTTTGAGACCAGCAAACGCTGGCTCAGCTCGCTCATCTTCAAGGGCGCGGCTTCGCGGTGCAGGGCGGCGGCCACGTCGAAACGGGGCAGGGTGGTGTCATAGTTCACCCGCAGGAATTCCCGCAGGTGGTTTTCGGTGCTGCGGGTCAGCCGCAACAGCCGGATCCAGGTGCGCAGCCGACGTTGCGACAGCGGCGTATCGTGGGAGGTATCAAGCGTACTCTCGCTCACAGCTCACCCCCTGCAATGGGCAGCGCCTGCCCGTTGATGCCCTCAGATCCCGGCCCACACAGCCACAGCGCCGCCGCCGTCACTTCGCTGGGCTGGATCAGCCGTTTCTGCGGGTTGTGTTTGGCCAGCTCCTTGCGGGCCGCGGCTTCATCCATACCGGTCTTGTCGATGATATTGGCCACCGATCGGTCGGTCATTTCACTGTCCAGAAAGCCGGGGCACAGCGCGTTCACTGTCACTGGTTTCTTCGCCACCTCCTGCGCCACCGCGCGGGTCATGCCGACCACACCGTGTTTCGCAGCCGTATAGGCGCTGACATAACCATAGCCCTTCAGCCCCGCCGTCGACGCGACCGAAATCAATCGCCCCCAGCCCGTAAACTGGTTCAATCCCTCGCGTAAGGTCAGGAACACGCCCGTCAGGTTGACCGCCATCATGGCGTTCCACTGCTCCAGCGTGGTGCGGCCAAACGGCGCCGTATCCGCCGCACCGGCATTGGCGATCACCACATCACACGGCCCCGCAGCAGCAAACATCGCCTGAACCGAGGCCTCATCGGTCACATCCGCTTTGACGGCGCGAATGCCTTCGGCCTCAGCCACCTTGCCCAAAGCCTTTGCACGACGGCCGGTGATGACCACCTCGGCCCCCGCCGCCGCAAAGCCCCGCGCCACATCGGCCCCGACGCCGCTACCGCCGCCGGTGATCAGAACCCGTTTTCCGCTGAGATCGGTCATACGCGGATCATCTCCTGCTGCTTTTGCGCCAGACGATAGGCCTGATCGCGCCCCGCATAGTAAGGCGCAGGCCAGTGGATCTGCTGATCCCCCATCTCCACCGCCGCATGCAGCGTCCAATAGGGATCGCTCAGATGCGGACGGGCCAGACAGACCAGATCGGCACGCCCCGCCAGCAGGATCGAGTTGGCGTGATCGGTCTCATAAATGTTGCCCACCGCCATCGTCGGGATCTGCAGGTCGTTGCGGATCCGGTTGGAAAACGGCGTCTGGAACATGCGACCATAGACCGGCTGCGCCTCGACCGAGGTTTGACCGGCGCTGACGTCGACAATATCCACACCGGTTTCGCGGAACATACGGGCGATCTCCACCGCCTCCTGCGGGGTGACGCCCTCGTCGCCCAGCCAGTCGTTGGCCGAAATCCGCACCGACATCGGCTTGCCCTCAGGCCAGACCGCGCGCATCGCCTTGAACACCTCCAGCGGGTAGCGCATCCGGTTCTCCAGACTGCCACCATATTCATCGCCGCGCTGGTTCGAAGCGGGCGAGATGAAGGAGGAGATCAGATAGCCATGTGCTGCGTGCAGCTCGATCATGTCAAAGCCACAGCGCCCAGCCATTTCGGTGGCCTGCACAAAATCGTCACGGATCTGGTCCATCTCGGCGCGGGTGATCTCACGCGGCGCTGCATTCCCTGCCGACCACGGAATGGCCGAGGCCGAAACCAAATCCCAATTGCCGTCCTGCAACGGCGCATCCATCTCTTCCCAGCCTACCTGCGTTGAACCCTTGCGGCCCGCATGGCCGATCTGACAGCAGATCTTGGCCTCGGTTTCCGCATGGACAAAATCCACCAGACGTTTCCACGCCGCCTCATGTTCCGGCGCATAGAGGCCGGGGCAACCGGGGGTGATCCGGCCATCGGCGCTGGTGCAGGTCATTTCGGTGTAAACCAGCCCCGCGCCGCCCTTGGCGCGTTCGGCGTAATGTACAAAATGCCAATCGGTTGGGCAGCCCTCCACCGCCTTATACTGCGCCATCGGGGAGACCACGATGCGGTTCGCCAATTCCATATCGCGCAGTTTGAACGGCACAAACATCGGTTTGCGCGCCGGCGCATCGGCATCCATGCCGGCCTCTGATTGGAACCAGCGTTCGGCCTCGGCCAGCCATTCAGGGTCCCGCAGCCGCAGGTTTTCATGGCTGATCCGCTGCGACCGGGTCAGCAGGTTGTAGTTGAACTGCACCGGATGCTGATCCAGGTAGCGTTCCACTTCTTCAAACCATTCCAATGAGTTACGCGCGGCAGACTGCAGGCGCAACACTTCCAGACGGCGTTCTTCCTGATAGCGTTTGAAAGCGCCTTCCAGCGTCGGTTCCGAGTTGACGTAATCCGCCAGCGCAATGGCGCTGTCAAAGGCCAGACGCGACCCAGACCCGATCGAGAAATGCGCCGTGGCCGAGGCATCGCCCAGCAGCACCACATTTTCATGATACCACTGTTCGCAATTCACCCGCGGGAAGTTGATCCACACCGCCGAGCCGCGCAAATGCGCCGCGTTCGACATCAACTCGTGACCACCCAGGTATTTCTCAAAGATCTTGCGGCAGGTCTCAACGGTTTCTTCCTTGGACATGGATTCAAAGCCCCAATTGTCCCAGGTCTCCTGCTGGCATTCGACAATGAACGTCGCGGTGTTGTCGTCAAACTGATAGACATGCGCCCAGAGCCAGCCATGTTCGGTTTTCTCGAAAATGAAGGTAAAGGCGTCGTCAAATTTCTGATGGGTGCCCAGCCAGATGAACTTGCACTCGCGATTGTCGATGTCGGGTTTGAAGACGTCTTGGTATTCGGTCCGCACCCGCGAATTCAGACCATCAGCGGCGACCACCAGATCGTAATCTTGGCGGTATTCCTCTGCCGTCTTGAACTCGGTCTCAAACCGCAGATCCACACCCAGTTCGCGGGCGCGTTCCTGCAACAGGATCAGCATTGCCTTGCGGCCAATGCCGGCAAAGCCATGGCCACCGGACACGGTGCGCACGCCATTGTGTTCCACCGCAATGTCATCCCAATAGGCAAAGTGATCGCGGATCGCGTCACAGCTTTGCGGGTCATTGCCCTGCATCCGCTCCAGCGCGTCATCAGACAGCACAACGCCCCAACCAAAGGTGTCATTGGCACGGTTGCGCTCCAGCACGGTGACCTCATGGCTGGGGTCACGCAGTTTCATGCTGATTGCAAAATAGAGCCCGGCCGGGCCGCCCCCTAGGCAGATGACTTTCACGGATTTCCCTCCCGCAGGTCTGTCAGTGGCGCAAGTCGCACCTGTTGTTAACCTAACGGTAGCGCGGTTCAGATTTATTTCAAGCTTAAATCTTTTAGGCTTGAAGTATTCTCCCGCAAGGCCCCTTCGTCCTGTAAATCATGGTTGTTTCTTCGTGAGGCGGGCAAAGAAATGAGGGGCCGCCCCGCAGGCGACCCCTCTCTCGTCTTTCCAACTTTTCAGCGAAACTCGCAGAATCACGGGGCGTCGGGATGCCACAGATGGGGCGTGGCCTGCGCCTGAAGCCGTTTCAGCGCCGCCTCATATTCCCGCGCCACTCGGTCGATCAGCTGCGCGGCAGGCACCACCGCCTCCACCGCGCCGATGCCCTGACCCGAGCCCCAGATCTCCTTCCAGCTCTTCGGTTTCTCGCGCCCCTCGCCAAAGTTCATCGTTGTCGGGTCCGAGCGTTCCAGGTTGTCCGGATCCATTCCCGCCGCTGCGATAGACGGTTTCAGGTAGTTGCCCCAAACTCCGGTGAACAGGTTGGAATAGACAATATCCGACGCGCCGCTTTCGGTGATCATCTCTTTGTAGCGTTGATCGGCATTGGCCTCTTCGGTGGCAATAAAGGCCGATCCCATATAGCCGCCATCCGCCCCCATCGCCTGCGCCGCCAGCACCGCGTCGCCGGTGGCAATGGCCCCCGACAGGAACAACGGCCCCTGAAACCAACTGCGAATTTCCTGGATCAGCGCCAAGGGGGACAGGCTGCCAGCATGACCACCGGCACCCGCGGCCACGGCGATCAGGCCATCTGCACCTTTCTCAATCGCCTTCTTGGCAAAACGGTTGTCGATCACGTCATGCAGGGTGATCCCCCCCACCGAATGCGCCGCCTCATTGACCTCCACCCGCGCGCCCAGCGAGGTGATCCAGATCGGCACCTTGTGTTTCACGCAGATCTCCAGATCCCGCTCCAGCCGCGCGTTGGAGCGATGCACGATCTGGTTCACGGCATAAGGCGCGGCCGGTTGGTCGGGGTTAGCCTGATTGTGGCGGTCCAGCTCTTCGGTGATGCGGGTCAGCCAGCGGTCCAGCTCTATCGGGTCGCCTTCCGCTTCGCGGGCATTGAGCGCCGGAAAAGAGCCGATAATCCCCGCCTTGCACTGGGCAATCACCAGATCGGGGTTCGAGATGATGAACAGCGGGCTGCCGATCAGCGGCAGGCGCAGGTTTTGCAATTGGGTGGGTAAACTCATTGGCAGGACCTCATGTCAGGACACCCGTCGCACGCAGATCGGCGAGGGCCTCATCACTGTAACCCAGTTGACGCAACACGTCTTCGGTGGCGCTTCCGGGGGCTTCGGGCGCGCGCAGGGCTGGCGCGGGGGTGCGGTCAAACCGCGGGGCAGGGGCGGCTTGGGTGACGCCCGCAATCTCCTGCAATGTGCCGCGGGATTTCAGATGGGGGTGATCGGGGGCCTCGGACCAGCTGAGCACCGGCGTCACACAGGCGTCGGTGCCATCAAACAGCGCCTCCCATTCGGCGCGGGTTTTCTGCCAAAACACCTCTGCGTAATCCGTCCGTCGCGCCGCCCAGGTGGTGGGATCGTTTTGATCGCTGCGATGGGCGTCGGGCAGGCCGGCTTTCTCCACCAGCAGGGCAAAGAACTGCGGCTCCAGCGGGCCAACCGCGATATGTTTGCCATCGGCACATTCATAGGTCCGGTAAAACGGTGCACCACCGTCCAGCCAGTTGGCCTCGCGCTGTTCAGACCACTGACCACGCGCAATCATTGCATGGATCAAGGCCATCAAGGCCGGTGCCCCGTCCACCATCGCCGCATCCACAACCTGTCCCTGACCCGATCGTTGCCGTTCCCAAAGCGCCGACAAGACGCCTAGCAGCAGAAACATGGTGCCCCCGCCATAATCGGCCGCGATGTTCATCGGTGGGATCGGGCGCTCGGCCGTGCCGATGGCGTTCAACACACCGGTGAGGCCCAGATAGTTGATGTCATGCCCCGCCATCTGCGCCATTGGCCCGTCTTGTCCCCAGCCGGTCATGCGGCCAAAGATCAGACCGGGGTTGAAGGCATGGCAGTCCGACGGTCCCAGTCCCATCCGTTCCATCACGCCGGGGCGGAAGCCTTCGATCAGAATGTCGGCCCGTGCCACAATGGCCTGCGCCGCCTTCAGGCCTTCGGGATGTTTCACGTTCAACGCGACCGAGCGTTTGCCCCGGTTGTTGATGTCCGTTTTGTCCTGTGGGCCAGAGCGGCGGGTGATCACCGTGACCGCAGCCCCCAGATCGGCCAGCAGCTGACCGGCCAATGGGCAGGGGCCCAGCCCCTCCATCTCTACAACCTGCAATCCCTCCAGCGGACCGCCGCCTGCGTCGCTCATGCGCCTGACCTCTCCCTAAGTTACGTTAACTTTTGGGCTTTCCCCGCGCGGCCGGTCAAGCGGTTTCACAGGTAAACCCGATGTGACCTTGGGTCCAAAACACAACCGACAGCAGAGGATAAAACCTTTGACAGGTCGTAAAACCCCGTGCTTTGCTGGCGGGATATTGCGTTCATAAGGTCTGGGGAGGAGACTGCATGAAGGCCACCTATTCGGGAATTGCCAATTGGCAATTCCTGCAAAACGATTGTTCATTCAGGGCGCTATCCGGTTTCTTGCGGCCCCAACCCAGGCCGCTGCCCAAGCCGCTTTCCGTGGGCCGTCCGCTCCGCCGAACACACGGAGGTGCCGGATGGAGCTGATCCAGCTGATCGTTGGGGGCATCGCCTCGGGCTGTGTTTATGGCCTTGTCGCGCTGGGGTTTGTGCTGATCTACAAAGCCAGCGAAGGCGTTAACTTTGCCCAAGGCGATATGATGATGCTGGGGGCCTTTGTGGCGCTGGGCATGGTCAATCAGGACTATTGGGCGCTGCCGTTTTTCCCCGGCATCCTGCTGGCCTGCGCGGCGATGGGCGGGGTCGGCTATGGCATCGACCGCTTTGTGGTGCGGCGCATCTTTGGCCAGCCGCAGTTTGCGCTGGTGATCCTAACCATTGCCCTGGGATTTGTGCTGCGGTTTGTGGCCGGATCGATCTGGGGCTTCACCCCCTTGGTGCTGGAAACGCCCTTTGCTGGCAAACATGTCAAACTTGGCGGGCTGGTGCTGGGCTATGAAGACATCCTCACCATTCTTGTGACCGCGGCGCTGACCCTTGGCCTGTGGCTGTTTTTCAGCCGGACCAAGCTGGGACTGGCCGCGCAGGCCGCCTCGCAGAACCAGATGGCCGCCTATATCGTGGGCGTACCGGTGCGGCGGATCAATTCGATGATCTGGGCGCTGTCCGGTGTGGTGGCGACCATTGCGGGGGTGCTTTATGCCTCCAAGGGGACAATCGATCCCAATATTGGCCTGCTGGGCATCAAAGCCTTTGCCGCCGCTGTGATCGGCGGTTTCGGCAGCCTGCCCGGTGCATTGATGGGCGGCCTGCTGATCGGCGTGGTCGAACCCATCGCAGCCCGCTACCTGCCGTCGGGCTTTAGCCAGATGAGCCCCTATATCCTGATGCTGATCGTGCTGACCACCCGCCCCGGCGGGCTGTTCGCACAGATCCACGCCAAGAAGGTCTGAACCATGCGGGCGGTGTTTAAAACAAGCTATGACAAGGACATCGACCTGCACCCCGACTGGTGGGAACGTGGCAAGATCGCTGTTCTACTGGGGCTGCTGGCGCTACTGCCGTTTCTGGTGGGCGAATACTATCTGGCCGAGGCCACCAACACGTTGATCTGGTCCCTTGCGGGGCTGGGGCTGATGCTGCTGGTGGGTCATTCCGGTCAGGTGTCTTTGGGCCATGCCGGATTTATGGCCATCGGGGCCTATGTCGATGCGGGGCTGATGAACGCGGGCGTGCCGTGGATCATCGCCTTTCCGCTGGCGGGTCTGGCGGCAGGGTGTTTCGGCGCGATTGTGGCCATTCCGGCGGTGCGTATGTCGGGGATCTATCTGGCGATTGCCACGCTGGCGCTGTTTGTCATCATCGAAGAGATGATCATCATTCTGGAACCTGTCACCGGCGGTGTGGGCGGCATCTTTGCGCCCTCAATCACGCTCTTTGGGATCGATTTTGACCGCTACGCCAGCCTCAACAATTTCTACTGGCTGGTGCTGGTCATCGTGGCGCTGACCACCTGGGCCTATGCCAATGTGCTGCGCAGTCCGACGGGCCGTAGCTTTCTGGCGGTGCGCGACAGTGAGGTTTCGGCGCGGGCGCTGGGCATCAATGTCACCCGCACCAAGGCGCTGGCCTTTGGTCTCTCCTGCGGGGTCACTGGCCTCGCCGGGGCATTGATGGGCCATTACATCAGCTTTTTTAACTACGAGCTGTTTTCGATCTTCATCTCGATCAACCTGCTGCTGGTGGTCACCATCGGCGGGCTGGGCTTTATCCAGGGTGCGTTTTTCGGCGCGATCCTGATCACCGCCGTGCCGCAGTTAATTGCCATCCTGCGCGATGGGCTGAACGCCACGGTGGGCATTGATCTGGGCGGGATACCGGGGCTGGATACGCTGATCTTCTCGGTCATTCTGGTGGGGTTCATCATCTATGAGCCGAACGGGCTTTATGGCCGCTGGCTGAAGTTCCGCGCCTATGTGCAGCTGTTCCCGCTGGCGCGACGCGACATGTTCCGCCGCCAGAAAACCTACCTCAAGACGGAGCGCAGCAAATGAGCCTTCTGGAGGTTACTGATCTGGCCGTGCATTTCGGTGGGGTGAAGGCGGTGGACGGGGTGTCCTTCGACGTGGAAGAGGGCGAGGTATTTTCGATCATCGGCCCCAACGGCGCGGGGAAATCGACGATCTTCAACCTGATCTCACGCTTCTATGAGCCGACCCGTGGAACCATCCGGTTTGATGGCGCTGAGCTGACGAAACTGTCGGCGCATGATGTGGCAGGTATGGGGATTGCGAGGACATTTCAGAACATTGAGCTGTTTGACCACTCCACGGTGCTGGACAACCTGCTGATGGGGCGGCATCGCCACCGCGCCACCAATTGGGTGCAGGATCTGCTGTTCCTGCCCAAGGTGCGGGCCGAGGAACGGGCGCATCGCCAGAACGTCGAGGAGGTGATGGAGTTTCTGGAGCTGGAAGCCTACCGCGACAAGATGATTGCCGGGTTGCCCTATGGCGTGCGCAAAGTGGTGGAGATCGGCCGCGCGCTGGCGATGGGGCCGAAGATGATCCTGCTGGATGAGCCGGCTTCTGGCCTGTCGGTGGAGGAAAGTCAGGACGTTGCCTATTGGATCGAGGACATGCGCCGCGACATGGGGCTGAGCGTCTTGATGGTGGAACATGACATGCGGCTGGTGACGCAGGTCAGCGACCGGGTGCTGGCGGTGGCCAATGGCAAACCTCTGGCGCTGGGCACACCGGCGGAGGTGCAGAGCGACCCAACGGTGCAGGCCGCCTATCTGGGCACCGATGTTTCAGAGGGGGCGATGGCATGAACCTCTTGGAATTGCGCAACGTCGAGAGTTTTTACGGTGCTATCATGGCGCTGCGCGGGGTCTCCATCGATGTGACCGAGGGCGAGATTGTCACCATCCTTGGCGCCAATGGGGCGGGCAAGACAACGCTGATGAAAACCATCTCGGGGCTGATGGATGCCGAAAAGGGTACAATTGATTTCAACGGCCAGCGGTTGAACGGGATGGAGCCGGATAGGATCGTTGCCCAAGGTCTGGCCCATGTGCCGGAAGGCCGCGAGGTGTTCCCCTATCTGAGTGTGGAGGAAAACCTGCGCATGGGCGCCTATGCCCGCAAGGGCGGCGGCGTGGCCGAGGATATCGAGCTGGTCTACAGCTACTTCCCGATCCTGAAGGAACGACGGGCGCAATCGGCGGGGTTCCTATCGGGGGGGCAGCAGCAGATGCTGGCGATTGGGCGCGGGCTGATGGCGCGGCCCAAGCTGATGTTGCTGGATGAACCCAGCCTTGGCCTGTCGCCGCTGCTGACGCAGGAAATCTTTGCTATCATCAAACGCCTGAACGCCGAACAGGGCGTCACCATGCTGCTGGTGGAACAAAACGCCCATGTGGCACTGAACACGGCGCATAAGGGCTATGTGCTTGAAATGGGGCGCATTGTCATGGCCGACAGCTGCGCTGCGCTGAAGGCCTCGGACGATATTCAAGAGTTCTATCTGGGCAAACAGGAAGACAGCCAACGCGGCCAGAAACGGTGGAAGAGGCGCAAAACATGGCGGTGAGTGCGACACAGGATCCGATCACGGTGGAGGGCTGCAACACGGTTGTGGCGCTCTGGGCGCAACGCTGCGCGGCGCAGGGTGGTGAGATCGCCCACCGCGAAAAGACATTGGGCATCTGGCAGGCCTATAGTTGGCAGGACTATTTTGAGGGCGCGCGGGCGGTGGGTCTGGCGCTAGCGGCGCTGGGGTTTCAGCGCGGGGAAGTGGCGCAGATCCTCAGCGAAGACCGCCGCGAATGGCTCTATTGTGATCTGGGCATTGCCGCGATGGGCGGGATCCCCTCAGGTGTTTATACCACCGACAGCGCCAGCCAGCTGGCCTATCTGATGAACGATTCTGGGGCGCGGTTTCTGTTTCTGGAAAACGATGAACAGCTGGACAAGTTTCTGGAGGCGCGGGACGCCATTCCGCAACTGGAAAAGGTCATCATCTTTGACCGCGATGGGCTGGCGGAATTTTCCGACCCGCAGGTGATGTTCTGGGATGACTTCATCGCGCTGGGGCTGGAGCAGGCCACGGCCCACCCCGACCGGTTCATGGCCGAGTTGGAACAGGTGCAGTCTGACGACCCACGGATGCTGATCTATACCTCCGGCACCACCGGCCCGCCCAAAGGCGCGGTGATTACCCATCGCAACGTGCTGTTCCAGATGAACGCCAGCCGCGAAACGCTGCGGTTTGAGGGGGGCGACGAACTTTTGTGTTTTCTGCCGTTGTGCCATGTGCTGGAACGGCTGATTTCGGTGGAACTGCCTATTTTTGTGGGCTGCAAAGTGAATTTTGCCGAAAGCCCTGAGACCGTTTTTGACAACCTGCGCGAGGTGTCGCCGCATTCCTTCACCGGCGTGCCGCGGATCTGGGAAAAGATCTATTCCCGCATTTCCATCCTCCGTTCCGAGGCGGGCTGGCTGGGCGCGCGGGCGTTTGACTGGGCTTTGGCGGCGGGGATGAAACGGGTCGCGGCAGAGCAGGATGGCACCGCTTACAGCGGCTTGGACCGGCTGAACCATGCGCTTGCCGACCTTTTGGTGCTGCGCAACCTGCGCGACCTGATTGGCCTGTCCCGCACCCGCCGTTGCGCCACAGGAGCGGCGCCGATCAGCCCCGAGTTGCTGCGCTGGTTCAGCGCCATTGGGGTGAACCTTTGCGAAGGGTTCGGGATGACGGAAACCTCCGGTGTGGCTTCGGTCAACACGGTGGAGGACAACCACATGGGCACCGTCGGCGCCCTGCTGCCGGGCCTGCAGGCGCGGATTGCCGAGGATGGCGAAGTGCAGCTGCACGGGCCTGCGATCTTTGGCGGTTACTGGAACAAACCGGAAAAGACGGCAGAGACCTTTACCGATGACGGCTGGCTGCGCACCGGAGATATGGGACGGCTGACCAATCAGGGGCGGCTGGTGATCACCGGGCGGCTGAAAGACATCATCATCACAGCAGGCGGCAAGAACGTCACCCCGGCCGAGATCGAGAGCCGGTTGAAATTTTCGCCCTATGTCTCGGATGCGGTGGTGATCGGGGATCGGCGCAAGTTCCTGACCTGCCTGATCATGATCGATCAGGAAAATGTCGAACGCTTTGCGCAGGACCGGCAGATCCCGTTTTCGGACTTTGCCTCACTCACCCGTGCGCCTGAGGTGTTGGATTTGATCGGGGCCTTGGTGAAAGAGGTGAACGCTGATTTTGCCCAGGTGGAACAGATCAAGGATTTCCGGCTGATCGATATTCTGCTGACTGCAGAGGACGAAGAGCTGACCCCGACGATGAAATTGAAGAGGAACCAGGTGAACCAGCGCCACGCGGCGCTGATTGACGACATGTATTAACCAACGACCGTGCGGCGGCAGGCTGTGTGGAGCGACAGGGAGGAAAGACCATGAAGACTTGGAAGTTACTGGCCAAAGCGGCGGCACTGGCGCTGGCGGCGAC
>Ga0189286_100308_pt1 | contig 16704 bp, 16 predicted proteins | sample UW69minimetaG_FD_130330 | JGI IMG/M metagenome (GOLD analysis project Ga0189286, IMG submission 130330) | Marine microbial communities from the Costa Rica Dome - UW69 mini metaG | ecosystem: Environmental > Aquatic > Marine > Oceanic > Photic zone | place: Costa Rica: the Eastern Pacific...
ACCAATCCACAATTGGGGATTAATATTAAATCAATTTTTAACTATATTTGAAAAAAGGGTTCAACTCTAAATAGAGCTAAACCCGTCTATATCATTTACACAAAATTTTGGACAGTGTCCTTCAAATAAAGATTTAGATATTTCCTAAGAAAAGAAGTATCAAACTTGTGTCCTTTTTTTTCTTTAGAAATAAAGTGAAAGAAAAAACGATCATTTTCAGTTTCAACCAAAGCTGCAATACCTTGCATTTCAATAGTATCCCATAAAATGGTAAACTTATGTTCTTCAACAGTTACATTTTTAAAGCTGTATTCTTTGAATTTTTTATGTAAAAAAATACTTGTGGCAATCTGTCTCCTTGAACATTTACTTCGTAACACTTCCCATTGATCGACAATTGATTCCGAAGCAGATTTCTCAACACGATCATAAAAGAAATAATATTTAGAAAACTTTCCGAATAGCTCAGTGGTTGAAGTTATTGCTGAATCGTACAAATGAAATTTTTTGTAGAGATGCACGTTGACATGTTCAGTAACAGGGAAAACAGAATCTTTTTGCAATTGCAAGAGTTCTTTTCCTGGAACCATTTTTCCTGTCAATAACGCCATTGGGATCATTTTCATAAATTGATATTCAAGATTACGATTTATTTCAGGATCAACTTTTGGATAATCGAATGTAGAAGATGAATTATTAGAGAAATCAATAATTCCAAATGTAATTTGACCGATAGCTAAAATGACAGTAATTATAATTCCAAAGGCAGATTTTGAGTTTTTCAATGTATGAGTTTATTTAAAATAGAAGTTGTGATCTTTGTGAGTTTTAAGAGTTCTAAGATATAAAACAATGTTACGAAAAAAGGAACTGTAAATTTACAGTTCCTTTAATACTATTACGAAAGTACACTGAGCGGAGGCGAAGTGTACATTTTATAACTTAAACAAGCTCTACAAAAAGCCCATCATCGTTTTTCTCAACTTTAGCAAGACTATTCTTAGTCAATTCTTTAATAGACTTGTCCCATTTTTTATTAGACAATCCTGCTTGCGCTTTTAAATCTGCTAATGGAAGTTTTTCTACTTTTTTCAATAAGTCTAAAACCACTTTGGCTTCGTCAGTTAAAGCAACTTGCTTTTTCTCTGGTCGCATTTGTGGAAAGAACAATACTTCTTGGATAGATGGATTGTTGGTTAAATACATAATCAAACGGTCCATTCCAATTCCTAAACCAGATGTTGGCGGCATTCCATATTCTAATGCACGAATGTAGTCATTGTCAATAAACATTGCTTCATCGTCACCTTTTTCAGAAAGTTTCAACTGCGCTTCAAAGCGTTCACGCTGATCAATTGGATCATTTAACTCCGAATAAGCGTTGGCAATTTCTTTACCACATACCATTAATTCAAAGCGTTCTGTTAGTTCAGGATTATCACGATGTTCTTTACACAACGGACTCATTTCTTTCGGGTAATCTGTAATGAAGGTTGGTTCAATATAATTCCCTTCACATTTTTCGCCGAAAATTTCATCGATCAGTTTTCCTTTCCCCATCGTTTCATCCACTTCAATGCCCATGCCTTTGGCTGCTTCACGAAGTTCTTCTTCAGATTTTCCTGTAATGTCAAATCCTGTGAAATCAATGATCGATTGTGTCATCGTTACACGTTTGTACGGTGCTTTAAAGTCAATGGTATGTTCTCCAAACGTTGCTGTGGTAGTTCCGTTTACGGCAATAGCACAGTGTTCCAATAACTTTTCTGTGAATTCCATCATCCAATTGTAGTCTTTGTAAGCTACATAAATTTCCATGGCGGTAAATTCAGGATTGTGTGTACGATCCATTCCTTCATTACGGAAGTTTTTAGAGAATTCATACACACCATCAAATCCACCAACAATCAATCTTTTTAAATACAATTCGTTGGCAATTCGCATATATAATGGAATATTCAATGAGTTGTGATGTGTTACAAATGGACGTGCAGCTGCTCCACCAGGAATAGGTTGTAAGATTGGTGTTTCTACTTCAAAATAACCAGCTTCATTAAAGAAGTTACGCATAGCGTTGAACAATTTTGTACGCTTTACAAACACTTCTTTTACGTGTGGATTTACAACCAAATCAGCATAACGCTGACGGTAACGCTGTTCTGGATCATCAAACTTATCATATACAACTCCATCTTTCTCCTTTGGAAGTGGCAATGGCTTTAAAGCTTTACTCAATACCGTGAAATTTTTCACCATTACGGTTTTTTCACCAACTTTTGTAGTGAATAATTCTCCTTCAATTCCAATAAAATCACCTATGTCTAATAATTTTTTATAAACAGTATTATAATGTGATTTATCTTCTCCTGGACAAATTTCGTCTCTATTAAAATAAACTTGAATTCTTCCTTCAGCATCTTGCATTTCTGCGAATGAAGCCGAACCTTGAATACGGCGCGACATCAATCTACCTGCAATTATCACCTGTTTACCTTCTGCAAAAGTTTCCTTCACCTGTTTCGAAGTATGATTTACAGGATACAAATTTGCTGGATAAGGATTAATATCGAGTTCGCGTAACTTTGAAAGTTTTTCTCTACGAACGATTTCTTGCTCTGATAATTGCATAATATTATGTGTAAATTTAAGTTTGCAAAGATAAATACATTTCATTAGTATACCAATGTATTGATTTGGAAATATTTGAACTCACAAAACTTTGTGACAACAGTAATTCTGTAACATTTTTGCTGTTTTTCAGTCTTATGAGTATCATCAATCATTAAACAAAATAATAACATGAGTATTTGGAGAGTATTATTGGCAATTATTTTTCCGCCATTATCTGTATTGGATAAAGGTTGCGGATCTATAGTAATTGTCTTTCTTTTGTGGATATGTGGTTGGGTTCCCGGAACCATTGCCGCATTAGTCATATTAAACAATCCAGATCGACAATAAAAACTACTTAATTTAATAACCATGAAAAAAATCTATTTAGGACTTTTAGTCGTATTAGCAACATTTTTTACAAGTTGCGAATTCTCGGAAACAATTTATATTAATGATGATGGTTCAGGAAAAGTGTCGTATTATTTAGATGGCTCTGAACTGATGCAAATGATGGGAAGTCAAATGACAGGTGGAAGAGAAGAGTCTATTGATTCTATGATATCGTTCAAAGATATATTTCGAAAAGGGAATTTAAATCTTTCTAAACTTTCAAGTGATGATCAAAAAAAGATCAAAAGTCTAGAAAAATTAAATATGCATATGGTGATGGACACCAAGAAAAGTAAATTTACTTTTGATATATTCGCAAACTTCAAAAGTATAAGAGACATGCAGAGTATGTTTGGCGCGATGAATTCGCTCAATAAATTGGCTCAAGATTCTAAAGTAATGGGATCTAAAAATCCGTTGTCTTCTATAGATCCAGATAAAGTGACAAAGATGGAGTATTCCTTTAATAATAATGTATTTAAGCGTTCCTTTCAAGTTTTAGACAAAAAGTTGCTGGATTCTCTTAAACAAAATATGGGACAAGCAGAAATGTTATTTGCTGCGTCAACCTATAAGTTGAATTATCACTTTCCTAAAAAAATCAAATCCGTTTCTGTAAAAGATGCTGTGATAGGAGAAGATGGGAAGAGTTTTACAGTGAAAATTAATGCTATGGAATTTGTAAACAATCCGGAAATTCTAAACTTAGAAGTTGAGTTGGAAAAATAAAAAAGTATATTACTAAATAGAGAAGAGGAATTACACAATTGTAATTCCTCTTTTTTTTAACCTATTTTGGACACCATTCGCATATACTGTTGCAAGAAATTGTTGGGCATCTCCATGGATCTATGGAATGAATTGTCAAAATTGTAGTCCCACTAGGACATGCTAAAAGCGTCAATGCTTCTTGTGCTTGTCCATCTTTTAATCCTCCTGTAATATTCGCAATATTACTTTTCTTTAAGGATAATGATTTTAGAGATTTTTTCTTCATGATCTATTATTTTTTGTTTCGTTGCAAAGAACTTTTAAATCGCAATTTTACAAAAAGGCATTTTCACTAAAATTACTACAGGAAAAACACGTAAGAATTGAAGTATGTAAATAGTATCTTAAAAAGGAATCTCCTTCGTTGATAATATCGTATTTTTGTAATTGTAAATATGCATACATTGAACAAAACGATACAAGTACAGGATTTAGGTACAAAAGATTATAAAGAAACTTGGGATTTTCAAGAAGATTTATTCAAGGACATTGTTGATACTAAAATTAAAAATCGACGCGAAGACGCAGGATTAGAAACAAAGAATCACTTTTTGTTTGTAGAACATCCGCATGTGTATACCTTAGGGAAAAGTGGTGATATTTCCAATTTATTATTAGATGAAGCACAATTAAAAGCCAAAGGTGCTACGTTTTATAAAATAAATCGTGGTGGTGATATTACGTATCACGGACCTGGGCAAATTGTTGGCTATCCTATTTTGGATTTAGAAAATTTCTTTACAGATATTCATAAGTATCTACGTTTATTAGAAGAAATGATCATTTTGACTTTGGCAGAGTATGGTTTAAAAGCTACACGAAGCGAAGGTGAAACGGGCGTTTGGTTGGATGTAGGTACGCCGTTTGCACGTAAAATATGTGCTATGGGAGTACGCGCGAGTCGTTGGGTAACCATGCACGGTTTTGCTTTGAATGTAAATGCAGATTTAGGATACTTTGATAATATCATTCCGTGTGGAATTAGAGGAAAAGCAGTAACTTCTTTAAATGTTGAACTCGGAAAAATGCAGGTTGATGAGGCAGAAGTAAAAGAAAAATTATTGCGTCATTTTGAAACACTTTTTGAAGCTGAACTTGCATATCAAACTGTAAAATGAAACTTGTAAAGATAGGATTGCTCATTTTTACGATTATCATCACCGTACTACTTTTTGTGTTTAGTTATGTGATGTATTTAGATTTGAGAAGTTTTCAAGGAGCAGTCTCGGCATTATTTTTTTTGGCATGTACGAGTTCCTTTAGTATTTACTTTCATATTAAAACCTTGCGTTACTATCCGTTATTCATTTTCGGGAAAACCATAGAAGAACTCACCAAACAATATTGGGCTTTACATATTTCTTTTGGACTCATTAATTTATTGTTAGGTTTTGGAATTTTAATTCCGAAAATTATAAATGGAACGTTTGTGATGTATTCTTTTAGCGCAATCTTATCTATTTGTTTTATCGTTTTTGGATTTGTTACGCTTTTGGAAACCTATAAGTTGAATCGTTTTGTAACTATTTACAAGAGAAGACGAGAGCAGCATGAAGAAATAGAAAATATTAAAGGAGTTAATGAATCTTAGTAGTGAAAGTCTTATATTGAAGCGAAAAATCACTCACATTGACCAAAATTATTATTCAAGAAACATTAAAAGTTTTCATTGTAGCGTATGTAGTCCTAGTTAAAGGAGGAATGTTGTTTCTTTTCTTTGAATCATTTTCGCGCAATACCACTGCAAATACTTTTGATTTCATTCTTTTAACACTTGCGTTTGTTGCTGGAATTTTGAGTGTTGTATTTCATGTAAAAACCTATCCATATTACAGTAAAATAAAGAGAAGACGTACGATTCCTAAATTGTTATGGATTGCTGCGTTGCTTTTTCCTAGCTACGTGCTGTATTTTACATATGAGACATTTATAAACTTTTTTTATGCCACAAATGCTTCGATAACCCAAGATGTGAATGGTTTTATCTTTTTTATGATCATCTTATTGTTTAGTTTGATAGCTATTGTGGAAGCCTTTTTAATGTTTAAAAGAGTTCAAAAACGTCATGAAAATTTATCTTTGGAAGAAGAATTAGAAAATATAGGTGATAATTCTATTTTATAAAGCACAAAAAAAATATGCGTATATTTAAAATCATACTTATTATAGTGTCTGTATTTATTTCAGGAACAGTGATATATCTTGTATGTAATAGTATGGCAACTTCACGCAGTGCACAGATTCCTTTATATATATATTTATACTTAGGATTTGCTTTTGCTTCTGCAATTGCAAATATTATTTATCACATTAAAACATTTCGTTTTTACAGACGAAAAGAAAAACGACGTTTAGAAAAAAAAGTACACAAATTTTTGTGGGTTGGAACCATTTGCTTTTCTACCTTTCTTATTTACATAGGTGGTGTAACTTTGTACTCTCTACTTCGATTTATAGAATACGGATATAGTAAACAAGATGTGTTTTCAGTTTTATTGTTTCTGATTCCAGGTTTTTTCGGCTTCTTAGAAGCTTCGTTGTTAAAAAAACGTATTAGACGCTTGCGTTCAGAACACGACGTAATAGAGGAAATCGATAATATTGGTAAGGAAATGGAATATTAGTAGTATTTTCTAACACCTAACACCTAACACCTAACACCTAACACCTAATTTAACTTATATACCAAAATAGTATTGTTCTCTCCTTTGGTAACAACTTCTAGCTTATTGTCTTTGTCAAAATTTCCAAGGTCAATCGCTGAACTTCCAAATGCTGGAAAACCTGCAATTGGTTTGGCGTTGCTATCAAATAGATATACTTTTTGTGCGTCTTTATCCGTAATTGTAACGTAAATTTTATTGCGAATGTAAAAGATATTTGGTTTGCTGTACGAACCAAAGTCGAGTTCTACGGTTTTGTCTTTGATGCGTAACTTATTCTCAAAGAAACTCACTAGGGTTTTACTTGTCATCACGACATCGTGACTTTCCTCTACAGGAAGTTTTGTTTCCTGAAATTGCCCTTTCTGATCTATCTGAATTAAATTTCCTTTACGATCTGATGTGGTGAAAAGATTGTTGTGAATGTACATAATATTGTCTGAGAATTGAACATTTTTCTTTGGTGTAATTCTCGGTTTTCCTGTACGTGATAAGATGTGTAGTTTTCCGTTGCTTTCCTGAAATGTAATATAATCCTTAGAGCGAACTCTAAAATGTTGTGGCGGATTGATAAAGTCGTTCTCTGAACCTGAAAACTTAAATCCAGAAACAGTTTTTCCTTTTTTATCGCGCATAGATACTTTATTACCTTCTGTAAATATAAAGCGGTAGTTTTTGGATTTGTCGTAATCAAAAATAGCAACAGGTTGTGTATAGGTTGTTTTGGCTTTGGTTGGATATGGTTTTACATCTTTTCCATTTCTATCTAACACATAAAAAGATTGCGAAGTTGTAAATGCTAATTGTAAGCGTCCGTTTTTGTATAAATCTACTTGTGAAACTTTCCCTAAAAGCTGTCCATCCAATTGCTTTTTCCATAAAACTTTTCCTGAAGTAGAAATTAAGTACAAAGCATTTTGGTCATCTTGCACTACAATTTCTTTTCGCTTTGTAATATGATTTTTGACAAATTGCGGATTAGAAGTAGTAGGATTGTCCAATACTATATTCAATAATTGAGAAACTGTATTTTCAGAAGGTTTTGCGGTATTTCGTTTTAAAATACCATGAACATGTGCATAATTGCTTCCTTTTTCGTTAGTAAACTGTAAGGCTGCAAAAGGATAGTCTTTAATATTGATGCTTGAAATTTCTTTTTGATACTTTTTCTGAGCGCTTTCTGCGAATGTTTTCTTGAATGTTTCCGTATTTACAAACGTAAGCAAAGACGATTCGTCACTTAAACTTTTAATGGTTTCTTGATAATTCTTTTGATAAAACAATGTTTGTTCATCTTTATACATGCCAATTAACATAGCTAAACTACCTGCTGCCTCTGGTTCAGAAAAGACTATATATTCATCCAAAACCACAAAAGTACGATTGTCAAAATTCTTGATAAAAGGCGTAAAATGGTCTTTAAAAAGCGATGCGTCTTCGTTTTCGTAAACTTTTATATTTCTTACTGTACTGGCTTCGGACTTGGTTTGTAATTGTGTGATAGCTTCATTGCTAGAAGAAATAAAACGCAATCCAGTAAACGTATTTCCGTTAAAAGAGAAGGTGGTGACTTCTTCTAAAGCATCAAGCAGTGAGTTTTTTATTTCTGGGTGAAACTTCTTGTATTCATCAAATGTTATGGAAGTAAAATGTTCAAAAGATACAGGAATCACTTTTGCCATTTTGTACTCTCGAGGAGCCGTATTTTTTAAAGAACTCAGTGTGTGTGATAGTGAGTCGTTTGACGTTACAACTCCTGTAAACGAAAGTTCGTCAGGTAAAATACTTACATCTAGTGCTGCTTGTTCTCCAAAATTAGTTACAATGTCTGTAGCTGCATTTGGAAATAATTTTTTTAATAAGGGTTGAAAATGCTTTGGATTGGTTAAAACTGTTGCAGATTTTGTTTCATCAATGGTGGCGTAAACTTTTTTGAGTGTTTCAGGAATTGTTGCCTTTTTGTAGGAACGAATGCAATTTTCAATCAATAATTCAGAAGAAGAATTTATAAAAATGCTATCGGCAATAAAGGTATAATTTACACGATCATTCAACGTTGTTTTTGTGATGGAGTTTCCTTCATAGTCAATTTTTTCAGTGCTAGACTTCGCTAAAGAATCTAAGACAATTAAGTCAGGATGAATTTTTGTAATAAAGGTGTATTCAAAATTTTTCTTTCCTAATTCATTAAAGCATAGCAAAGCTTTCGAATTAGGTTTTATGTATTGTAAATAGTCAACAAAGGCATTAAAGTCTTTTTTGAAAAATGGTTTTCGAAATGATTTTAATAACTGATTGTTTTTGAGTTCGCTTCGAAAGCTTTCAAAATTCTGAATTTGTATGATTGCAGCAGCATTTTGTGGAACATAAGCTAATAGAGAATATTCCTTAGGAGTTTCTGTTGTACAACCAATACTAAGTATGGTAAGAAGAAGAATGAGAATTCTTTTCATGTAATTTCTATTTAAAAACATCTTGCGATGTTGTTGCCCTTTTTGTAATGTATCTACAAAAATATAAAACTTACTAATTTATGAATTAGTATAAGAGCAATAGAATTACAGTTCTTATTAACATAAATAACCAAACAGGGTATTAGAGATACAGAAACTCCATTATGTGCTAAGAAGCTTTACACTTTGCATTGAAGATACATGTAAAAGCTGCTGTTGCAAATGGAGAATGAGTAAAGTTGTCCTTTGAGTGAGTTTAGCTATTATTTCGAAAGAAGCGACATCACATATTCATAACTTTCATTGAGTAAGTTTGCTAGGTTGTCTAAGTCGTTCATCATGTCATCGGGAATTAATACATATCCTTTCATATTTGCGCCATAGGATTTGTAATAATCGGAGTTAAATTCCTTGATATATTTTTCTTGTACTTCTTTTGAGTAGCGGAAACCAATCTCGCCAGCTTTGTTAAGCAAGCCAAACATGTGTCTGTTGGTAGAAGTGTAAATCATGCTTTTGCCTTTTCGCTCAAAGAGAGGACATTTAGCTGCGATAGCATCAAAAATGTTGAGTCGTTCTTCCCACATAAAAAATAGTTTTAATAGGTTAAAGTTACATTTTTATAAATACGGGTAGTGAATCTTTTAGATGTTCCATTATAAGTGTAACTTAAACTAAACATTATGAAAAAAAATATCAAAAGTCTATCGCTCTCAAAGAGAAAAATTAGCTCATTAAATGAGGTTGAAATTCACGGAGGATTGGCAGCTTCTGCAACACCAACAATTACGGTGACTCTTTCATTTTTGCTATGTCCTCCAGATAATGATATAAATAAAGTTCTAGGAAAACCGAGAGCGACTTCTGGCTGTCCTTTAATTATATAGTAGTGATATTTATTCTCGTTCAAACATCATCAATGGGCCATCAACTTCATATTCATATCCAATAAATAGTTTGCCATCTTCAAAAAAAGTATTCATAAGGAATATCTAATAAGGTGATCGTTTCACTACTTAAAGAGAAAAATAGATGCCTGTATCAAAAATTTATAAGGTTCATCAACTTCATTGTCTACAATCAGTCTGTTTTGATATAGATCAAAACTCCAAAGATGATTTGCTTGAAAATTTGGTGGCGCACATTCGCAGAAAACATCAACTAGTTTCTATAGACCCGCAACTGAATTTGCATCTGGAATTACAATATAGTCATTGTTTCAGGAAGTGAATAATCCTATGGTAAATAGGAATAAAAGAATTTTAGTTTTCATAACGGTCGGTTTTAGTATAAATGTACTAAAATTACAACGAGAAAACTTTTTGAATATTATAAATCTAAGGTGTATTGTTCTGGAAGCAAACGAAATGACATGCGATGATATTTGGTAGTGCCATATTTCTTAATTGCTTCACGATGTTCTATGGTTGGATATCCTTTGTTCTTTTTCCAGTTATACATAGGAAATTCTTCATGAATCTTTTCCATATACGCATCTCGGTAGGTTTTTGCTAAAACAGAAGCAGCAGCAATATTCAAATACTTTCCATCGCCTTTAATAATGGTTTGATGTGGAATTTCTTTATAAGGTTTAAACTTATTTCCATCTACAATAATATGTTCAGGGATGATGGATAGTTGATCAATAGCTTTGTGCATTGCTAAAATAGAAGCATTTAATATATTGATAGTGTCAATTTCTTTGGGGAAGATGTGCGCTACGCCAAAACTCATAGCTTCCAATTCAATAACAGGGCGCAAAATTTCACGCTTTCGTTCACTCAACTGTTTAGAGTCGTTTAGTATATCATTTGAAAAATCTTTAGGTAAAATAACGGCAGCGGCTGTAACTGGTCCGGCAAGACATCCGCGTCCGGCTTCATCAGTTCCAGCTTCCAAGCTCTCAAATAATTGTAATGCTAGCATGCGTAAAATCTTAAAAGACAAAACTATTTGTTCTAAAAGTTAAATCAAAATAGAAAAACAAAACAAGTTCTATTTAAAAAAACAACAATTTATGATTTCAATAACAAATCTTAGCTTTTTATTTCGATCAAAAAGTATACTTTTGTTGCGTAGCTAGCGTAAAATGAATGGTAACTATGTAGATACGCTAAAAAAATCAAAGAAGTGAAGCACATCCTTTTCGTTATATTTATATGTATTACTGTTTCTGCTGTACAAGCGCAGGAAGGAGAATTTAAACCAATTCCAGAGAAAAAACAAAGACTCGATCAAAGAGGTCAAGAACCTGTGAATAGGGAAAATAAAGGTTCAGAAAAAGACAATACTGCCAAACGAAAAGAATACGATATCAATCTGTATAAAATTATTTCTCACGATAGAGATACTACGATTGTAGATACTACATTAACAATTCAGAAAGATTACAAGTACAATTATCTGCGTAGAGACGATTTTGAATTGATACCTTTTTCAAACTTAGGGCAAACTTATAATAGTTTAGGATATTCATTTGATAGAGCTGCTGCTTTTCCAAGTATTGGAATGCGAGCAAAACACTTTAATTATGACGAGGTTGAAGATGTGAAATATTTCAATGTGCCAACACCAACTACAGAACTGTTCTTTAAAACAGCGATGGAACAAGGGCAATTATTGGATGCTTTTATTACTATGAATACTTCCAAACGCATGAATTTTTCGATTGCTTATAAAGGAATGCGTTCGTTAGGAAAATATCAAAACATACTGAGTAGTACAGGTAACTTTAGGTTAACGGCAAACTACCGCACAAAAAATGACCGTTATGGATTGCGTGCACATTTTTATTCGCAAGATGTTCTAAATAACGAAAATGGAGGATTGACTACAGAAGCTTTAGCAGACTTTGAGAATGGAGTAGAAGAATTTACAGATAGGTCGCGTTTATCAGTGCAATTTCAAGATGCGCAAAACATATTGGTAGGAAAACGTTACTTTTTGGAACATGATTATAAAATTGTAAAACAAAAAGATTCCATAAGAGACAATAACTTACGCGTTGGGCATACCTTTAATTACGAAACAAAATATTACATCTACGATCAAGCGAATGCAAACGTATTATTTGGAAATAGTTTTGTGTCTAATTCTATCAGAGATCGTTCGCAGCTTAGAAAGTTATTCAATCAAGCAAGTTTAAGTTATTCGACAAAAACTTTTGGAGATGTAAAATTTAAAGCCAATCATACTAAATACGATTACTTCTTTGATAAAATTCTATTTCCTGCTACAGGAGATGTTATACCAAGCAGTTTGGAAGGTGATGTGATTGCCATTGGAGGAGAGTGGAGACATACCATTGCAGGAATTCAGCTAAAAGCAGATTTGTTAGCAAATGTATCAGGCGAACTTGGTGGAAATTATTTTACAGGTCGTGCACGATATAATTTTAATGATGACTTGAAGGCTGAAGCTTCTATTGTTATCAATTCCAAAGCACCAAACTTTAATTTTCTCATTAATCAAAGTGATTACATAGATTACAACTGGCGTAACAATTTCAAAAACGAACGCACACAAAGCATCAATTTTAGTCTGAAGTCTAAAAAATGGGGGAATGCTGATGTAAGCTTTGCATCCTTAGATAACTATACATACTTTTCTGGGCTTACGGCAGGTGCGCAAGTGTCACCGCAACAAAGCCAAGATGCTATTACGTATTTAAAAGTAAAACTAGGGAAAGAATTTCGTTATGGAAAATTTGCACTTAACAATACTGTAATGTATCAGCAAGTGACACAAACTGGAGATGTGTTCAATGTTCCTGACTTGGTAACACGAAATACATTGTACTATACAGACAAGTGGTTCAAAAAAGCACTTTTCATTCAAACGGGAGTTACCTTTAGTTACTTTACAGAATACTTCGGAAATGCATACAGTCCATTATTAGGAGAATTCTACAGTCAAAATCAACAAAAAATAGGAGGTTTTCCTCGCTTTGATGTCTTTATAAATGCCAAAGTAAGACGTACGCGAATTTATTTCAAGTTAGAACACTTAAACTCTTCTTTTACAGGATATAACTTTTTCGCCGCACCAAATCAACCGTATCGTGATTTTGTAGTTCGCTTTGGATTGGTATGGAATTTCTTCTCTTAAAAACGGAGTAAAAAAAGTTTAACTATTTGTAATATTTTGAATTAGAACTGTTAAAGGTGATTTTAAATCTATGAATAACTGAGTTTACAGGATGTCGTAATGTATATGTCAAAGAATTTAAATAATATATGAATCTATAAATCTTTTCTTAATTCAAAAAGTTTACATTACTTCTTCAATAAAGTTTTTGAAACTAGGATTAAAAATAATACTTTTATCAAAAATTGCTAAATTCCTATATTTTATTAAAAATCGGTATTGATTAATGCTGTATTTTCAAAAATGCAATTGTTTTGATGCTTATTTTGTTGATAGTCAATGAATATTCATTAATGTAAAATCAAAAAATGGAGTTGTCAAGTTCTGACAAAAAAAGTAAGTGTAAATATACTAAGATTTACTTTTTATTTTAATTGCATGGTTGGTGAAATATAGAAATTAATATTTAAAAAGTTTCTCAATGGTTTAAAGATCATCCTATTTAGTATCTAAAGCTTGAGTTACTATTTATTAAACTAAACCAAATATTAATGAAAAAATTATTACTCATCCCATTTCTTTTCTGCGTCACACTTGCCTTCTCGCAAAACGGGCCTACGACGATTATTCAAGGAGAATTTAAAGGAAAAACAATTCCTCTTAGAGATTTTGTGACAAATGAAGAACAAGCCTACAGGGTTAATGAAATTAGAATCATATCTAATAATCTAAGGGCAAACGAAAAATTAAACCCAAATGGACTTCCACTTAATGGTGTTGATCCTTTAAGACAGAGAACAAATGGTAATTATTCAGCAATGTTTAATTTGGAAGAAAACTTTGATGGTATTTCATCAAACGAAGCGGGTGGAGCTACTCCTCCAGATCCATCTGGTGCAGCAGGTCCAAACCACTATGTAAATGCGGTAAATACTGCAGTAAAAGTTTTTGATAAATCAGGAAACCTTTTAGCTGGTCCAACACCGCTAGGTACATTCTTAAGTTCAGGGAACAATGATGGAGACCCTATTGTAATGTATGATCATTTAGCAGACAGGTATTTTGTAAGTCAGTTCGGAGTAGCAAACAATTCTTTAATTATTGGGGTTTCAGATACACCAGATCCAACAGGAGCTTATAATGTATATGAATTTCCTTTAGATTCTTTTCCTGACTATCCACACTATGCTGTTTGGCCTGATGGATACTATCTTACTTCAAATAAATCTGGAGATACAGTATATGTACTAGATAGAGATGTAATGGTGAGCGGAGGTACAAATCCACAAATTGTAGGTTTTTCGCTACCAGGAATCGTGAATAACCCAAATACTGTTTTTAGTCCAGAACCAGCAAACCTTTTAGGAAATACTTATCCAACAGATGTTCCAGGTTATATTGTATACCTGCAAGATGATGGATGGAGTGCTGCTATTACAAATGACCATTTAAAAATATGGGAAATTGATATGGATTGGAATACGCCTTCTAATTCTGTAGTTTCTATTCCTATAGAAGTTGGTTTAAATGCTTTTGACTCTGTATTTGCTCCTTTTGGAACAGGAGATGTTGATCAGCCAGGAACAAATCAAAAAATAGATATGATCGGTGGTGTAATATCGTATGCCGCAAACTATAGAAGTTTTGGAACTCACAACTCATGGGTAATAACATTTAACGTAGATGTAGATGGTAATGATACTTCTGGTATCCGTTGGATTGAATTAAGAAATAATGATACTGATGGTTGGAGTGTGTATCAAGAAGGTACGTATGCTCCAGCAGATGGTCGTAGCCGTTTCATGGGGTCAGCAGCAATTGATCAACAAGGAAATATTGGTTTAGGTTTCAATATTGCTAGTGGTACTTTGCCTGTTGGTATCGCATATACTGGACGTTTTAGTACTGATCCTTTAGGGCAAATGTCTGTTGCTGAAACTACTATAGTTGCAGGTGTTGGTGTGCAAACATTTTCTAATAGATTTGGTGACTATTCACACCTAACTATGGATCCAGATGGATTTACCTTTTGGCATACAGCTGAATACTTTAGATCTACTAATGTTTGGCAATCTAGAGTAGCTTCCTTCAGATTATCTAATGGTTTTGATGGTGATGTCGGAATAACTGCAATTGTAAATCCAGTCAATGCCGCTTTAACAAACTCAGAAACTGTAGAAGTAACTGTCAGAAACTTTGGTAATTTAAGCCAATCAAATATTCCTTTAGAGTTGAGAGTTGATGGTAACCTAGTGGCTTCAGAGGTTTTTACAGGAACATTGAATTCTGGTGATACAGCTAACTATACATTTACGCAAACTGTTGATCTATCAAACGCAGGTCAAACATATACCATAGAAGCAAAGACAGCTCTAGCTACCGATGAATTTACATTAAATGATCCATATAGCAAAGATGTTACGCATTTACTTGCGAACGATGTAGGTGTAACGAATATTACTGCGCCTGTAACAGGAACTGGACTTGGAAATGAAGCTGTAACTGTAACAGTTAGAAACTTCGGTTCTAATGCACAAAGTAACATTCCAGTTCAGTACAGTGTTGGTGGAGGAGCTGTTATTACTGAAACTATAACAGCTACAATTAATCCTGAACAAACACTTGATTACACATTTACTCAAACTGCTGATTTATCAAATGTAGCAGTATATTCAATCACTGCTTCTACAACATTAGTTAGTGATCAAATGGCTAGCAACAACAGTACGACGGTATCAGTTGAGAATACGATATGTGCACCTTCAGCAAATTGCAGTTTTGGTGATGGTTTAAGGTTGTTCTCTATTGCTGAAATTAATAACCCTTCTGGATGTGAAGGTTATGGTGATTTTACAAATCAAGTTGCAAGTTTAGAGCCTGATACTACATATCCTTTAACTTTAACAACAACTTATGGGGATCAATATGTAACTGTTTGGATAGATTTCAATGACAATAATATTTTTGAAACAAATGAAAAAGTAGTATCTGATTTTATATTGGGAGCAGGACAAACAGGAGGAACTTTTACAGATACTGTAAATATTACAATACCTGCTGGTGCTAACGAAGGAAATCACAGAATGAGAGTAAAAACGAACTGGGATGCTGTCGTTCCTGATGATGCTTGTGCGGAAACAACTTATGGTGAAACAGAAGATTATACAGCAAGTATTCAAACTTTAAGCGTTGAAGAATTTTCGTTGACTAATAACTCAGACCTTAAAATCATTGAAAAAGGAGAAAATCAATTCGAAGCTGTATTAAATACACCATACAAAGGTTCTGTATATGCTGCAATCTATAACATAAATGGTCAACAACTTAAGTTTAAAAACTTATCAAGAACATCTGCTAGCTCTTATGTTATTAATTTAGACATGTCGCAAGCAGCTGCAGGACTGTATACACTAAAAATTGGAGGAAAAGAAACTAAAGCGCATGTTACTGAGAAATTTATAGTTAAATAATGTTCATATTATTATCTAATAAATAATGAGAACTGCCTTATAATTAAATTGCCATATTTTTATGTCTTCAAGACTAATTAATATGGCAATTTTTTAGATTTGAATATCAAAAAACATATAACAAGGGGCTTTATAAATCTCTAACACCCTATTTTCCATCTTTCGGTTTCCCTTTGCTTTTTTAATTAGCAAAAAAGCAACTGGTCACGTTTTCGTCAGTCGTTCTCTATGGATGTATTTTCAAAAGTCAATAATAAC
>Ga0189286_100312_pt1 | contig 16321 bp, 21 predicted proteins | sample UW69minimetaG_FD_130330 | JGI IMG/M metagenome (GOLD analysis project Ga0189286, IMG submission 130330) | Marine microbial communities from the Costa Rica Dome - UW69 mini metaG | ecosystem: Environmental > Aquatic > Marine > Oceanic > Photic zone | place: Costa Rica: the Eastern Pacific...
GGCATGCAGGAATCGCCTGTGCAACTGGCGATTTATTGCGATGACGCCACCGCCAAAGGCCAAGGCCTTGGTGCGGCGACCATGCCCGAAATGCGCCGCTATTCCGTGGTCGGCGCGATCACCCAGTTCTGGCTCACCGCCCGCAGCTTTGGGCTGGGCGTTGGCTGGGTCTCCATCCTGGACCCCGAGCAACTCAACCACGATCTGGATGTACCATCGGAGTGGTCACTGGTCGCCTATCTCTGCGTCGGTTGGCCCGAAGAGCTCTCTGACACACCGGAGCTGGCCAAAGTGGGTTGGGAAGACCGGGAAAGCACCCTGAAACTCATTGCGAGGTAAACACGCTGAGGACAGCGCCCGACCCTGGGTGGGCGCCGCTATCCTAAGTAGAAGCCGAAACGCCTCCCAATCGCGCAGCTATTCCTCGGGGAACGACTGGCCCGCAAAAGCGCCCTCGCGTGGGGAGGGTCGGGCGCTGTCCGGGCTATCGCCCGTCCAAACCTTTCTTCGCTCCCTTGCACCTCCGCCCGCAATCGGAGAAAACAAACCCAAGCAAAGCAAAGGCCGCCCCATGAGCGACACCCCCTCTGAACTCATCTGCGTTGGCGCCATTGGTGGCGCATACGGCGTACACGGCGAAGTCCGCCTCAAAAGCTTCACCGCCGAAGCGGACGCCCTCGAAGACTACGCCCCGCTGCTAACCGAAGACGGCGCCTTTGAGTTTGACATCGCCATCACACGCTCCATCAAAAACGGCCTCGCGGCGCGGCTTTCCGGCATCGCAACCAAAGAACAAGCCGACGCGCTCAAAGGCGTGAAGCTCTTTGTCCCACGCGATCGCCTGCCGGAAACTGAGGACGATGAATATTACTACACAGATCTCGTGGGCCTTGAGGTGCGTGACTCCGCCGGCAACGTGCTAGGTAAAGTGAAAAACGTGCTCAACCACGGCGCTGCGGACCTCTTGGAAGTCCTACCACCCAATACCTCAGAAACTGTGCTACTGCCCTTCACATTGGCCAACGTCCCCACCGTGGACATCTCCGCCGGCCGTATCATCGCCGATCCCCCCGAAGGCCTGTTTGACTGACCCCATGCGCCTCCTGTTCCACACCGGCTTTCACAAAACCGGCACCACCAGCTTGCAATATGGCCTGCAACGCAATCGCAAGCTTTTAGAGCCGCATCTGCGCATCGTGCTCTATGACGATGTGACCGCCTCGGTGAACGCCGCGCGTGATTTTTCCGCCGACCGCACCCCTGAGAAACTGCGCCGCTTTTGCAAGCGCCTGAACACGTTTCTGAAAACTCTTGATCCAACGGACCCGCGCCCCGTCGCCATCAGCTCCGAGGATTTTTGTGGCCATATGCCCGGCCGCGCAGGGCTTACCAGCTACACCGCCGCCCCGATCCTGATGCGCGCGCTCACCATGACCACGCTGGAAACCCTCGGTCCCGGCACCGACCTGTCGCTGATGCTGTCCCTGCGCAATCCGGATAGCTGGCTCAAAAGTTGCTATGCTCAGCATTTGCGTGTGATCCGCATGACCGATCCGTGGGAGGTCTATGCCAAGGCCTATGCCGAATCCGCAGATCTCACCGCCATCGCAGACCGTGTCGAAGCCCAAATTGGCACCGTACCGCTCATCCGCGCGCCACTTGAGGACAGCAAAGCCCATCCGCTTGGCCCCATGGCGCCTCTCCTGTCTGCCTTCAATTTGCCGCAAGACGTGCTGGACAGTCTGAAGATCCCGGAACAGGCCAACCCTAAAGACCCGCAGGAATTGCAGGACCTCTACTTAGAGGCCAATCAATCTGACCTGCCAGACATCGAGGTGCGCGACGCCAAAGTGGCCGCCCGCCGAGTCTGGATGGAAAACGTCTACCAAGGCTAACGGCCCTGTTTTCACTGGACCTAAAGGACGTTTTAGGTCACAGACCAGCCCAACCCCGTGATCACGCAAAGGCCCACCCCGTGTCTGACAAACCCAAATCCCATGGCCGCCTGTCCATCTCCGCCTCGCTCAAGCCGCGCGAGCTGATCACACACAATCCGCGCCTCGCCAAAGTCTGGTCGGCCCGCATCATCACCCTGTTTCCTGACGCCTTCCCCGGCGTCTTGGGCGAAAGCCTCACCGGCAAGGCGCTCAAAGACGGCAAGTGGCAGATCGAAACCACCAACCTACGCGACTTTGGCCTGACCAAGCACCGCAATGTGGATGACACCCCGGCAGGTGGCGGCGCGGGCATGGTGCTGCGTCCTGACGTGCTTGGCCCGGCAATCGAGCACACTATGCGCGGCGCACGTGGAAACTGGCCCCTGGTCTACCTCTCCCCGCGCGGGCGTCGGTTTGACCAAAAAATGGCCCGCGCCTGGTCGCAAGCTGACGGCATCACTATGCTCTGCGGCCGCTTTGAAGGCGTCGATCAGCGCGTGTTGGATCACTACAACATCCAAGAAGTCAGCTTGGGCGACTTCGTCCTCACCGGCGGGGAAATTGCCGCGCAAGCCATGATCGACGCCACCGTGCGCCTGCTGCCATCTGTATTGGGCAACGCCGACAGCATCGAGGATGAAAGCCATTCCAACGGCCTGCTGGAGCATCCGCAATACACCAAACCCGCCGAATGGAACGGGCGCAAAATCCCGGATGTGCTGATGTCCGGCCACCACGCCAATATCGAAAAATGGCGCCACGAAATGGCCGAAGACATCACCAGGACCCGCCGCCCAGACATGTGGGCCGCTTATGAGGCCGACGAGGACAGGTAACCAAATCCTTGCGCCCCGGCCCCAACCCATGTTTTTGTTCGCGCATCATAATTTTGCACAGGGACCACAGACATGGCCGCCAAATTCGAGCTCTACACCGACAAAGCTGGTGAATTCCGTTTCCGCCTGAAAGCAGGCAACGGCGAGAACATCCTCGCTTCCGAAGGTTACAAACAGAAAGCCAGCTGTGAAAACGGCATTGCATCGGTGCAGAAAAACGCCGCTGACGAGGCACGTTACGAGCGCAAGGAAACCGCCTCCGGCAAATTCATGTTCAACCTGAAAGCCACCAACGGTCAGGTCATCGGCACCTCGCAAAGCTACACCAGCGCCTCTGGCCGCGACAACGGCATCGAAAGCGTCATGCGTAACGCGCCTGAGGCTGCAGTGGTCGAAATCGAAGACTAACACCTCAAAGAGGTGCCAGCTCCCCTGGCACCTTTACACCGGACCCTTTGGGTCATCGTTTCAAATCCAGACGGCACCTCCAGCCATTCCGGCGACGGCACCTGCACCACTTCCCCATTCAGAGAGATTTACCGCTGTGTTCGCACGCCTTTGCCGTATTGCGCTGCTCAGTTTTGCGCTGCCCGCCGCTTCCGCACATTCCGATGAAGTACAGATACCGGGACCGTCCGGCCCACTGGGTGCGGAACTGCGCGCCGCCAAAAACGCCCGCGATCTTGTGATTACAATTCCCGGATCTGGGCCCATCGACAGAGACGGCAACGCGCCCAACATGGGGCTGGCCTCTGACGTCTACAAACTTCTCTCAGAAGCGCTTTACGCAAAAGGCGTGTCCAGTTTGCGCATCGACAAACGCGGTTTCTTCAGCAGCGCCGCCGCGATCGCCGATCCAAACGACGTGACAATCGCCGCCTATGCTGAGGACGTACGCAACTGGATCAAATGGGCCGCACCACAAGCAGAGTGCATCTGGCTGGCTGGGCATTCCGAAGGGGGGCTGGTGTCTTTGGCCGCAGCACAGGAGCCGATTGAAGGGCTCTGCGGGGTGATCCTACTGGCTGCTCCCGGACGGCCGATTGGCACCCTTATGAAAGAGCAATTCGCAAATAACCCCTATAACGCCCCGATTCTTGAGGACCTAAACAACATTGTGACCACCTTAGAAACGGGATCTGAGGTCCCTCAAAAGGACATTCCCGGCCCGGTGCGCACGCTGTTTTCCCCTGGCGTACAGCGTTTTATGATTGACCTCTTCACATACGATCCAGCCCAGCTTGCCGCCACGTGGTCAGGTCCTACCCTTGTTTTACAAGGCGATGCAGACGTGCAAGTCACGCCGGTAGATGCCGCTCTACTGGCCGCCAACCTGCCCAACGTCACTTCCGCTGCTTTGCCAAACGGCACGCACACTCTCAAACTTGACGTGCCAGGGTCCCCGTTTGCCACCTACACAAACCCTGCGCTTCCCCTGCATCCGGAGTTGGTTGACCACATTATTGACTTTCTGAGCGCGCATCGCCCCTGATACGCAGGCCGACTATCGGCCCTCTCGCCATCGCACCCAGGCTTCCGGCGTACCACGAAACACGTTGATGTCCACCTTGCCTGCAATCCCGGGCACCAGACCGGTGCCTGTGTATTGCCAGAACGTCCAGCGCGCGCCGGGATAGACTTTTTGGGGATGCCCAGCGACCGAACGTAGCCAGAACTCTGTGCCGCCGAGGGTGCCAATGCCGGTGTCATGGAAGAAATCCACGGTGGTGTAGACAATCGGCCGCCGCCCATAGTGCGCTTCCAAAATCGACAAAAACTTGCGCGCCTCGCTGCGCACTTTGCTGCCACTGGGCCGCAACCGGCATGTGCGCGACTGCGGTGTCCACTCCATGTCCAAAACATGCGGCAATGGCGCGCCACGCGGCACGTTCTTAATGAACCAGGCCGCCTGCTCCTCGGCTGGGCGACAGAAATAATAGTAGTGATAGCCGCCCCACGGAATGCCCGCACGCGCCGCCCCGGCGCGATGTGTATCAAACAGCGGGTCCGCCAGATCGCCACCCTCTGTGGCTTTTAGAAACGCAAAACTGACCCCGGCCCGCCGCGCCTCCTGCCAGTTGATGCTGGTCTGCCAACGCGACACATCGATGCCATGCACCGGATAAGTCTCCGGTGGCCGTCGGTCCCACTCATGCGGATCGGCATCGCCAAATGTCGGATAGGTCACCACCTGTGCCGCCAAGGCCCGCACCCGCGCGGCCTCTTCCGCGGCGGCCTGCTGTGCTGCCTGAGCCGCTGGATCCTCCGGCACCGACCGGCCACAGCTCGCCACCACCAACAACGCCAACAAACCTGTCTTGAAAACCCGCATCTCACACCTGACCAAACCACTGCGCTCCCTCAGTAAACCGAGAGAGCGCCGCGTTTGGCAAGCAAAGCTTTCCTAAAAAGCGATGCCCCGCCTATGCTGCTTTTTTTGCCGCCAAAAACGCTTCCTTAGCCTGATGACCCTTCAAGGCTGGCAGGCCAACCGCATGCACGGTCAGCACGCCCAATTTGTTGAGCGCCGCAAACACCAGTGCATCCATGAACCAGGCCATAGGTGTGCCCAGACTGCCCCAAAACGCAGGCAACTCAGCAAAGCCTGCAAACAAGTAATTACCCGTGGCCGCATGCACCGCCAGCCCAATCCAGAACCCAGCGCAGTACGGACAGCGCCATTGTTCATAAAGCGTCTGCAAGGGGTGTGGCAGCAACTTGAGCGCGCGGTTAAACCACGTGCCCCAATGTGGCAGGTGTTCCCAAAACAGCTGATGTATCACGATCCCCAACAAGAGGTTTTCTATCGCCATGATCGTCTCCCTTATTTAGTTTGCCTAACTTACTATATATGCCGTACTTCAGACCGAACCGCCCCTCCGCCCTACAGGCTTAGCGTGTCTCCGATCTCGTCGTTTATCTGTGTCGCAATCTGCTCATAGACCCGCGCGCCCCGGGCCAGTTTCACCTGCCCCTCAGGGGTCAGCACGATATGCTGTGCCCGCGCGTCCATCATGCATTGGAACCGCGTTACCCAGCCCCGCGCCTCCAGCTTGGAAATCATTGTGCTCGCACTGGCCTTGGTCACCCCAAGCGCATCAACGATATCCTGCAAATGCTGGCCGTGTTTGTCCTCAAACCGCTGGAGGTCTGCCTGTTCCTGCACCGCGCTCAGATACTCAAACTCGCTAAAGCTCAACTCCAGATCCCGCGCCGCCTTGGCCCAGGCCCGATGACAGGCTTGGTGCACCTTCTGTAGTTTTTTGGCGAGTTCTGACATGCGAATCCAATATAGTTCGCCAAGCTAACTATTCAATTCCCCTCCCACTGTCAAACCCCTTGCACGCTTGGCCCATCTGCCCTAAACACCGCCTGTCCGCGGCTCTCATGAGTCGTTCGGGCCTGCTGTGCATTGCATGGGGCTTGGGTTTCTTCGCTCAAAACCGCAACAAAGCAGCGGAGGAAGACAAGAAAAGACGACCTGACCCTCTGGCGGGCGCATCACGCGGACCCGGAAGAAGACCAAGAGTTCTGAGGTGCATCAAACCTTTGTGGGCCAAACCACAAGCATTATAGGAGATGATCCAATGGATCTGATCGCACAGCTCGAAGCGGAGCAGATTGCTGCGCTGGGGAAAGACATCCCCGATTTCAAAGCCGGTGACACCATCCGTGTTGGCTTTAAAGTGACCGAAGGGTCCCGCACCCGTGTGCAGAACTACGAAGGCGTCTGCATCAGCCGCAAAAACGGCTCCGGCATCGCTGGCTCGTTCACTGTTCGCAAAATTTCCTTCGGCGAAGGCGTGGAGCGTGTGTTCCCGCTGCACTCCACCAACATCGACAGCATCACCGTTGTGCGTCGTGGTCGTGTACGTCGCGCGAAGCTGTACTACCTGCGCTCCCGTCGTGGTAAGTCCGCGCGTATCGCAGAAGACACCAACTACAAGCCCAAAAAAGCGTAAGGAGTGGTCTCATGAAAAAAGATACCCATCCCGATTACCACTTCATCGACGTGAAAATGACCGATGGCACCATCATCAAGATGCGTTCCACCTACGGCAACGAAGGCGACACTTTGGCGCTCGACGTGGACCCATCCGTGCACCCAGCATGGAACGGTGGCTCCACCCGCCTGATGGACGCCGGTGGCCGCGTGTCCAAGTTCAAAAAGAAATACGAAGGCCTGGGCTTCTAAAGCATTTAGCGTTCAAAACGACAAAAACGGATCGCTTTTCGCGTTCGACCGTAAGGGAGAGGCAGCGAACAAGCGATACAAGTCGAACGCAAAGTGCTCTAAGCTTAGCTGCATTCGTTACAGAAACGCCGCCTCCCTCGGGGCGGCGTTTTTTGTTGGGAGCGGGCCCGCGGTTAAGCTTCCACCGTCTCCGGCACTGCCCGCCTCGCCCGATACCTTGCATAAAGGAACATCCCAAACCCGGCGCTGGTCTCCAGGATTTCCTCCATCTCCACCGCCAGATGTTTGAACCCCAGCACTTGCGCATCAATCATCATCGCCACGGCCGCCGCCAAACAGGCGACAACGCCAAGACTGTCCTCTGCATCCCAGCGCCACGAAAACCTGCGCGCCATGTGGTAGATGCCCCAAAGCGCCAGTCCAACAAGCACCAGCAACAGCGCCAGATGCGCCACTTTGCCGAGGCCCAGCACCTCTTTGGGCACAATCCGCAGGAACTCGATCAGGTCATGCGCCCCGTCGATTTTCACTTCACCCACACTTGGCGCGACAAAGCCAAAAATCCGCTCGCCAAAGCTGATCTCATCCAACGCCGCCAAAAGGCACAACGCCCCAACAGCAATATCCTTAGTGGTGCGCGGACTGACGCGCAGCAAAAGCACAAAGGCGGCAGCGGCAAAAAATAGGAAAGAGGCCCACTCTATCCACTAGTCTTCGTTCATCCAAAACCCGCGCCACGCCGGAAAAACCGCCCAGGCAACCACCAAACTCAGAAAGAAAACCGCCAGCGCGATGTGATGCCTGATCAACCTCGTCATGTGTTCTCAATGCCCTGCTCTGTCTAAGCCCCCACGGCGTCTTTACAGGCCTGCTGCTCGTGCAAGCCAGTCTGCAAGGCGAACCGGAGACCTGTCAACGCTTTAGGCCGCTGCCACACGCCCTCCCCGCGTGCGCAGCAAGATCATGCCCATGATGGCAATGTTCAGCGCATTCCACGCAATGCCATTCACAAAGGCCAGCTCATAGCTGCCACTCACGTCGTAAATCCAACCCGACATCCAGCCACCCAGCGCCATGCCCAAAATGGTCGCCATCATCACAAAACCGACCCGGCTTCCGGCCTCTTTGGCAGGCATATACTCCCGCACGACCAGCGCATAGGCTGGCACAATTCCGCCCTGCGCCAATCCGAAAGCCAGACTGACCAGATACAGCGGCACCAGCCCATCAAACGGCAGAAACAGGAACAGCGCCCCCATCTGCAATACTGACCCAATCAACAGCGTCAGTACGCCGCCCAGCTTGTCCGCGACCAACCCGCTGATCAGGCGACTGACCACACCGCCCATCAACATCAGCGCCAGCATCTCCGCGCCCACGGCCGCGCCATAGCCAAGGTCGACACAAAAGCTCACGATATGCACCTGCGGCATGCTCATCGCCACACAACAGCCAATTCCCGCCAGCCCCAAGATCCACATCAACGGCGCCGGCTTGAACGGCGCCCCGGCCTGCCGCGCCTGCGCCGCGCTGTCCTGTGCCGCCAAAGCCTCGGCAGGCACCTTGGGACGCAGCAGGAAAGCCAGAGGCACCACCGCCACCACGGTCATCACCGCCAGCACCACAAACACCGCGCGCCAGCCATGGGTGCTCAAAACGCCGCTCAGCAAGACCGGCCAGATCGCACCGGACAGGTAATTGCCACTGGCCGCAATCGCCACCGCGATCCCCCGCCGCTTCTGAAACCACAACGACACATCCGCAATCAGCGGCCCAAAGCCCACCGCTGTGCCAAAACCCAGAAACAGATGCACAAACGAGAGCATCAGCACCGAGCCACTTAACGCCGCCGCCCCATAGCTCACCGCACTGAGCACCGCCGCGCCGATGAGCGCCTTGGTTACGCCCCAGCGGTCTACGGCTTGCCCAATGGCAAAATTGCCCAACGCAAAGCCAATCATGGTCAGCACATAGGGCAGCGAGGCATCCGCCCGATCGATGCCAAACTCCTCCTGCACCGCAGGCATCACCACAATCACCGCCCACATACCGACGTTGGCAAACACGCCAATCAACAAAGTGATGGCGAGGCGGATCCAACTGTAGCGGCTATCAAGAACGGGATGGGTCATGGCACCACGCTAGGGCGCACACCCGCAGGTGTATAGGGCCAGAGTACCGCGCCAGTCCGGCCACGCCGCACCGTCATTTTGCGAAATCCGAGTTCCGTGCCACACTCAGGCTTTTGAGTGAAAGGTTTAACGATGGCTCTATTTTTCTCGCGCCGGACATACAACGCGCAAAAGAAGAAATTTACCGACAACCCCGCCGCCCTCACCCGCTATGTCTCGATCACCGAAGACAGTAACAACGGCGCGGTGCGCAAAGGCGGCATAATACCCAAGGCAGATTGGCTCAAACTGGTGCAGCAGGCGGACGGGACCAAAGACATCCTGATCTATGTGCACGGGTTCAACACCTCACAAAAGGACATGCTCGACCGTCTGGGCAAAATTGAAACCGGTGTAAAAGCTCACGGTTTTCAGGGCGCGGTGATTGCCTATGACTGGCCAAGCGACGGCACTGTGTTGGCCTACAACGCCGACCGCAGTGATGCCAAAAGACCGCCCCGCATCTGGTGGATGACGGCATCTTGCCGCTGCTGGCTCTCACGCCGCGCCCCAAAATCCACCTCATCGCCCACTCCATGGGTGGGCTGGTTGTGTTGCGCGGCTTCTCCGACTTCGGCGACTCCGTCGGCCACTGGGGCATTGATCAGGTCATGTTCTGTTCTGCGGACATCGACGCCACATGGCTGGAAAAAGGCGCCTGGGGTGGGCTGGTGCTGGATGAGCGCAGCAAACGTTTCACCAACTACTACAGCGGACGAGACCGCGTCCTCGCCCTGGCCGGCGGGCTGATCAACGGCGGCCGCGAGCGCGCGGGCCACGTTGGCATGCCGTCTCCCGTCACCAAAGGCCACTGGGACATCTAATGCAACGAACAATACAAAAAGCACGTGCCCGACGCACAGCAAACCATGGTCTATTCCCACCGCTGGTGGTTTGACAATGACGGCTTCTACAAAGACCTCGCCCTCACCATGGCGGGCAAAGACGCCAAAACCATGCCCACGCGCCGCCCGACCAATCAAGCTGATCTGGCGCTGCTGACCTGACCCAACCGGGCGGTGCGTGTTACGCGCCGCTCACCTGCTGGTGCACTTCGATCACATTGCCTTCAGGATCCTGAAAAAACACCTGATGCCACTCTTTGGAAAAGGCCGTGCCGTAGTCTGAATAGGGCACGCCATTCTCTTCCAGCACCTTCAGAAACTCTGGCAGATCATCGGTGCGAAAGGCAATATGCCCACGATCCACCGGATTGATCACTTGCCCATTCACAAACGCCACATCCAGCCGCCGCTCCGCCAGATGCATCTGCATATCCCCGTCCGTGGCAAAGCGGATCTGCCCGTCATACCCACTCTCGCTGTCCGCCTCCGTGCGCGGGAACTCTTCTTGCGGAATATCGTCCAGCCCCAGCACTTTGGTGTAGAAGTCATGCAGCCGATCCACATCCTTGGAAACAAAATTGATGTGATGAAATTCGAGTTTCATGGGGCGGCTCCTGTGCGGCAATCTTGCGTTTCCCCGCATTGAGACAACACCAGTCAGCGAGCGCAAGCACAAAACCTGAAAGGTCACAGACAGGATCAACACAACGAATGGTTGCGATCCACACACAACGACCTAAGCTCCGCCTATGACCGACATCTTCGCCCCTTTTGATCACGCCTTCCCTTGCACAGAGTTCCCGCACGCGCTGTTTTATGAATGGGACAACGTCCTGCGGTTTGAACTTGGCGGCGAAGAGGTTCCCACATCGCGCCCGCTCAAGCGCTTCAACCAGGCCATAGCGCGCGCCAGCACAGTGGCTGAAGCACTGTTTCAACACTCTGAAGCGATCTGGCTGCTAACGTCCTACTACGGCGAAGAACCGCGCCCTAAAAAATACCTGAAACCCTTGAAGCATTGCGGCCTCAATAGGAAAGACTTCACCCATTTGGGCAAAGTTGCACAAACCGATCCGGATGTCGTCGCCGACCTCGACACCGATCAATATCGGTTTTGGGACGCCGTTCAATTGACCGAGAAAAGCCAGCTACAAGAGGTGCTCTGGCTGGTGCTTGGTGCCGAACTCGGCATCAAACCCGACCTGCGCACGGACGCCTACTTTGTGGATTTCCAACAAAGCCTGGTCCTGCATCCCTACGACGATCGCGGCATGGATGTCGCCGCGACGACCAAAGACGCGCTGATCCATCTCTACCACACCTTCGGTGATTGGCTTTTGGAATGGAACCGGCCGGAGATGACCGCAAGCTTTGGCGTGAGGTGATCTACCCAGCGCGCCCCACCAAGCCAAACAGCAGCACCCGTGTGTTCGCCGCCAGCCACTCTTCTGCATAGGCCTCGTCGTTGAGCACGGTCTTGCCGCCCCCCTTCAACGTGGCCGCATACATGATCTGGTTGCCCAGCCGGTCCAGCACCATGCCGGTGATCAGCTCCACCTCCAGCTCCGCATCTACAAAGCCCGCCTCTTGCGCCGCGCGCAAATAGGCTGCGAAGCCTTCGTGATAGCGTGCGCCGCCCCCAAACCCGCGGTTCTCCCGCACTAGAATGCGAAACACTGGCGCCTGCGCAATCAACGCCCGGAAGGTTTCGGAGATAAACATCTCCAAACGCAGCCGCATTTCCTCGGCCGTCTTTGGCGGTTTGGAAATCAGCCGCAGCGGCACATCAAATGTTGCGGCGGTGAACTCATCAATGATGGCGTTGAACAACCCCTCTTTGTTGCCAAAGTAGTGGTGGATCATCGTCGAGCTGGCGTCCGCTGCCTTGCAAATCTCGCGCACCGAGGCCCCGGCATAGCCCCGATCCGCAAACAGCGTTTTGCCAGCGTCAATCAAGCGCGCCTTGATGGATGTGTCCTGCATCTGACCTCCCATTTCCGCGCGCCTGACGCACGGCTCAGGCCGCCAAAGCCGCCTCGGATTTGATTTTTTCTACCTTCCTCGGATGCGGTTGGCCAGTCTCCACAAAGTGCTGAATTTCCTCAAGACTGCGGATAAACCCGGCGTCCATGCTGTTGGTCAGCATCCGGCGCATCGGCTTGGCAAACCACTTTGGCGTCGCCTCCCCGATCCAGGTCACCTCGCAGGTCGCGTCATTGATCGCCCGCACGGTCACGGTGGAGGTATAGCCCTTCATCGGCATCGCCTGGGGCCCATGGTGCAGGGTTACGTTCACGCAGATGGTCATCATCTCGGGGTCAAATTTGGTCAGCACCTCCTCCTGATACATCGGCGCAAATTTCTGCACCAAATAGGAGTTGCGCCCCTTGGCGGGTGCGCCCGGAAGCGCCGGTCCTTCAATGGCCTCGGCCCGCGGGATCGCCGCCATCCAGCGGTCCACGGCGACAAACTCATCCCCAATCAGGTTCCACGCCGCAGAGGCTGGGGCTTTCACAGTTACGGAATTGATATACGGCATGACGCGACCTTTCGTTTGCAAAATATTATCCAACAACCGTTAGATATGATCAACAAATTGATAAGTCCACTGAGTCGGTCAGTGTCCCCAAACGCACAGCGCAGGGCCCTGCCCACCGGCAGCCCCTGCACAGATCACGTGTAAACTTGGATTGTGCGGCGCCGACCTGCGCCCTTCACGTCAGCCTTTAGGGGCCTCAGCGGTCTGAACCACCTGCTGCTGAAACGGCGGCTCGCCAAAGCTCTTGAACTCACCGGTGTCTGAATTGAACGCCCACCGCGCCACCAACAGCTGGTATTCCTTGGCATAGAGGTTGGGCTCATGCTCATCCTCCACCACACGGGTGCGCCAGGACCCCTGCACGCGGGTTGGCACATAGACGTCCTTACGGGTTGGTGCTTTGTAGCCTTTGGGAATGCGATAGTTGGCATTTTCCCACTTCCGTTTGAGCAACGCCACCAGCTCCGCCGCCTCCCGCTTACGGCGGCCCGCAAAAATCACATTGATCTCCACATCGTTTTGCACCAGCCCCTTGATGATCACATCGTCACGGGAATTTTTGGAAAACTTCGGAATCAGATTCACCACCAACTCGGTTGGCGGTTTTTTGAACAACCCGCCATCCTCATAGGCGGGCGTGATCATAGCTGGGTTTTCGATGCGTTTCTTCAAAGTCCTGGTCCGCTGCTGCGTGGGGCCGATGCCCGTTCGTGCTGCGCCAATAGTCTTCCAAACGCCTTAACAATTTGTTGGCGGCAGAGGCTGATCGCCGCAGTTTTCTGTGCGCAAATGCGCGAGCTGCGGAATGAGCCTCTCCAAATCGCCACCGTCGCAAAACAGCCGCGATACCGACGCAATACCGACGTGAAAATCGAGGCCTTTACTGCCCCAACGCCTGCCCCAGATCTGCGATCAAATCATCCGCATTTTCCGCCCCAACCGAGATCCGCAACAGCGTTTCCGGAATGCCGGTGTGCGGCTCAATCGTGTGGCGATGTTCCACCAGGCTCTCAACCCCGCCCAGCGACGTGGCCCGATGGAAAAGCTTCATCTTCCCAGCCACTTGCAGTGCCGTTTCTTTGTCACCCTTCACAAGGAAAGACATCAGGAACCCAGCCCCGCCCGGCATCTGTGCCTTGGCCAGCTCATGCTGCGGATGGCTGTCCAAGCCAGGGAACAGCACACTATCCACCTTCGGGTGATCTTCCAGAAAACGCGCTATTTTCATGGCGTTATCCACCATGCGCTCCACCCGCAACGCCATCGTACGCATCCCACGCAACAGCAACCAAGCCTCAAACGGTCCCATAACAGCACCCGCACTGGCCCGGTCCACTTCGATCTCTTCCCAGACCGGTGTGACCTCTTTTGTGACCAAAACGCCACCCAACACATCCGAGTGTCCGTTGATCACTTTGGTGGTGGAGTGCATCACAATATCTGCGCCTAATTTCAAAGGGTTGGTCAGGATCGGCGACGCCGCCGTGCTGTCCACCGCCAAGAGTGCCCCACAGCTCTCCGCCGCCTGTTTCGCGGCCGCCACATCGGTCACCTTCAGCCACGGGTTGGACGGCGTTTCCACCCAAACCACATTGGCCCGACCTTTGGCGCAAACTGCCGCCAGAGCCGCCGTGTCACTCGCGTCCACCTCATCGATAACAATCTGACGACGCTCACAAAACTCCCGAATCCACTTGGTGGTGTTCCAGTAAATGCCACTCTGCACAATCACCCGCCCCCCGGTTGGCACGGTGCGAAACAGCGCCGCTATGGCCGCCATGCCAGACGGAAACAACAACGCCGCCGCACCGCCCTCCAGCTGCGCCAAAACCGCCTCCGCCTGCCGCGCCACATCATTGTGCGGACGGGCATAAATGTTGTTTTCGTTCAGAGGGTTGTAGTTCTCATCCCGCGCAAAGGTGGTTGCTGGCTGGATCGGCGGCACAACGCCCCCGCTTTGCTGATCAATCGCCCCACCAGCCTGCGCCAACAGTGTTTCCGGCAACATATCTTTGAAATCCATTGATCTTCCCTCGCGTCTTTGCGCGCACAAAATCGCAGCGACAGTGAACTTGCAACCCCAGCGCACGCCCGTGTAGGAGGTCATCATGACCCGCGTGATACTCTTCAACAAACCCTTCGATGTGCTGTCGCAATTCACCGACAAAGGCTTGGAAGGTAGCAAGCGCCGCACCCTGTCGGACTTTATCGACGTGCCAAAAGTCTATCCGGCGGGCCGCCTGGACCGCGACAGCGAGGGGTTGATGGTCTTAACGGACGACGGGAAGTTGCAGGCCCGCATTGCCGATCCCCGTCACAAAATGGCGAAGACCTATTGGGTGCAGGTCGAAGGCGCGCCAGATAACTCCGCGCTTGAAGCCCTACGCAAAGGGGTGACGTTGAAAGACGGCCTGACCAAACCCGCCAAGGCGCAAGTCATTGAGGAACCAGCTAATATTTGGCCCCGCACCCCACCAATTCGCGTGCGAAAATCCATCCCGGACACGTGGATTTCCCTCACCATCCGCGAAGGCCGCAACCGCCAGGTTCGCCGCATGACCGCCGCAGTGGGCCATCCCACACTGCGACTAATTCGGGCACAGATCGGCGATTGGCGGCTGGACGGATTGGAAAGTGGCACTTGGCGCGACGCATAGCAACGCAATCACTTTTCCTGTGGATAATCACAACATATAGTAGACAGCAACAAACCCGCGCCGTAAGAGCCGCGGCACTGAAACACGAGCAGGGACAGCAGGCATGGCACATATCATTGTGGTCGGAAACGAGAAGGGCGGCGCAGGCAAATCCACCCTGTCGATGCACATCGCCACCGCGCTGGCACGCATGGGCCACAAGGTGGGCGGCATTGACCTCGACCTCCGCCAGAAGAGCTTTGGCAGCTACGTCGCCAACCGCCGGAAGTTCCTGCAGAAAAACGGCCTCGACCTGCCAAGCCCCGATTACCACGACCTGCCGGAAGTGGATCAAAGCGCGCTGCAACCGGGGGAAAACATCTATGACCACCGCCTTTCGGCCGCGGTCTCGATGCTGGAGCCCAACAACGATTTTATCCTGATCGACTGCCCCGGCTCCCACACCCGTTTGAGCCAGGTGGCGCACTCCTTGGCCGACACGCTGGTCACTCCACTGAACGACAGTTTTGTCGACTTCGACCTGTTGGCCAAAATCGACGCCGACGGTGAGAAAATTCTCGGCCCGTCCGTGTACTCTGAAATGGTGTGGAACGCCCGCCAGCTGCGCGCACAGGCTGGCCTCAAGCCCATCGACTGGATCGTGATGCGCAACCGCATGGGCGCGCAACAGATGGTCAACAAAGAGAAAATGGGCAAGGCGCTGGATCGTTTGGCCAAACGCATTGGCTTCCGTGTCGCACCCGGCTTCAACGAGCGTGTGGTCTTCCGCGAGCTTTTCCCACGGGGCCTGACCCTGCTCGACCTGCGCGATATTGGCGTGAAACAACTCAACATCTCCAACGTGGCCGCCCGTCAGGAATTGCGCGAACTTGTCAAAGCGCTGAACCTGCCCGGGGTCTCCGTCGACTTCTAAACCATGACCGCGCGCGGCCAAGCCACCCCCCCCCCCCCCCCCCCCCCCGCCTCCCGCAAGCACGCCGGGGCCCTGTTTGCCGCCGCGCTGTCTCTTGCCGTCCCACCCTCGCCTCCACCCAGCCCGCCACCACCATCACCCTCACCACCCAGCCCGTTCCCACCATCCCCCTTCCCCCCCACCCCCCCCCCCCCCCCCCCCCCCCCCCCCCCCCCCCTCCCCCCCCCC
>Ga0189286_100314_pt1 | contig 16273 bp, 17 predicted proteins | sample UW69minimetaG_FD_130330 | JGI IMG/M metagenome (GOLD analysis project Ga0189286, IMG submission 130330) | Marine microbial communities from the Costa Rica Dome - UW69 mini metaG | ecosystem: Environmental > Aquatic > Marine > Oceanic > Photic zone | place: Costa Rica: the Eastern Pacific...
ATCCACAATTGGGGATTAATATTAAATCAATTTTTAACTATATTTGAAAAAAGGGTTCAACTCTAAATAGAGCTAAACCCGTCTATATCATTTACACAAAATTTTGGACAGTGTCAAAAAAAGAGATGGAAAGTTTCATCTCTTTTCTTTTATATCAACATATAATTTTTAATTCAAACCATCCATAAATTCTAACTTTACAGTTGCTTTTTGCTCTGCATCAAAGTACAATTCACTTCCTTTGGCTAAGGCTATTTTCGTTGCTTTTCCTGCTGCGAGTGTTGTTTGCTTTATAATTTTCCCATCACGCTGTAGACGAATTGAAAATTCATTTTTACCAAGATTTTTTATCATAGCAATACTATTTCCATCTTTATACGGATTGATGGCACCATCTTGCCCAATTCCTTTCCCGGTCATTAACATGCTTTGAGAAGGATTCAATTCAAAAACTGTTTTGTCTTTTTGAGCATACGATTGAAATGCAAAAAGCATAGCTAAAAGATATATATATTTTTTCATCTGTAAATGATTAAGTTGCAATTATATTTTCTGACTATAAGATACGATATATTTGAAACTTTTAAAAAAATCACTCTTCAGATGTAACAATTACTATCATCACTCCAAAATTCCCATCTAGTTGTTCATAGTTTTTTTCAGGCAGATAGGTTTTTGAAACAAATCCATCAAGATATAACGCGTTTTTGCATCCATTTTGCTTAAAAAAGGTGGCAAAGTCATAAAAGTTAATTTTCTCCTTGCTCATGGCAAATAGCAAATTTCCATTCGGTAATACACCTACTCCATTACGAATATTCAGGTTTTTAGAACCTTGGTTAAGTTTTGCATGCAGTCTTCCATCAATCACTAACATTGGTCCAGATTGAGTGGCATATTTTATATTTCTCTTAGCAACATTTAAAGCATCTGTAACGCAAATGGCAGCTACATTATCTTTGGTGATATAAAAAATACCGTTTGGTTGTAGGTAAAAGTTTCCGTATCCTACTTTCTTATCATCTATGGGTGTAATAATACTCCCGTTTTCAACATACAAACCTTGTGGCGATTGATCTTTTTTGTACATACCACCATTCATTGCGAAAATTAATTCTTGTCCCTTTGTTTGTAGTTGAGCTTTTAAATTTTTAGCATTTCCATAGATTTGTCCCTGTTCATTTTTCCAACAGAATTGTAAATTCGACTTTTTTGGATTGACTTCGTAAGAAAGAATTCTGGCCGTATCATAGTTCTTTTCTGAAACTTCTTTTTCACAAGAAATAAAACTTATTGTAATTATAAGAAGAATTTGATATCGCATTTTCAAGTGTAGATTAAGATTATAATTCATTGAAAAGATATAAAAAAGAATGAGGCCATACTTTTCAGCGTTTCTCTCAATACATTTTTTCTTTATTTCATTATGAAAAAAACTCGAAGTGACATATTTATTTTCCACAGTATGTTCCTTCTTCATTAGATGCTAAAGAGCTAATAACTACCTTTCGAACAGTTGCTCCCAAAAAGCTTTCTTCTTTTCCAATTATAAGTGCTTTTGGTATACTGTTGATATATATTGTGTCATTCATAAAAGACATATTTGTTGTATTGAAAAAATCACCAATATAATATCCTCCACAATATTTCCACATTCCTTTTTTAAGTTCTGAAGTCTCAAAAGAGCATGAAATAAAGAAGATAACTGAAAGATAAATACAATATTTTTTAATGAAGTTCATTTGTTCTTAAAATCTACAACCGTTTAGTACCAGCGTTTCTTCTTCTTTTTAGAAGCTTCAGACTTTCTTCCTTTTTTATATTTACTTCCTTTCTTTTTATGAACTTGTGGTTTTGCTTTTGGATCGAGTGGATACGGATGTTCTTCTTCTACATGAATAGCTGTATTAATCAATTGTTGAATGTCCTTAATATAGTTTTTCTCATCTGCTGAACAAAAAGACAATGCCATTCCTGACGCACCAGCTCTTGCCGTTCTTCCTACTCTATGCACATAGGTTTCTGATACATTTGGAATGTCAAAATTGATGACAGTATCTACATTTTTAATGTCAATTCCTCTGGAAGCTACATCGGTTGCTATGAAGATATTAGCATCACCATTTTTGAAATCGTTTAAGGCTTGTTGTCGTAGACTTTGCGATTTATCTCCATGAATGCTTGCTACTTTATAGTTGTTACGAAGCAATGTTTTTTCAAGCTTATCCACGCCGTATTTTGTTCGTCTAAATATGATAACACTTCCTTTGATATTGTTTCGAAGTAGGTGTAAACAGAGTTCTATTTTTTTTGGTTTCGGCACATAATACAACACTTGATTCACACCTTTGGCTGCAGAAGATGTTGGCGATACTTCAATATATTCTGGTGCTCTTAAAATAGAGTTTGCTAAGTGTTCTACTTTGTAGGGCATCGTTGCTGAAAACAATAAAATTTGCTTTTTATCAGGACACAAACGCTCTATTTTTTTTACATCATCTATGAATCCCATGTCTAACATTAAGTCAGCTTCATCTAATACCAAAGTTTCTACATAATCAAGATTGATACGATCTTGCTTGTGTAAATCTAGCAATCGTCCTGGCGTAGCTACTAAAATATCCACACCTTTTTTGAGCATATCTTTTTGAGGTTCTATAGAAGCGCCTCCAAAAACAACTCCTGTACGTAAGTTTGTGTAAGTACTATAGGCTTTAAAGTTTTCTTCAATTTGAATTGCCAATTCACGTGTGGGACATACTACTAAGGCACGTATTTTCTTTCCTTTTTTTGGTGCATCTTGCTTGTCAAATAACAATTGTAAGATGGGCAATGCATACGCTGCTGTTTTTCCTGTTCCAGTTTGAGCAGAAACAATAATATCTTGCTTTTCTAAAATTACTGGAATGGCACGTTCTTGAACTAAAGTTGGATCTTCATATCCTTTTTCAAATAATGCTCGGACAATGGGTTTGTTTAATTTTAGTTCTTTAAAGGTCATACGTATTTAGTTATTTTTTGGTAGTATCATTATATTATCAATTTCTACATCTGCTTTGGAATCTACGGATAAGCTTGCGCCATTTCCACAAACATCAGCTTTCATTTTTGCTACCAGTTTTTTGTTGATATAGTACTCGCAGACTCCATTTTCATAAATAATTTGCAAGTATACTCTATTTCTTGTTCCAAATGTAAATTTTCCTTCTTTTCCTATTCCTCCAAACTCTACATTTCTATTATGATGTCCAATTTCATATTCTCCATCAGAACCAATGCTAACGTAGTTAGAAAATTGTTCATAAGAACCATCTTCATCTGGTTCTCCATTACAAGAATCCCATCGTAATTCAAACCCTCCTGAATATAAATAGAATACTGTAGAAATTTCAAAATCTTCTCTGGCATTAAATTTTAATTGTTTCGAACCAATTCCTCCTTGTCCATAATCACCATTACTTTTAATGACATATCTTCCATTTGATATTGCATACGTTACATTGAGTATACTTGGTTCTCCATCTGATGAGAGTTTGTATTTTTTATAATCTCTCCCTATTTTCCAATTATTTGCATTATTGTTAAAATCTTCTACAAACACATCTCTGTATTGTAGCTTTTGTTTAGAGATACTACCAGCTGTAGGAATTGATGATCTATATGTTTCAAATTGACTTGTTGATCTTTGTACACTATGATAACCATTCAATACTGTTTGAGCTCTTTTTTGAGGTGAAGAATGTGTTGTACTGTGTAAATTTGGAATTCCATTCAGATAATTTACAACTGTTTCTACATCATATCCTAAAGCAGCTAGAAATTGTCCTGCATAATAATCTGCTTCATCTTCATCTTGAGTTTTAGATATTCGCACACGCCATCTATTTCCGTTGGGTCTATATAAATTTGGTTGATGACCCAATGCTTGATGTGCCCACTCATGAGCAAATACAAAAGCAAGTACATTTCTATTTTTGTGAATTGTAGAATAGTCTAAGATGATTAACCCTCCATAATGAGCTTCTCCCCAACGAAATGTTTGATTAAACACTACTGGAAAACTCATTCCTGAATATCTTGCTAGTTCATTATACAATTGTGAGGTTTTCTGGTAATTATTTGCAAACATCAGTTGCCCGCCATAAGCATCTCGTAATTCATTCAAGAAGTATTGTTGTGCGGGAGTTAAATTAAATTGGGCAGTAACTGTTTGTGTGTAGGAAACAATAACTAATAAAACGATTGCGATTCTTTTCATCTTTTGAATTTAGGAGACGTGTTAGTGTCATTTATTCCTAAATCTATTGGAATATCCTCAAATAACAAAATTTAGGCGTTTATTATTTGTACAAAGCTTTGTTATTAAAGTAAATCTAACTTCAATTCAACTTAAAAATAAATAGGTTAACTTATAATTAAGTTAATTAACTTAAAAATAAGTTTTATAACTTAATTTTAAGTTGTATACTTGTACTGCTAATTAATAAAACTCATATAGTAATGGTCACTTTAACTAAGGTAGAAGAGAAAATAATGAAAATTCTCTGGGATATTAAAAAAGGTTTTATCAAAGATATTATTGAACAATATCCTGATCCTAAACCTCTTTACAATTCGGTATCAACGATTGTTAGAGTGTTAGTTCAAAAGGAGATCGTAGGTTATAAAGCTTATGGAAATTCGCACCAATACTATCCATTGATTAGTAAAAAAGAATATAGTAAAGGCCAAATGAAGCGATTAGTGACCGATTATTATAATAATTCACTTTCTCAAGTCGTCAACTTTTTTGCAGAAAGCAAAAAACTGGATGAAAAGGAATTGGATGAAGCCATGAGAATGTTAGCTGAACTTAAAGCTAAGAAAGATGAGTAAATTCATAATATACTTACTGGAATCTAGCGTCATATTAGCCGTATTTTATGTTTTCTATATTGCTGTGTTGAAAAAAGAGACGTTCTTTAACCTTAATCGGTTTTTCCTTATTGGAATCGTTGTTTTTTCACTACTGTTGCCTTTGATGAGTTTTGATTTTAGCCAAGGGAATATTACAGTTATAGACAACTCTATTGAAGAGTTTGGCAACTTTAGAGCGTCTTATTATGAAACTGCGGAAACATGGGAATACAAAGCTTCTAAAACTTCAATTTCTACGTATGATACAACTTCTGAAGTTCATGAATCAACGACTATTGATTGGACATATATTTTTTTGAAGTTTGTATGGAGCATATATATCATTGGAGTTTTATTCTGTTTATCGAAACTGTTTTGGAACTTTAGAAAGCTTCAGAAAATGATTTTGAAGTATCCTCAAGTAGAAATTAATGGGATAAAAGTAGTAAAGGTTTCCTATCCTATTGCGCCATTTTCATTTTTAAAACATGCTTTTGTTTATGAAGGCATTACAGATACGTTAGAACTTGATCAGATTATTGCGCATGAAAAAACACATATTGAACAGAAACATTCATTTGATTTACTATTTATACAATTTATAGCAGCATTTCTATGGTTTAATCCATTGATTTGGATGCTTATTAACTCTTTAAAAGCAATACATGAATATATAGCAGATAAAAAAATAATTAAAGCAGGTTATTCCTTAGTTGATTACCAGACCTTACTATTGAGACAATTAGTTAGCAACAACTCACACGGGTTGGTAAACAATTTTAATTTATCATTTATAAAAAAGAGAATAATTATGATGAAACATAAAAAATCAGGACTTACAGGGAAATTAAAAGCTGCACTGACTATCACTTGCGCTATCCTATTTAGCTTAGTATTGATACAATGCAATTCAAAAACTAACACACAAGCATCTCTTCAAGAAGATGTTCTTTTTAAAGAATATTTAAACAATAAAGATAATCCTATACACATAATTGATAAGCGTACTTTATTTCCAACAACAACATTTGTTATTTCGGATGACAAAGTATCTATTGATGGAAAACTTTCTGGAATTAGTGAGATAGCGCCTGCACTTAAACAAGAATTGATAGATCAATATATGTTCATACATTCAAACATGGACAGTACAGCTTCTAAAAATAATGAAGTTGTATCCATACCTAAAAAAGCATTATCTGGTCGACATTTTCCAGTACGGTTAAAAATAGATGGGAATCAGAAAATGAAGAAAGTGAGAGAATTTCATACTGAACTAAGAAGATTGGATCGAAGAAAAGTAATTTATTATGGAGAAACCGCTTCTGGAAAACAAATGATTCAACCGTTTTTAGTTCCGCCATTTCATTGGGCAGATCCTTCTCGCGATGATTCTGTGTATCCAAAAGTTGATTTGAATAAAGCAACTATAACAGGTAACGTGGCAACATTGAATGGTATTGAATACCTACAGCTCAATTTAAGTAGTTCAGGAATAAATTATAAGGAAGAAGTATATCAGTTTATAAAAAAGCATATTGATGAAGAATCAATCTCATATTTGGTAAGTCTAACGTTTGATGATAACGATACATTTAAAAATTATCTAACAAATCTTGCAGAAGTATTTCAAGGTTTTGAAAAAATATATGATGTACGTGCTCAAGAACTATTTGGTAAAAAACGTAAAAATTTGAATAGATTTGAAATTAGTAAGGTTTCAAATGGAGTTTATAAAGCTGTTTTTATAGCTGAAAACTAATAACATATACACTCAAATACATTTTGATTTTGGGTACAAAAAAAGCTCCTTTTGAAAGGAGCTTTTTTACTTTGAGCCGATGGAGGGACTCGAACCCACGACCTGCTGATTACAAATCAGCTGCTCTAGCCAGCTGAGCTACATCGGCAAAGCGGTTGCAAATATAAAAAGCTTTTTATTTTTTGCAAACCTTTTTTTTATTTTTTTAAAGACTATTAATTTTTGTCACCAATTCTGTTGCTTTTGCCTCTAATGATTGTCTAATTCCTTTGAAGTGTGCTTTTGCATTTTCAACACCTCTTTTGTTTGCTTCCGCTATCAATTCGTCAAAACTTTTGATAGATTCATCAATGATTTCTTCACTCTTTGTTACATCTGCATCTGGATTGGCCATTTGCCATATTAAAGCTGCGTCAATGATATCTCCAAAAACGTAGTTTAAGTCCTTTTTTAAATCTCTTTTATTCGACATGTTGTATATTTTTTTGCAAATTTAAACTAAAATGGTATATAATTTGTTATAAACATCACAAATGTTAGTAGGTTTAATTTTAATTTTCTAGTTTTATACCAATGAATGCTTTAGTATACTTATATCGCCAATTTATGAATCGCAATGCACAGACCAAGTGCGTTATGATTTATATTCCTGTATCGAATTCAAAACGTATCTATGATAAGCATCGACATAAGTACTAGTTAACAATTCAATATCTATATTATAAACTTATAAAGGTGCTTTTGACAAAGCACCTTTTATATTTTTAAACTGTTTAATTTTTAAAATCTTTTAGTATGAAATTCGCAAAAAATGTAACCCAGATGATCGAAATGACAATTCAATTTATGAAACCCTTATTTGGTTTTAATACATCCTATACGCCTATTGAACCAATACCACTCTTGTTACACCATTAAAATTTTACATTATGAACACATTAGCAAAAAATAAAATACAGACAAATATTCAGTTTTTAGTTACGAAGAAAGTAACAAACCGCAACGGATTTTTACATCCACATATTCTTTTTGATAAGATTCAGAAAGTAGCCACCTATCCGATTAGAGAATTTTATATTCACGACGTTCCTGCTATTGTCGATTATGCGTTTAAAATGACCAAAAGCGCGCGTTTAAACGACTCTTTGACAATTCAGGCTCAACTGATCCAACAAGACACAAAAAAGTTGATGGTGCGTATTATAGTGACCAAACCAAAGAAGAAATCAAAGACCGAAGAAGTCATTTGTAATGCTTTGTTTGGCTTTCCACTGTTAGAAAGACCTATACGCAAAGTTTCGTGAATTATAAGATTCCCAAGTTGTTTATCGCTTGGGATTTTTTTTGTTTAGACTTTGTTAGATTGATCAGATTTGTAGATTGTTAGATTTTGTAGCAATCTGCAGGTTTAAATGCTGTTTTGTGAATGGTTATAGTAAATTACTTCGTCATACTTCCTCGTAATGACGAATCATAAACTAAGAAAGTAACTTTTTCTAAAATCATTTATTTTTTTGGCGATCTGAAATTGTTTATTTCACATATACTTCTAAAAGTTCAGAAGCTTCATCAGTACTTATTTTTACATTCTTAAGCGTTGCTGGCAGTAGTAATGTTTCTCCGAATTTGAGCGTTTCTTTGAACATGTTGGTTTCAAAGGTTACGTTTCCTTTTACACACATGTATATTACAAAAGAATCCTTGTCATCATGATTTAGAACTAATTCACCCGAAAACGGAATGAGATTCGTTGTAAAGTACGGACAATCTACAATAGTAGTTACTTCGTTGTTCGCTTCTTTGTATGCCGTTTTATATTCTTCGTGTAATGTGTAATCAATAGCATCTAAGGCAAGTGCTGTGTGCAATTCACGTGAGTTTCCTTGTGCATCTACTCTATTCCAATCATAAATACGATAGGTAATATCTGAAGTTTGTTGAATTTCCGCTAAGACAATTCCGCCACCAATGGCATGAATTCTGCCTGTAGGCAAAAAATACACATCGCCTTTTTTTACTTCTTCAAAGTTGAGAATTTCTGTAAGCGTATTGTTATCTAAATGCTTTTGATATTGTTCTTTGGTCACTTCTTGATTGAAACCTACCATTAATTTTGCGCCTTCGTCAGCTTGCATTACATACCACATTTCCGTTTTTCCAAATGAATTGTGACGTTCTTTTGCTAGTTGATCGTTTGGGTGTACTTGAATAGATAAGTCACTTTTAGCATCTATATATTTGATGAGAAGTGGAAATTTTGTTCCGAAAGCATCGTATACTTTTTTTCCTAATAATGCTGATTGATATGTTTCACTTAATTCCTGAAGTGTTTTTCCTTTTAAAGCGCCTTCTGCTACTATAGATGGTTCTCCTTTTACATCCGATAATTCCCAACTTTCTCCAATAGCTTCCCCAGAAACATTTTTGTTGAGTTGCGTTCGTAATTTGTCGCCTCCCCAAATACGTTCTTTATAGATTGGTTCGAATTTTAAAGGATGTAAAATCATGTTATTATTATTCTCCGGTGTACTTTACAAAATTTCTAGGTGTTTCATATAATACTACTTCTAACTCTAATGTAGTACTGATATGCTTTCTTAGTTTATTCCAAATAACCACTACAATATTTTCTGCTGTAGGATTTAAGTTTTTAAACTCAGGAACATCTAAGTTCAGATTTTTATGATCAAAGGCGTCTTCAACTTCCGAGCGAATGAGGTCTTTTAAAATTTTGACATCCATCACATACCCCGTTTCAGGATCTATCGGACCTTTTACACTGACAATTAATTCGTAATTGTGACCGTGATAGTTTGGATTGTTACATTTACCAAAGACTTCGTTGTTTTTAGCATCGTCCCAATCTGGTCGATACAATCGGTGTGCTGCGTTAAAGTGTGCTCTTCTACTTACGGTAACTTTCATATATCAACTTTTATGTGTTCGTAAAATTTTTCAAATATGATTTTAAACCAAGCTGTATATGTATCTGGGTTTACCGCAATATCATCTTTTACTGCTTGCACATCCATCCATTTCCAAGAGGCAACTTCATCAGGATTGATGATAGGTTCTTCATTGTAAGTTCCTATCATTACATGATCGTATTCATGTTCGGTTAATCCGTTGTCAAAAGCGGCTTTGTATATGAACGAAACTGCTTCCGCAAGTTCCGTAACAAATCCCATTTCTTCTTGTAATCTTCGTTTACCTGCAGCAATGTTACTTTCACCTTCACGTTGGTGACTACAACATGTATTTGTCCATAGTCCAGGAGAATGATATTTATGTAAGGCGCGTTGTTGCAACATTAACTCGCCTTTATTGTTGAGAATGAATACTGAGAAAGCTCTATGTAGCAATGCTTTTTCGTGCGCTTCGATTTTTTCCATCAAACCAATTTGCTCATCATTTTCGTTTACTAGAATTACGTTTTCTTTTACCATATTTTTTTGTCCAATCACAAATTTACAAAATAGCTTTCTGTGAATATGATACTTCGTTGCTATTTTTTAGTTAAAATTAACATAAAGCTCATAATTTACAGCAAAATGATTTTTTTTCTTATACTTTTTTTAAAGAAATACTACACTTTGCACGATTTAAAAAATATTGTTTTGATCTAGGTTTATCGTAATTAATTTATAAAACTTTTATTATGAAAAAACAACATTTGAATTCATTACGAATAAACAAATGAGCTGTTTCAAATTTTAAGTTTCATGAACTAACAGGCGGTTAAAAGATACCTTTAACTATCGCTAAATCGTGCTTAGGCATTTGCTACAGTGATCTTTATGATACAGGAAATTAAATTAAAAAAAAGAGCGTATTTATATTTTTAACTTTACAAATACGCTCTTTTGCAATTTTCTGTGATTATAAACTCACTTCATTTTTTGAATTGATTTTCTTCTTCTATACATTTTACACCATTGCTATTTTTCCTTTATAGATGTTTGTTCACCATTATATCCCCAATTTTCAAGTGAAACTTCATCGATGGTTATATGTGTAGTTTTTGGATCTTTGGTCAATACATCTACTAACAATTTTGTAACTCCTTGTGTTAACTGAAATTTTCCTGTTTTGTAACTTGTTCGTCTGTGATTTTGATATTTACGTGTGGCATGATTTTGTTTTTTTTATTGTTATGTGTTTAATCCCACTTTGAGTCTGTTGACAGCGCATAGTTTCCTGGTCCTGTAAAAAACAGTGTTGTTGCTCCAAAAAGGTATAATAAATGAAGTTCTATTGCCCAGCCACTATATTGATTGAGCGCAAAAATGCCTGAACTGTGCGCGAGTAATATTGATATGAGAAAGTTAAAAGCTACAATCAAACCACTGCCTCTAACTTTTACTCCTACGATAATCAGAATAGGAGCAATAATTTCTCCAACAAAAACACCATAGGCTACAAAGCTTGGAATGTGATATCCTTGTAATACTTGTTTGATAAAGGCATAATCGGAACTCATGTTTGCGATTCCGTGGAATATAATGAGTGTTCCAATAGTAATTCGTAGTAGTAACAATCCTATGTTGTGATACTGTTCTTTTTTTTGTGCATTCATGTTTCATTGTTTTAAAATTAGTATGCTACAAAGTTTAGTTACCAGTATTTGGTTTCTCAGGAGCTATATCACTATTTTGAAGTGATGTAGATCACTTTTAAGTGATGCTTTTTGATATGAAACAAAGTTTTGAATGATTAAATCTAACCTACTTAAAGTTTCTCTGGAAACACCTAAATACGCTGCAATCATTTTTTTAGGAACTCGTTGAAAGAGTTTTGGATATTGTTCTAGCAATAGTTCACATTGTTCTTTGGTAGAATTTTTAAGGAGTGATAAGACTCTGCTTTGAAGTGCAATGCGAATAATCTTGCTTTTTTTTGGCCCAAAAACGTTCCATTTTGTGCATTTCTGCAGTTAGCTTTTCTCTGTTTTCATGAGTGATATATAAAAGTTCGCTATCTTCTATGCAATCAATTGAGGTTTTAGATTTGGTTTGTTTGACAAAGGCTTCATAATCTGTAATCTAACAATTTTCCATTCCGATTTGAAGAATATGTTCTTTTCCATTGTCTCTTGTAAAATAACTTTTTAAGCAACCTTTAATGATCCAGTATTCTTTATTTACATATTCTCCTTCTTGGACAATGTATTGATTTTTGCGTTTTTTTACGGTTTCAAAATGACTCAATATACGATCAAATTCTTCATCCGTAAATGGAATGATTTCTTCAATATGTTGTCGCAACGGATGTATCATTTTAACTGCTTTTTAATTTTGTATCAATCGAAACTACTTCTTTCTCCATTAAAATCAGAATTCATAAAAAAAGCACTCTAACGTTATGCAAGAATGCTTTTAAAGAATGAGTGTGTATGTTAGTTTATCTTTCCACAACTATAAATTCACTTCGTCTGTTGAGTTGGTGTTCCTCTTCGCTACATTTTACACCATTACTACATTTGTTTACATGACGTGTTTCTCCATATCCTTGTCCTGTAAGGCGACTTTCGTCAATTCCTCTAGAAGCTATGTACGCACGCGTTGATTTATTTCTTCGTTGCGATAATGCCATGTTGTACGAATCCGTACCACGACTATCGGTATGCGAGCGCAAATCTATTTTAAGTGTTGGATATTTTTTCATTACAACTACTACTTTTTCTAATTCTGCAGCAGCATCAGGACGAATATTCGATTTATCAAAATCAAAATAGATAATTGGAATGTTTAGGATTTTTGCTAAATCGTCTCCAACTTCAAACGGAATTTCTTCTTTTTCTAATAATACTACCGTTGATCGTAAGCCAGCTTCTTCTTGTTTTGGTAATAATACTTCCCCAGAAGTGTAATCTTTCTTAGAAGCTCTTACAAAGTATACTTCGTCACATTCTAGGAATTGTTTGAATCGGAACTTCCCTTCTTCATTACTATAGGTATTTTCTAATTCTTTATTGTTTTTATCAAATAGTATTACTTGTGAACCTGCTAGAATTTCGTTTGTTTTACTATCTTTCACAACTCCTGCAATTTCTTGCTCACAGGTCCATTGAATTGGTTTTATTTCAAGGAATGAATAGATATCATCATCACCTTGTCCTCCATCACGATTAGAGGCAAAGTATCCTTTTTTAGTTTTTGTATTAATGATGAAAGAGAAATCGTCAACTGGACTGTTTACAGGTTCTCCTACATTATATATTACTTGATCTTCATCATCCAAACGCATTACAAAAATATCCAATCCACCAAGTCCTACATGACCGTCTGATGAAAAGTATAATTCATTGTCTTGACTTACAAACGGGAAGTTTTCACGAGCTTCAGTGTTGATGCCTTTTCCTAAGTTTTTTGGCTCTCCAAATGTACCATCGTCATTAATGTCTACCACATATAAATCTGATTGTCCTACCGAACCTGGCATGTCTGAAGCAAAGTAGAGTTTTTTCTCGTCTACGCTTAGTGCGGGATGTGCTACTGAGAATAAATCACTGTTGAATGGTAATTCTTCAATGTTTGTCCAACGATCACCTTCACGCGTTGCTCTGAATATTTTTAGTTTGTTAATTCCTTTTCTGTCCTTTTTGTATTTTCCTTTGTAATAGTTGTTACGTGTAAAATACATGGTGTTTCCGTCTTTGGTAAATACTGTAGTAGACTCGTGATATTTTGTATTGAGTTTACTTGAGAATTTGTCAACGTTTGACAAACTTCCATTATCAGCAACTTCTGCACCATATAAATCTAAGAATGGACGTGCATTCCATTTGTGTTTGTAACGTTTTGCAACACCTGTATCTCTTGCTGAAGAGAATACTAAGTTATTTTCTAAATAGAACGATGGTGCAAAGTCAGAATATGGAGAGTTTACTCCTAAGTTTGTAATACGAAAACGTCCTGATTGTTCTGCTATTTGATCTAAATAGTTACGTGTATTCATAAACTTTGTTCCACGAATATCGCTTCCTGTAAGCTTATTAAATTCTTGCATTTTTTTATCCGATTCTGCATAGCGCTTTTCAGCTTTTAAGGCTTGCGCATAGCGGAAATAGTATTCTGGTGCTACTTCTTCTCCAAGATTAAATAATTCGCCATACCATTTTGCTGCATTTGCTAAATCGGCATTGAAATAATATGCATTCCCGAGTTTTTCAAAAAGTTCTTTTGATTTGTGACCCTCTTCTGCAACTTCTTCATAGATTTCTATTGCATTGATGAAAGCGTAGCTGTCATAATTTTTGTCTGCTTTGTTTAGTTTTCGTTCTTGTGCATAACCAACAAGTACGAATAAAGATATTACAGTATATATGAGATATTTTGTTCGTGTCATCATAGTTAGTTTTAGAAGAATCTTGGTGAGATAATTTTATCACGGTTATCAAACAGTTCAAAGCGTAAGAAGACTTCGTACGAACCATCATTAAATTGTGTATTTCCTAATTCAGTAGTTTCACGATCATAGGCAAAACCGACCATAAAACTATCTGATAGTTGTAATCCAACCAATCCACTAAAAGCGGCACTCCATCTGTAAGCAGCTCCTAGTGTTACTTTTTCATTGATTAGAAAGTTCGCTGACAAATCTGCCTGTAAAGGCGCACCAGATACTGCTTTGAATAGTACTGCTGGCTTGAATTTTACACTATCACTCATATCAAATACATATCCACCAATTAAGTAAAAGTTGATACGTTCTTTAGCGGTTGATAATGACGATTCGTCAAAGTGTTTTGTTTCTAATAAGTTTGGTGCTGATAGCCCAACATACCATTTTTCAGAGTTTCTGTAGTAAATTCCAGCTCCGACATTTGGAGAAAATTTATTATCAATATTACTCTGTAGTAATAAATCATTCGGGTTGTACTGATTTAAACAATCAAAACATACATCTAATAAATGTCCTCCTGCTTTTACACCGAAAGAAAGTTTTCCGTTTTCTGATGTGTTGATTGTATATGAGAAATCGATGTCAAAATAGGTTTCATCAGTTGGTCCTATTTGATCATTTACAATAGAGACTCCGAGTCCTACTTTTCCTTTTCTTCCTATTGGCGTATGTAAGTTTAAGGTTTGCGTTCGTGGCGCACCTTCTAAACCTACCCATTGTGAACGATGTAATCCCGCAATACTTAAGACACCTCTAGATCCGGCATACGCTGGATTGACACTAATGGTATTGTACATGTACTGCGTATACTGAGCGTCCTGCTGTCCGTAACTTTCTATTGAAAATACAGTGCTCAATAAGACTATGATGATGATGATTTTATTTCTCATTATAGTATGGTATGTTTTTGTTTATTAGTTATAGCGTACATACTACCGAAATAGTATGTACGCTTGTATTGTTTATCGTTGTATGTATAAATAACCGGCTCTACTCTTATTAACACCGTTGGCTACATAATCAACAACGTAATAATATGTTCCTACTGGTAATAGTTTGTTTTTCTGAATTGTTACTCGACCGTTTGATATTCCTGTAAAATAGTTTCCATTTTGACCATATCCTTTTGTCTCGTAAACTAGAACTCCCCATCTGTTATAGATACGTACTTGGTTGTCTGGAAATAATTCAATGTTTCTGATTGTAAACACATCGTTATCTCCATCTCCGTTTGGCGTCACCGCATTGAAGATTTCCAAGTCATCTTCTGACGTTGATGAATTGTTTGGCTCAAGGTAGTCTGGCGTACCATTACCATTTGCATCTGTAGCATCACTGCTATCTCCATCTCCATTTGGATCAGGGTTTTCATCAGATGTTGGAAGTCCGTCACCATCGTCATCAGTATCTCTATAATCTTGATCTTCTGTTCCGTCTGTATCAGGTAAATCATCTGTTGGATCATCTACTGAAGCTCCATTTGGATCTCCATATCCTCCTAAGTCACCGTCATAAGCATCATCTACACCATCATTATCAACATCTTCTCCTGATGGTACTACATCTGGCACTCCATCTCCGTCATAATCATGACCTTCTACACTGTCTAATGCTCCATCGTTATCACTATCTGTATCAGTGTAATCTGGATTATCAGTTCCATCTGTATTTACTGGATCAATTCCTTCTCCTGATCCTGGTGAATCTTCATAAGCGTCATCTAGTCCGTTACCATCTGCATCGTTTCCACTTGGTGGAATATATCCATCTGTAGTTTGACCTTCAACGTTATCTAAGATACCATCGTCATCACTATCTTGATCTAAGTAATCAGGAATCATATCTCCATCTGTATCAACTGGCATTGTTGGATCGTTTCCTGCTTCTACTGTATCAATAATTCCATCATCATCACTATCGATATCTAAGAAATCAGCAATTCCATCTGCATCAGTATCTTGAGTTCCCTCTACTTCATTTGGTATTCCGTCTCCATCACAGTCTGCTGCTAACCATTCTGTACTTTGCGCTACAGAGATATCATCTCCATTTAAGTCACATGGATCATTTGGATCTGTTGGTGTTCCGCCGTTTGGTGGATTCAATTCGTCTGCGTTTGTTACTCCATCTCCATCACAATCTGCTGCTAAGTAATCGCCAGAAGGTGTTACTGAGATATCGTCTACATTAGAATCACATGAATCGTTTGGA
>Ga0189286_100315_pt1 | contig 16242 bp, 20 predicted proteins | sample UW69minimetaG_FD_130330 | JGI IMG/M metagenome (GOLD analysis project Ga0189286, IMG submission 130330) | Marine microbial communities from the Costa Rica Dome - UW69 mini metaG | ecosystem: Environmental > Aquatic > Marine > Oceanic > Photic zone | place: Costa Rica: the Eastern Pacific...
GAACTGGGCGCTGATGGCCTTGGTGGCCTGGTCGAAATAGGCTGTTGCCGGCAGTTTCGGTGCGGCGGCAGAGAGGAACTCGGTTTCGATAACGGACAATAGTACGCTGACGGTCCGGCCGGCGTCCCTCAGTGACCGCAGCCCGTTCTGGTTGTGCCCATTCAGATCGGCGTGTGCGATGGACGACAATGCTTCAATTCGCTCACACAGAAAGCCCAGCCTGATTCGCTCCACGCCAGTGCTTTGTCCTGCTGCCGCAATGCCGGTGCCCAGAGCACGTGCCTGTCCCAGCCATTCGGTGGTATACAGTAGCTCGCGCCATAGGGTGCTCACCCCGTCACCCGGATGCGTCACAAACAGCAGGTTGTGGTGGGCTGCGATGTCTTCGATCAGTTGCAGCATGTTGGCGATGAGCTGGTTGTGCTGTTTTATGTTGTCACTGACCGGAAGCGTAAGGGCTGAGCCCTCCAGCCGGGACCAGTGGTCGGTAAACGACACCCAGCGTTCATGGCAAGACAGGCTGGAGGCATCAAGGTTGTGAAGGTCCGCCCGAATTGATGCCCGGGTCTGATCCACCTTGGGCTTGAGGGAGCGATCACCGCCGAGATAACCCGTGCTCAGGCCACGGTGTTGTTGCAGGTGTTCGAGGAGCTGCCGCAGGCCTTTGAGCAAGTGTAATCCTTCCGCGCGCCGGGCCGGGTTCCGCCAGGGTTTACTGATCGCCACAACGATGACTGCGAGAGCGCTTAACGAGGCTGCAATAAGGAGTTCCATCAGCGAGCACCTCCTGCCATGGCCGGTTCTGTGAGCGTGGCTGTCAGGCTCTGGATGTGTTGAACAATCCGGTCGGTTTCTTCGGTTGCCCTTCCATTGGCGTCAATCCGCTGGTGTGTGGTATCCACCTGGGTGGCGATTTCGCTGACAGCGAGATCCTGCTCGCGTGCGTTCTGCGCCACTGACGCGACCTGCTCGTTCATTTGCAGGGAGTGGGACTGAATCTGTTCCAGGCATTCCTGAACGGCCCGTGTGTGAGCCACGCCGTCTTGAGCCTGCCCCAGAAGCTTGTCCATCTGGTTATGGGTCGCTTCAATTTTTTCTCTGACACTGGAAATGTTAGCGCCAATGTCAGCGGCGGATTGATGGCTGCTGTTGGCAAGTTGGCGGACTTCACTGGCAACAACGGCAAAACCACGGCCGCCGTCGCCGGCACGCGCAGCCTCAATCGCGGCGTTCAGGGCGAGCAGGTTGGTTTGTTCCGCGATGTGGCTGATGGTGGCAGTCATGTTAGTGACAGACTGAAACTGATCGAGGAGTTGTGTCATCAGTCTGGTGGTCCGCTCTGCATCGGCCGCCATCTCGACAATGGTGTCGCTGGCCGTCGCCAGGCGACTGCCGCCTTCCTTGACCAGATCGCGAACCTGTTCGCTGGCCTGTTCTGAAAACCGGGCGTTGCGTGCAACTTCGGCAATGCTCTGGCTCATCTCCTCGACAGCTGCGGAGGTTGCAGCGGATGCCTGTCGCTGCTCGCCGGCGCTGTTGGCGATATGTTGGCTGCTCTGAGACAGCTCGCCAGTCGCATGGGCGATTTCCGCAAGGCGGTCCTCAAGCCTTTGCTCCCGGCGTTCGCTGTCGCGCAGTGTGTCGGCGAAGGCTTGGGCGACGGGCCCAAATACCCGGAGTCGCGTATCAAGAAGGCGGTAATCTCTTTTGTCGAGCTGATTTCGACACTCGGCAATTAAAGCTTCCGTTTCTCTTTGAGCAAGAAGTATGAGGCTGTTGGTGAGGTAGCCCGCCAATACCATCAGTACCAGTCCAGCCGCGAGATGCCCCAAAATAGTCAACACCACACCGGCTATCAGGGCCATACTGGTGCCAGTAATAACAGGTCGGAGCCTGAGTCGGCTGGCAAACAGGGCCGCAGGGTACAGCAGTGGATTCATGATCCTTCCTCACGATCTAAAGGGTGCTCTTCGACGCAAAGCAAGATGCATACCGTATCTGGATGACCGTTCCGTCCGGGTTTGGAGCCCTGAGCGGAATGGCTTGTGCCCTTTTATGGGGCGCCGCGCTTCTGCCGAAGCGTAAAAACAGCGCAAAAGACCAAATGAAGCTAATCTGAATACCACTTCGTACACAATCCAGAACCCAATCGAAAAGGAGGTTGTCATGGCAGACCCAGTTCTTTTGATCACCGGCGCATCTTCGGGCATTGGTGCCGCCACGGCGCGCGCTGCTGCGGAAAATGGTTATCGTGTTGTACTGGCAGCGCGTTCGGAAGACAGTCTTCAAAGCCTGAAGGAGGAGCTTGGCGGCGACCGGGCAATCAGTGTTCAGTGTGATGTTCAAAGCAGTGAAGACCAGAAGGCGATGGTTGAACGGGCTCTGGAAGCTTTTGGGCAAATTGATGCGGTGTTTGCCAACGCCGGTCGCGGTGGTTCGCCGGGCGGCTTCAGTGGCGCAGACACCGACGCGTGGCGGGATATGATTCTTACCAATGTTTATGGGGTTGGCCTCACTCTGCAACACTGTCTGCCAGCCCTGAAAGAAAGCCGTGGCCACTTGCTGCTCACCGGTTCCGCCGCCGGCAGGACGACCATTCCTGGCTCTATGTACAGTGCCACGAAATGGGCGGTGTCGGCCATCGGCTACGGTGTCCGGGAAGAGTTACGGGGAACCGGCGTTCGGGTAACGCTGATAGAGCCTGGAATGGTAGACACGCCTTTCTTTGACGAGCCCCCAGAGAGGGCGCTGAAGCCGGACGACATCGCCAATGCGGTGGTCTACGCCCTGTCACAGCCAGCCCACGTAGATGTGAACGAGATACTTGTCCGGCCCACGCCGCCCATTGAATAAGAGAGGTCTCGGAAATCTGGTTAGATTAGCCCTGCCCTAATCATATCGAACGTGTCCAGAATGCGCGCCACATACTGGTCTTTCGGGCGAAAGCTGCTTTGGGTGCTGAGCGAGACGTCCCGCTTCAGGTGATCCAGCAGCTTATGCAGGCGCCGGCGATGTAGGCCGATTGCCGCCTGCACAGGGTCGGAAATAACGCCGGACAGCGCTGCAAACGCTGCCAGGGCGGCCATGACCGCGAGCATGACGCTGGCGGTCGTCGCCAACGACGGCTCCGGTGGAAATACGCTGTAGTACCACCCGCCGATGGTTTCGCCGAGGATAAAATCCCTGGCAGCCAGAGTCTTTGCGAGCATGGACGCCAGCACCACTCCGAGCCCTATGCCCCCAGGCGTAAACTTCTGGAACGCAAACGCGCCCAGCACCGTGCATGAAATGCTGTTGGTGATATCGGCAGAGGCCGTCCGGGTTACGCGGTACTGACGAAGGGCGTCGGCAATCACGGGCTCTATCAGCTTGATAAAGCGCTGGTGGTCGACCGGCTCAGAGCTGTGGCGCTCATAAACCTCCTCCAGCGCTTCCAAAAGATAGTCCTCCAGCAGGTGGCCCGTTGGCTGACCATTGTTCAGCAGGTCGGCCTGAATCAGATTCGAGATGTGTAGTTGTACGCGGGTGGTGAAACCCGCAGGCACGCGATCGGCCACTCGGTACAGCCACCTCAGGCCGGCTCGTTTGCGCGTCGGAATTTTTACCAGACAGGCCAGGGCGTAAATCGGCGCCCAAAGCAGGTTGATCGGCGCCCGCAACATGTCCCAGCCCAAAGCCATCCGGTTGGTCGCGACAGCCCCGGGGTAATGAAAATGTCGGTCGATAAACGCCGGCACCCGCGCCCGGCAGTCGGCAAAATAACGCTCAATGCCCGAGCCTATGGCTTGCTCAATCTCTGCTTCGGAGATGGTCTGCTCGGATGGTATGGCAATGGGCATAAGTGACAGGTGCAAATACCAGTAAGTGGGGTGGATTCTTTTCCTGGCGCTCACTTTATCAGGAATCTTCACGGTTTCCCGATAACGCTTTGATCATCCAGTAGAGAAACCTCAGAACTTCCCTAAGTCAGAGAAACTTAGTACCTTGCGGAAATCCCGAACAAAAACACCGACAGGACCACCATTATGAAAATCCGTGCCGCTGTATTGGAGACGATTGGTGCGCCGCAACCGTTCGACAAAACCCGACCGCTGACGATCGAAGAACTGGAACTGGACCCACCGGGCGATCATGAGGTGTTGGTTCAGATTCGGGCTGCGGGGTTGTGCCATTCAGACCTGTCCGTGATCGACGGCAACCGGCCAAGGCCCGTGCCCATGGCCCTGGGCCACGAGGCGGCAGGCGTGGTCAAAGCGGTTGGGGCAGGGGTGACGGATCTCAGCCCGGGTGATCATGTGGTCACCGTCTTTGTTCCCAGTTGTGGCCACTGCAGCCCCTGTGCCGAAGGCCGCCCGGCCCTGTGCGAACCGGCGGCCATCGCGAACAATGCCGGTACGCTTGTCGGTGGCGAACACCGGCTGCATCGGGCGGATGGTACGCCGGTGAATCACCACCTGGGCGTGTCTGCATTCGCTGATCACGCGGTGGTATCCCGGCACTCGTTGGTAAGGATTGATCCGGACCTGCCGTTTCACCATGCCGCCCTTTTTGGCTGTGCCGTGCTGACGGGCGTGGGTGCTGCCATCAATTCGGCGGATATCAAAGCTGGCCAGACGGTCGCTGTTATCGGGCTTGGCGGCGTAGGCCTGAACAGTGTGTTGGGTGCGCTGGTGGCCGGGGCCGGACAGGTCATTGCCATTGACCTGGATGAGGACAAGCTTGCAATGGCCAAGAGCCTGGGCGCCAGCGCTGGCATCAATGCGGCGGACGAAGACTGTGTGAGCCAGGTGAAAGCCTTAACCAACGGCGGCGTTGATTGCGCGATCGAGATGGCGGGGTCTGAGAAGGCGTTGGAGCTGGCTTACCAAGTGACCCGTCGTGGCGGAACAACCGTAACGGGTGGGCTGGCACACCCTGACAGGAAGGTGTCCATTCAACAGGTGAGCCTGGTGGCAGAGGAACGAACCCTCAAGGGTAGCTATGTGGGAAGCTGTGTGCCGGTGCGAGACGTGGCCCGCTACGTCAGCCTGTTTCGCCAGGGGCGGTTGCCGGTCGACAAGCTATTGAGCGACACCCTGACCCTTGATGAGATCAACGAAGGCTTTGAGCGATTGGCAAACGGCAAGGCCATTCGCCAGGTCATTCTTTTCGACGACCACTGACGCCAGGCTGCCTCCATGGAACGATCTGACTTCCCCGTGTTTTACCCCATCATCACCCGATGGATGGATAACGACATTTACGGTCACGTCAACAACGTGACCTACTATTCCTACTTCGATTCGGTCATAAACCGCTATCTCATTGAAGAAGGCGGTCTTGATATACACAACGCACTGGTAGTGGGTTTCATGGTGAGTTCCAGCTGCCAGTTCAAGAAGCCGGTTGCCTACCCTGATGCCCTCGAGGCCGGTGTTCGGGTCGCCAGAGTTGGCACCCGTTCAGTGACCTACGAAGTGGGGATTTTCATGGAGAACGACACCCAGGCAGCCGCACACGGCGAGCTTGTCCACGTATTCGTGGATCGCGCCACCCAGTCATCCACATCGATTCCTCCAGGGATTCGGAAGGCCCTGGAGCGAATTACGGTGTAAAGGCCGTCCTTGAGAGCGGGCGACCGCTTTAAGAGTCCGGCGTCCAGATACCCTGCAGTTGCCCCAGCAACGAAGACCCAATCCCCTGATTCTCCAGGAAGCTCATGATGACCGGGACAAACTGCTGGATCATGCCGCTGTCCATACCCAGTGCTGTAAAGGCTGATTGCACGCCGTCCAGCGACGAGATGCCGGAAAGCAGGCTGCCACTGAGGCTGCTACCACCGCCCAGCAGGCTGGACAGGCCAGAGGCTTTGCTGGTGAGGGTGCTCATGGAGTCGTTGCCCAGCTGGTTTTTCGCGAGCTGTAACAGGGCGCCGGTGCCACCTGTTGCCTGGGCCTGCGTGACCCCGAGCTGGCTTTGAAGTTGGCCGACCAGCTGCTGGGCTTCACCGCTGACTTCTGATGCCGAGGCCATTGCTTCTGTTCCGCTGGAAAGCGCGTCGTTAAGGTCGAAGGCGTTAACGGTTGGGGCGAGCAGGTAGATGCTTGAAACCAGAAGGAATTGCTTGATGGTAGCGTTCATGGAGTGATCCTGAAGAATGTATGGTCGAAGGATGTTTCCTATACATGGTGGCGAGCGATGTTCAATAAAAGTGTGGGAAACCGAGACATATCTGCAGGTTGGTTTGGTGTTGTCTTATCGCTTCTAAAAGGGAGGGCAATGAACCCTCCACCGAGCGTTCAGGCAAAATCGTACTCGCCGCCCTTCTCAAGCGCCTTTTGATAAGCCGGCCTGGCGTGCGCTCTCTCAACCCACGCATTAATGTGGGGCCTGTCTTTGCCAACGATACCCCGTGCCACCGAGGCTTCCAGCGGAAAGCTCATCTGAATGTCCGCTGCGCTGAGGTCGTCCCCCAGAAACCAGGTGTTTTGTGCCAGATGGGCCTCGACAAAATCCAGGTGTGTTTTGATCATCGGGCCGATGAAGGTGGCAGTGGTTTTATCGGCGATGCCTTTGGCCACCGGCTTGATAAAAAACGGCATCGGGCTGTTTTTTACCTTCTGGAACACCAGGCGCATTACCAGCGGTGGCATCAGGGAGCCTTCGGCGTAATGCAGCCAGTAGGTATAATCCAGCCACGCCTGGCCGCCAGCTTCAGGCAACAGGGTGTCCTTGCCGTAGGTGTGGGCCAGGTATTCGATAATAGCGCCTGACTCCGCTACCACCAGATCGCCATCAGTGATGACCGGTGATTTACCCAGCGGGTGTATTTTTTTTAAGCTGGCAGGCGCCAGCATGGTTTTAGGGTCACGCTCATAACGTTGAATGTCGTAGGGCACACCCAACTCTTCCAGTATCCAGAGAACGCGTTGTGAGCGGGAATTGTTGAGGTGGTGAACGGTAATCATGCAAAAACTCCACGTCTATCGAAAGAATGGGCAGGGTAGTAGTGTAGTCTGCAAGTGACGTTTTGGTTCACTTTCGTTATGTTTTGATTGGATAAACAGAGTTCTTGACTTAGGGCAATCTGGCTAGGAGAAGAGCATGAACGAAACTAACTTTCAGCAACAACTTCGGGACAACGGCTTTGGTGAGGGGCAGATCAAGTCCTACCCCCCGAACGCCGATGGACCGTTCCATACCCACGATTTCAACGTCATGCTGCTAGTGCTTGAGGGGCCCTTTTCGCTAGCCACTGATGACAGAGTCATGACATATGAGGCTGGAGAGGTCTGTAAACTTTCTGCGGGTGTTCGCCATGTCGAGCGCACCGGGCCTGCCGGTGCCCGTGTTCTTATCGGTAAAAGTCTTTAAACCGCTAATTCCATCAGGAACATGTTTAACCGTCACCAGGACCGGCATCGCCAAGATTCCCCAGGCGTTGGGCCTCAACGATTTCGATCCAGTAACCATCAGCGTCCTTGATGAAGGCGACATCCCGCATTTTTCCCTGCTCGGGGCGTTTAACGTAGGTCACGTTATTGGCATCGAACCAGGCAATGGCTGAATCCAGGTCCGGTACTGAGATACAGATGTGTCCAAATCCTTGAGGTTGGGCGTTACCGTCATGGTAGGAAAAGTCTTCCTGATTTTCAGTGCCCCAGTTGTGGGTCAGTTCAAGAATGCCGGTCTGACTGAATGTCCACACGGTCCGGTCGCTCTTGTCCTCGGGCACTGACTGGCTGTCATCCATTCTGGTTAGGAAGTAGAGCGAGAACTGCATTTCCTCGAAATCCAACCTCCTCAGTACTGTCATCCCCAGTACGTGAGTGTAGAAGTTCAGGGATCGTTCCGGATCTTTGATCCGGAGCATGGTGTGGTTGAGGCGGAAACCCTGCGATTCTCTCGTTGGAGTCTTCACACCTGGATAGTTTTCACCGTTAAAGCTCATATAATGTATCTCTTGGTCGTTTCTTGTTTACCGAGTAGGAAAGGGTCAAACCGTTCCCTGTTTCAGCATCTGTCCCATTTTCTCAGACTGGCGAAGTGCCAGGGCCACGATGGTCAGGGTGGGATTTTCCGACGCCGACGTTGTGAACTGACTGCCGTCTGATATGAACAGATTCGGGATGTCGTGGCTCTGGCCGATTCCGTTACAGACTCCGTCCTGTGCCTTCTCACTCATGCGGCAAGAGCCCAAGTTATGCGTGGACGGGTAGGGCGGTGTGCGGATGGTGTCCGCCGCTCCGACCGCGTTGTAAATAGCCTCTCCACGCTCGAAGGCATGCTGGCGCATGGCGACATCGTTCGGGTGATCGTCGTAATGAACGTTGGCCACGGGCATCCCGTACGTATCCTTGACGTCGGTATTCAGCGTTATACGATTTGACTCCCGCGGCATATCCTCACCGACCAGCCACATGCCCGCCATGTGGTCATACTGATCCATGGCACGGGTGAAGTCTCGGCCCCAGGCCCCTGGGTTCAGGAATGCGGCCATGAAGGGGAGCCCCAAAGAGAGCGTCTCCATCTCGTATCCGCCCACGAATCCGCGGGTCGGGTCGTGACGGGCTTCGTCGGAAATAATGCCTGCCATGGTTGTGCCCCGGTACATGTGAACCGGCTTCTCGAATGTGGCGTAGACTGAGCCGGTCATATGCCGCATATAGTTTCGGCCAACCTGCCCGGAGCTGTTGGCCAGTCCACCCGGGAACATGCTGGAAGCGGAGTTAAGTAAAAGGCGTGGTGTTTCAATGGAGTTGCCTGCCACTGCCACAACACGAGCTTTCTGGCGCTGCTCTTTACCATTTTTGTCGAAATAGACAACAGCATTCACGCGGCCATTTTTATTGTGCTCGATTCGGGCAACGTGAGATTCCGGCCGTATTTCCAGATGGCCAGTTGCGACCCCCGCGGGCAGCTCGGTGTAGAGCGTTGACCACTTGGCGCCAAAGCGGCAGCCCTGGAAACAGAAACCACGTTGCTGACAAGCCAGGCGACCATCTCGAGGCTGACTGTTGATGGCCATGTGACCGGTATTGCAGCTGTAACCGAGTTTTTTGGCACCAGCGTTCATTACCTTGAAATTGTTGTTGCCGGGCAAACCGCCAATGTCGTTGGTCCGGGTTACGCCCATGCGGTTTTCGGCGTTGGCGTAGTAGGGGGCCAGCTCATCGTAACTGATCGGCCAATCCAGCAAATTGGCATCGTTTAATGAGCCGTAGGTAGTGAGTGCCTTAAACTCGTGGGGCTGAAAGCGAAGGCTCGCACCTGCCCAGTGGATGGTGGTGCCGCCTACTGCCTTTACAATCCACGCAGGCAGACCAGCGAAATCTTTGGCGAGACGGAAACTGCCGGATGTGGTGCGTGGGTCAAGCCAGGCCAACTGGGAAAATGAAGCCCACTCATCGGCAAGGAAGTCAGCCGTGGTGTGCAGTTGGCCTGCCTCCAGCACGACGGTATTGATGCCCTGTTGCGCCAGTCCATTCGCGAGGGTGCCGCCGCCGGCACCAGAGCCAATGATAACGACGACGCTGTCATCATGTGAAAAGGTCTTTTGTTTGTCAGTCAGTGCCATGGGACTCTCCAGACTGCTTCATATACGAATTATTTATGGAAATGACCGGCGATCAGGCAGGCTTTATGCCGCTGTCGGCAGGTGCTGGGTCTGGTAACCAGTCGAGGTCGTCGAAACCGGCATACAGATAACCGCCGTCACCTTTCGCGCCCTCATAACCGAAATGGGCGAAGGCCAGTTCGTTGTTGTAAAGTGAAACGACGGCGGTACTTCGGATTGTCTCGAAGAATAGCGAATCTGAAATTGCTTCCACATGACGGAACTGTTCGTCGGAGCTCAGAGGCATCCATTGCCCACCCGCACGGCGGTCAATATCCTTGACTCCGTTGGTCAGCATAGCGAGAACGTCGGCGTTACTGGCGGCTTTGTCCAGGTCCCTGACAACAAAGGCGTAAACTGCGTCTTCCAGCGTGTCGTGGGGGAATATGTGCCGGGTAAGTTTGAGGATGGTCTCGCCCTCTTCACTGCTCAGTTGCTGCAGCGGCATGGACCAGACTTTCGAGGGTGCGAGCAGTGCAACAGCGCCATTGCTGAAGGCCAGAGTTCCAATCAGTGCGTTCCGGCTGTTTCTCAGGAAATTTCTTCGGGATAATGACATAGTTACTCCTTCGGAGTGGTAGGCGATGCTAAAGCAGCAAAGCAACCTGACTCCCGATTTGTTGTTCTGGTTTTGGTACGGTTGTTTGGAGTAATCTCAGAGTAGACAGGGATGAACCAAGTCTGGAAGGAAAAATTCTGGCTTTCTTAATTCCAGAAAATGGAACACTGAACGTGTAACTTACCAGAGGGCACGAGGGAGGCAATGTACGATCGTTTTCGCCTGTTAAAGATTTTTGCCACCGCAGCTCGTTCCAGCAGTTTTCGTGAAGCCGCCTTTCAACTTCAAACATCTCCGCAGACCATCAGCAGGGCGGTGAAGGAATTGGAAGATCAGCTCGGCGAGTTACTGTTTCATCGCAGCACACGACAGATCCAGATCACCCAGTTTGGTGAGCAATTCCTGAGAGAATCCAACTGTTTGATGTCCGAGCTGGAGTTATTGTTCGATCACACCAAGGCACCAGAAAACGGAAGGTATGCCGGGCGCGTTGGAATCACGGCTCCTCACTCCGTAGGAAGAGGGCATGTTTTGCCGCTTCTTGCGCCATTGATCAAAGCGTCCCCTGAGTGTCTGATTGATCTTCGGCTGGAAGATGAGGTGACAGACACAGTTGGGGCACAGATTGATATTGGCATCCGCGTGGGAGCGCTACGAGACAACCGTTTTGTGGCCCGGGAGGCCGGCAAAGTGCCTTTGCTGGTAGTTGCAACACCTGAGCTAGTGAAGGAGGTCGGCGAACCACAAAAGATAGCAGACTTGATCGCCCGGCCAGTTTCTGGCCGAATTGATCGGAATTCCGGCCGGATCTGGCCCTGGCGGTTTAATGGCTTTACCCACGCGCCTCAATCGCCCCGGTTTGTGTCCGATGATCCGGAAGCAGAGCTGCAGGCCGTGCTCAACGGTTGGGTTTTCGGGCAAATCGCCGCATTTCTGGTGATTCCCTACATCCGTGATGGGTTGTTGGTGCCTGTCCTGCGCCAGTTTGAACCGGCCCCTTTGCCGCTTTATGTATATCGACCACAGCGCGGGCCTGTACCGCCTCGAGTCCGCAGGGTGTTTGATACTTTGGCCGATGGATTCTCGGACGAGCGACGGTTTCCCTCAACCCTTTAACCCATAGAACAGGAGGTCGGCAATGTCGGAACCATCACTCAAGGAACAACTTAACACCGCAGTGAAAAATGCAATGCGGAACAAGGACAAAACGCGGCTCGTTACCCTGCGTATGGCACAGGCTGCGGTCAAGCAGATCGAAATTGATGAGCGCCGTGAGTTGAGCGATGACGATGTGCTGAAGGTGCTGGACAAGATGCTCAAGCAACGCCGTGATGCCGCCAGTCAGTACGATGAGGCCGGCCGCGAGGAGTTGGGCGACAAGGAACGGGCAGAAATGGTGATTATCGAGGAATTCATGCCCGCCGCCCTTAGCGAGGATGATCTGGACAGCCTGATCCGTATGGCTATCAGCGCTACCGACGCCCAGGGCATGAAGGACATGGGGCGTGTAATGAACGACCTGCGTCCTCAGGTTCTGGGTCGGGTTGATATGGGCCATCTGAGCACGAAGGTGCGGGCCGCGCTGGCGGACTAAAATCCAGAGCTGCCGCTCATTTGCCCTGATCCAGTCGATTCCATTTGCTGGCGGAAGATCTGTCCCGGATTTCGGAACTAAACCGCCCCAAATTGGTCGAATAGCGACCAGATCAGCAACGCTATCTGGTGTGCGCCAAAGGAGGAATTCTCATGCGCTATCTTACTGCACTATTAATCACTGTATTTTTTTCGGGCACTGCGCTGGCCGGCCAATGCCCGTCTCTGGTTAGCCAGATTGATCAACAACTGCAGTCAGCCCAACTCGATAGTGAGGCTGAAGCCAGTATCAGAGCGCTCCGTGATCAGGGCCAATCACTGCACAGCGAAGGGAAGCACGCCGAGTCCGTTAAGGTACTTAGAAAAGCAATGAAAAAACTTGACGCTAAGTCATAGCAATCAAGTGCCTGGCAATGGTAAATCCTGCCATTGCCAGGTCTCTGGTCATGAGTAACTGGCTAATGTACCCGCCCGGTTTACCTGGGATCTTCAAGGGCAAGCACGTTGCGCTCAAGGTTCAGAGTATCGCTGGACTCAGGCGCCTTCCGCGACCAACGTTTAGCGTTATCCGAAAGCTATCTTCCGTCGTGTGTCGCGCATTCTCGTAAACGGTATCTCCGGTGCCTTGAATTGTATCTTCAGCGCACTCAGCTAAACATAATATGTACGCCAATCAGCAACCAGCAATCAGGAGATCTGCCATGCATGTGTTCATTGCAGGAGCCAACGGGCAAATCGGGCAATATCTGTTACGGGAATTGGCAGACAGCGATCATGAGGCACGGGCCCTCATCCGGCACCCGGACCAGGGCCCGGAGTTGCAGAAGCTGGGCGCTACGGAAACCGTGCAAGGTGATCTGGAGCACGACTGTAGCGAAGCCATGAGAGGCTGCGATGCGGTCATTTTTACCGCAGGTTCCGGCCCCCATACCGGGCCCGATAAAACCGTTGATGTTGATCAGGACGGTGCCATCCGGCTGATGGATAGGGCCAAGGCCATGGGTATAAAGCGGTTTATCATCGTGAGCAGTATGCGGGCTGAGGAGCCGGAGAAGGGGCCGGAAAAGCTGCGCCATTACCTTCAGGCCAAGCGCAACGCTGATGAGCACCTGAAGCACAGCGGCCTGAATTATACCATTGTTCGCCCAGGGCAACTGACCAACGATGAGGGCACGGGCAAGGTTGCGGTGAGTGCGAGGCTGGAGGATTTCGGCAAGATTCCACGGCAGGACGTTGCTCGCGTATTGCTGGCGGTGCTGGATTCGGATGCCACCACTAACCGCGTGTTTGACGTGGTGTCTGGCGAAACGCCGGTGCCTGACGCACTGGCAGGATTGTAACCTCCACGATGTCCGACAAAGAGCTTCGTGCCAAATCCGATAAACAGTCTATTGACCGGTTTATCAATGAGGTTCGCACTCTTCCCAAACAAGGTAGTGAACAGGGCAGGCTGATTTTTGCCCTGGACGCCACAGCCAGCAGGGAGGCGACGTGGGATGAGGCTTGCCACTTGCAGAGTGAGCTGTTCATCGCGACCCGTGATCTGGGCGGCCTGTGCATTCAGCTGTGTTACTACCGCGGCTTTGGCGAGTTCAAGGCCACGGGGTTTGTGACTGAGACCGGTCAGTTGTTGAACCTGATGAACGGCGTTTCCTGCCTGGGTGGCCGCACCCAGATAAGCCGGGTGTTGGCTCATGCATTGAAAGAAACCCGCGCAAAGGCGGTCAGCGCCGTGGTATTTATCGGGGACTGTTGCGAGGAGCCAGTGGACGAGCTGTGCCATACCGCGGGGGAACTGGGGATGCTGCGAACACCGGTATTCATGTTCCACGAGGGCGCCGATGTCCATGCCAGGGCGGTGTTCCAGCAGGTAAGCAAGCTGTCCGGTGGCGCCTATGCCCCCTTTGATCGCAACAGCCCGCAGGTGCTCAAGGATCTTATGGCTGCCGTTGCGGTCTATGCTTCCGGGGGAGCCAAGGCCCTGCAGGACTTTTCCAGCCGTGGCTCTCCAGAGGTCAAGCGCTTGACCCGGCAAATCAAATAGCGCTTGTTTCAATCCATGTTCAAGCCATCAATGGACCGATGAGTTCCGGGGTATCTGAGTGCCACTAACGCTTCTGGTCATAGCACTGTCGGTTGTCGCGTGGGTGTGGCTGCGCAACCAGCCGGCCAGCCAACGTAAGCCGGCGATGATCAAGCTGGTCTTGATGGCCGCTATCGGGATAGTGGTTCTGATGGCCGTTACCGGCCGTTTACACGCTCTGTTCGCGTTGCTGGCGTTTCTCTACCCGCTGTTACGCCGGGTGCTGCCATCACTATTGACGGGACGCATGGCGGGAGCCGGAACGGGAGGTTCAAACGCAAGTGAAGGCAACCAATCCCATGTGTCCGGCGACATCCTGGAAATGAGCCTGGATCATGACTCCGGCACCATGAGTGGCAAGGTCCTGAAAGGCCCCATGGCGGGCAGGGCACTAGCGGACTTGAGCGAAAGCGAATTTCTCGATCTGTTGCGATACTGCCGGGCGCACGACGAGGACTCCGCCCGGCTGCTGGAAAGCTATCTTGACCGCCGGTTCGGTGACTCCTGGCGCGCTGACGATGAGGCCAGCACGGACGGTGAAGAGTCAGGTGAGCGCGCCAATGCTGACGGCCCCCTTACCGAGAGCGAAGCCCTGGACATCCTCGGACTAGAGCCCGGTGCAACACAGGAAGAGATCATCCAGGCTCACCGCAGGATGATGCAGAAAGTACACCCGGACCGCGGCGGGAGCAACTACCTGGCAGCCCGTATCAATGAGGCGAAGGAGTGTTTGTTGGGCTGAAGGCTTCAGGCTTGTTAGGCCATGTTTCAATCGCCACGCTCGATCGCATCATGTCCCTGTCCTTCCCCGGGGGCGCAACAGACGCCAACAGATATTCCCGGCGTACGAGCGGCTCCAGTACTTCGCGGTCCTGCGGCTGATCCAGGAGATGGAGCAAACGGATGACAGGATCGTACAATATTGGTTGGTGTCGCCAGACACAGGTAACCGGCTGTGTTGTGCGAATCAGGCCGGTTCGCCTGCTCCCGGGGTGTTCAGTGAGAAGCTGAGCAACCATCGGCTGCCACGCTCAATCTTTGAAACGCGATGCTGGTATAGATCTGGTCGAAACAGATATACCCGGCCAAACAGGTTGAAGATGTTCTTTTCGCAGCTGAATTCACCGCCTGCTTTGGGCTTAACCAGAACGCAATTGAGCTTGTACAGCCGGCCCTCGGAAATCATGTCCAGATGAGGGCCCACCTTGTGACCTTCCGGGTAACGGACGAGATACAGATTTAGATGTTTAGAGCGGAACAAAATCCGGGTTTTTACGTTTGCGGGCATTGAGTGTGCGTTCTATCTTGGAGGGTTGAACCATTAGTTTGTGCGGTTTGTCGGGTAGCCGTCAACCGTCGCTCCGAATCGTGACTTTCCTGCTACCAAAGTCCTGGCAGTTTCATGATTTCGTATCATGTACAGCAAATGGGTGGCTCTGGGAAGGTGGTGTTTAACCAACGAACGGGGGAGATCGTTATGACTCAATACCAGGGCAGTTGTTTTTGTGGCGCTGTTAAATTTCAGGTGTCTGGCGCACCCGAAGCGATGGGATATTGCCACTGTGATTCCTGTCGTCGCTGGTCAGCCGGGCCGGTGAATGCGTTTTCTCTGTGGCCATACGACAGCTTCGAGGTGTTAGCGGGTGCCGACCAGATTGGCGAATTCCATCTCACGGAACAAAGCTATCGCAAGTGGTGTAAAAAGTGCGGTGGTCACGTGTTTACCGATCATCCGTCGTTAAGTCTTATGGATGTCTATGTTGCCAACCTCCCGGACCTGGCGTTTGAGCCCGCGGTTCATGTGCATTATCAGGAATCGGTACTGCCGATTCGCGACGGGCTGCCGAAGATGAAGGATGTTCCGGCCGAAATGGGCGGGTCAGGCGACACTTTGCCAGAGTGATATGGCAAGTGCAGGGCGGGGGCCGCATCGAATTTCCACTTATGCCTATATATCCAATTCCCTAAGCATGCTAAAACGTCTCGCCCGGTGTTCGCTCGCTTTTTTCGCGCGCCGGGTACTCTTCCATTCATCGAGATTTCAGCATGTCAGACAAGTTCTTCTACAAAGGCCGGCAGGACGCGCGCCAGCATCACACCGCGTATGGCGGCTTCCAGACCAAGGCCAGTCAGAAGAGTGGCAGCAAGAAGTTTCCGCTAACGCTGGTGGTTACCAGTGAGGCGCGCAGGCAGGAGGTCGAAGCTCAGGTGGTGGAAGCCAATCTGCATGCCAACATTACAATGGATACCCGCGAGGGTGCGGTTGAATCCATCACCGAACTGACGGTACTCCTGAACAAAGGGGCGACGGTGACCACGGCGAAACTGCCTTCCCGCAATGATCCTTGCCATTGCGGGAGTGGTGCCAAGTTCAAGAAGTGCTGTGGTTGACCACGCGTTTCTCAATCGCTC
>Ga0189286_100319_pt1 | contig 16082 bp, 16 predicted proteins | sample UW69minimetaG_FD_130330 | JGI IMG/M metagenome (GOLD analysis project Ga0189286, IMG submission 130330) | Marine microbial communities from the Costa Rica Dome - UW69 mini metaG | ecosystem: Environmental > Aquatic > Marine > Oceanic > Photic zone | place: Costa Rica: the Eastern Pacific...
ATCAAGGAATCGAAAATCAAATACCTGTTAACAGGTATTTGATGAAAAATAAACAAGTAGCTTGATATATGATTATTCACTTAACTTAGCGTAAAATCTGTCCTCTAAATGGGGGAATGATCATTACCCATATATATTATCATTATAGATATGTCTATTGATGGAAAACCAGATGGAATAGCTTTTATTGAAAATCAGGATTTATATGAACGTGCAAAGTTGACAAAACCTTTTGCTGTGTAATGATCACTCAACGCTTTTTAATAATTTATAGACATAATGAGTTAAAAAAAGCAGGATTTTATTCAGTTATTGTCGGAAGACTTTTTCCTCCAACCACGACTGTCCTAAGATGATTATAATTTACATTAACAAAATGCCCAGGAGTCATCGAATGGTTTATCCTCAATAGGTTTATTGACTCCTTGAATTGCCTCTAAATTAAAAACAGACTTCTTGTTTAGAATTAAAGATTTAAGCTTTCTTTTTTTCATGATTAAATGATTTTGAAATTAATAATTTATCAAATAAAGAATATTAAATAGTGAAAATAAAAAAAGACAACCCTTAATTATCGAATTGAGGGTATAAAGAAGGTATAAAACAACAGTATTATGAAAAATAAGGAAAAAAAGAAAAGCGACACGAGGTTTTTTTGTAAGTCGCTGTATATCAGTAATTATTAAAATTGGGAGTATTGAAAAACTATACTTTTCAATACTCCAAAACAATACTCCAGTTAAATCTATTTTAGAATAAAAATTATCAGCCACATTCATAAGTTTCGGCAAAATCTCCTAGTGTTTTTGTTCCAAGGTTTGTTGTTTGACAGGTAGTGTAATTAGGATCCTCGGTAAATTTAGGCGGGCATGTGAAAGTGTCTGGCAAACAATTATAAATTACAGTTTCTTGATATCTACCTGGCTCGTTATTTCCACCTAAAATCATGCTCAAATTATTAATTTTAGCGATTTTTATTTTTTTAAACTTTAAATTTTTCATAATGCGAATTATTTGTTTTGTTATCGATAACAAGATGGGAAATCTTTTTAAATCCTGCTAATTTTTTAATTGATGTTTTATAAAATATCAAATTTGCATGTTACTGATTTTTAACACTTTTAATATAATGTGACGGGAGTATTTTGGTTTGTGCCTTAAAAGCTTTAGAGAACGTTTCTTGACGTTTAAAACCAAATTCTTCAGCAATGGCTTTGATAGTATACGCTCTTAATTTTGGGTCATTCTTTAAGCGAATCAGTGCTGCGTTTATTCGCAATTCGGTAAGGTAAGATTTAAACGATTTTTCTTTATAGGTATTAATCACATTTGATAAATAAGACGTATTGGTTTTTAACTTTTTGGCAACAAAGGCTAAAGTGCAATCTTGTCGTAAATAATATTCTTTTTCCTCAAACGTTTTTAAGCCTTCTAAAATTTCCAATACACTTTCATCTGTAATTATAGATGCAGTAGTCTTTAACGATTGTGGTTCTGTTTTAACTTGCTCTAAGGTATCTATAGTTTGTAAAAGTTCTTGAAAACGTTTTTTAGCCTGCTGTTGTTTTTTCCTATATAAAAAGAAAAATAACAGCAACGATAAAACCAAAATCGCAGAGGTGCTATACCAAAATGTAGCAAGACTTTTTTGTTCTTGTCCATAATCATCCAAAGATGCTATTTTTTTTCTTAAAGGAACAACATCATGTTCTTCATGGATCTTATTATTGATGTCTACATTAATTTTATCATTTTTTTCATCTAATTTGATAGATAATTCTTGATACTCTATACTTTTTTCATTATTGCCTAATGAAGAATAACAAATTGCAAGACCCTGATAAACTTCTTCCATCTCTGGAAAAATAAAATCTTCTTCAGATGTGATTTTTTCTATTTTTTTATAATACTTTATTACACTATCACATTCTTTCAATTCTCGATAATTTTTGCCCAGATATAAATATGATGTTGTTAATGATAGTCGATCACCAGATTCTAAAATGGTGTGAATTAAAGAATTTATATGATTAATACTGGCATTATATTTTCCTTGCAAAAAACTGATAATGAACTTATTAGAAGAGTTATAAATATATAAATCTTGAAATTTATTAATGGAGTTTTTTTGTAATGCTTGATTAACATATAATTCAGCATTTTTATAATCTTGCATTCTTTGATATGTATCTGTAAGAAGGCTAAGACTTTTAATTTCTAAACGTTCTAAATCACTACTTTTTTGCTGACGAATTAATTCTAAATTTTCAATAAATATTTGTATTGCTTCTTTTAGATCTTTAGTTTGTTTTTTTAGATAGCCCATCTTATGATTTATACTTATAATATCATTAATATTGCCCATACTATTCGCAATATTTTTCGCTGATAAATATTTATCAAAAGCATTTTCATAATCTCCCTTTAGCGAAAAAATATCTCCTTTTAGAGCGATGTTTTTTAAGATTAAAGAGTCACTATTTATTTTTTTTGCAATAGAAAGCGAGTTTTCTACATATTTAAAAGCATTATCATTATCATTTAATGATTGAGCTATAAAAGCTTTTCTATATAAGGCTTCCCCAATTTTTTTATCATCTTTAGTAACTTGAACTTTTGCGTAAAGTTTATCTGCATATATTTTAGCTTTTTTAGGGTTGTTATATCTATACTTCAAATACAACGAATCTAAATCTTCATATGATTTATGCGCTAAAGAATCTGACTGTGCGTATAGTATTGAAAAATTACAAAAGAGTATAAAAAATAAAATTCTTTTAAGAATATAAGGAGATAATTGTCTATTAGGCATAAAATAATATTATTGAAATTATCTAAAAATATAATGAGAAGTTCCATTCCATTGAAGAAGAAAATCATCTAAAAATATTAATTAGCATTTAAACAGTTTTGTAAACATACAAAAATGAGGAAACATACATGTAATGTTTTATAAAAACACAATTGATCTTTTATAAAACACCAATTACATTCCTTTGTTTACCAACACTAACACACTTTCTTTGAGTCAATAATTCATTTAAAAAATAGTAGCATTTGGAAAAGGGATGCCGAAAACTTTCCGGAAGATAAGATAAATAGAGTAGGTAAATATTAAAATCAAAATATATGAAAACTTCATTGTTTAAAAAAGAAATCACAAAGAAAGAAGCTGGTAAAATAGCAGGTGGTGTTGATACTCCAACTAGTGGTGAAATGGCCACCATTGGAATGAGAAAAACACTTCGTTATGTAGTTCCTTGGGGTGGCGTAAGAGACGACCACTCTGCTTCTGACACTGAACCTTTTACTGATAACATATAGTTCTCTATAAAGTAACCAATAAGGAGGGTATATTTTTTACGCTCCTTATCATTTTTCTGTTTTTGATAGATTCAATAGTATATATAGCAAAGATTTGTAAATCGTGGGTAATTGAACATTTATTTCATCTCAAACTACCTAATCTAGTATATGTTTAGAATACTTTCAATTATTAAAATTTAAAAGCATAGAAAACCAAAATACTAACAATTTGGAAAAGGGATGCCGAAAACTTTCCAAAGAGATTACATCAACAGAGTAGGTAAACTTAAACGTAAAATTCATGAAAACTTCATTATTCACAAAAAAATAAATCACAAAGAAAGAAGCTGGTAACATAATAGGAGGTGTCAGAAGTTCTAGAACTGGAGGAACCCATATTTCAACACTTGATTATGTAAATGGGGTATTAATTAATGATTATCTATCAGACGATGATACTTCTGGCAGAGTAATGTAATTTTCTACAAGCAACTAATAAGGAGGTGCATTTTTTTACTCTCCTTATGTTTTTCTGTTATGATTAATTCAATGATGCTAGCAAATGAAATTGCATATCATTAAAAAAAACAGTAATTATCCTTCGAATCAAATAATATTCGATGCTATATCAAAAATAATTATGGTTAGAGGTTTTAGAAACTTCATTTAAATTCTTAAAATATGATATTAATAATTAGTAAGTCTGAAATGGAAGACACAACCAATCAAGTTATGGATTGGCTTGATACATTTAACGGAGATTATTATAGACTCAATGGTGAAGATTTCATGAATAAGGCAGATATTATCAATGGGCAGATACAGTTTGAAAGTTTCAACTCCGAAGCTATAACCGTTATTTGGAATCGTAGATGGTCTTCCCGAGGACTAATTAATTTTGAAAATGAAGAATATTATGATGCTCTGGGAGCCAAAAATTCAAGCACACTATTAAGATCACTTAGACAAGAAAATGGAATTTTGAGGTCATTCTTACATTCAAAACTAAATAGTAAAGTTTGGACTACTCGTCCAGAAAAAACATCGGCAAACAAAATAAAGAATTTAGAAATCGCAAAGTCGTGTAATTTATCGGTTCCAGAATACATTATAACCTCTAACAAGTATAAGCTAAGCCAATTTGCAAAAAAGCATGAAAGAATTATATGCAAACCTATTTCTGAAACACCTTTTTTTTCGAGTTCAATTGACAATGATATTGTGGAGACGCTAATTCTGTACACAAAAAGTTTTACTGCGAATCAAATAGAAGAGGAAATTGAAGACACTTTCTTCAAATCACTGTTTCAACAACAAATTATTAAAGAATTTGAAATTCGAGTTTTTTATTTAAACGACACCTGTTATTCCATGGCTATCTTTTCACAAAATGACAAGCAAACTCAAGTAGATTTTAGAAATTATAATGATGCAAAACCAAATAGAACAGTGCCATTTATCCTTCCAAAGGAAGTTGAAGAAAATGTGAAAAAATTCTGTAGAAAAGCTGAATATAACATAGGTTCTTTGGATCTCATAAAATCAACCGATGGCAAGTATTACTTCTTAGAGATAAACCCTGTTGGTCAATTTGGGATGGTATCGTATCCATGCAATTATAATTTAGAAAAAAAACTTGCAAAATACTTAATAGATGAAAACAAAAAAGTTAAATAAAAAAGGAGCGCTAAAGGAATCAATTGAACACCTAGAAAATCAGTTGCCGCTGTTTTTTAAAAATCCAGAAATTAAAGAACAATCAGCAAAAATAGATGTTTCAAATTTTCTCGGTTTAGATGAATTTCCAGTTTACAATTCAAAACGTTCTGCTTGTCGACCATGCTATAAACCAATTTCAAAAATACATTTCATCAATGAATAAATCCAATTACATACGTCTTTTTGCTAATTGCATTCCTGTGAAAGGAGCAAAAAATGTAATCGTTTGCGATATACAACGTAGTACATATTTTGAAATAGATATGGTGCTTCATGATATTCTTGTAGCACATTCCAACAAAACAATTGAAGAAATAATCGAGTTCTATGGCAAAGAATATGAAGATGAAATTCTCAATCAATTAGATCAACTTCAAAAAGAAGAACTTGTGCATCTTACGACTGAGAATCATTTGTTTCCTAAATTAGATCTTACCTGGGAAACTCCTTCTGTGATTACAAATATGATTATTGAACATGGCGATTATTTTCAAGAAAAAGAAACAGAAATAGTAAATGACCTTATTGAATTAGGCGTGCAATATCTCGAATTGAGATTCTATGTAGATGTAAGCAATGAAACATTACAAAACATACTTCAAACAATACAAAAAACTAAAATTGTTGGAATTTATTTAGTACTTCAAAACTTTCCATATGAAGACATTGATAAGTTTTTAATAGAAAACCAAAGAGTAGTGAACATCTTACTGTCAAATGCTACAGACGCAGAAGATGAACGTTATAAAGATTATAATAAGATATCAGTAGTTAAACATAAAATAGTAAATAATAAAAACTGTGGAATTATTTGTCAAAATTCATTTCAAGTAAATCTGGATTTGTTTACGGAAAGTCAACAATTTAACTCCTGTTTAAATAAAAAGCTGTCCATAATCGAAAATGGAGACATAAAAAATTGCCCTTCGATACCTGAAGCTTTAGGGAATATTAAAGAAACTACCCTAACCGAAATATTTGATTCTAAAGAAGAAGATGTAAACAAATATTGGAATATTACAAAAGATCAGATTGAAGTATGTAAAGACTGTGAATTTCGTTATATCTGTACCGACTGTAGAGCTTTTAGAGAAAGTGATAATATTTACTCCAAGCCTCTCAAATGCAACTATAACCCTTACAATGGTAAATGGGAAGACAACTTAAGAGGAAGTAAGTAGTGAGCTTAAGTTCGCTTGCTTATAACTTGGGTTCGCTTATTTGTAAATATTTGATTATCTATTTTTAGAATTTATTGGTTTTTGTTTAAAATTTTTTTGAGTATTGTTTTGTGAAAAAATCTAAAATTATAATCAATAGTCTTTCAGTGTTTTAAGCTAAAGTAAATTAAATTTGAATAGACGAACTAAATGAAAGCGAACCTAAGTTCGCTAAAAAAATTATTCAGGACCACCACTTCCGTCTTGGATGGAAAGTTTTTTATCGCCTCCGTATATAACTTGAGGATTTTCAATTTTGAATTTTTCTAATTTCTCTAACATAATAATCGATTTAAAAATTAATAATGAATCAACATACAGAAAAAATAGAATAGTGGAAGAAAGCCCAGAAATTAATGTTTGAACAGTAGTTGTAAAGAGTAAGGAACAAAAAAGTTAACTAAAGTTCGCTTAATAGATCAAATTCTTGTTAAACCTTCTTCAACAATAAATCCTCCGATAACGAAAGCGTCTTTTCATATTTAAAAAGAAATTGACTTTGATTCAAGTAAAGTAAATATACAGTAGTATGTGGGACGAATAAAGCTACTGGTAGAAAAAGTAGTTATAAATTAAAATCAATATGTATATTAGTAAGCGTAATTCAAAATAAGTACTTCAAATCTTGATTTACTTATAAAACCAACCAACCATGAGCGACAAACTAAAACGAGCGAAAGCTTACTGGAAAGAAAATCTGAGATACTTACTCATCTTATTATCCATCTGGTTTGTGGTCTCGTATGGCTGCGGAATTTTATTCAGTGAAGAACTCAATCAATTCAGGCTTGGCGGATTCAAACTAGGCTTTTGGTTTGCGCAACAAGGATCTATCTACGTATTTGTGATTCTCATCTTTGTATATGTGCGATTGATGAACAAATTAGACAAAAAATACGGTTTCGACGAGTAACCCTAACTAAACTTAAAAACAAACATTATGAGTGTACAAACGTGGACTTGGATCTTAGTAGGAGTTACTTTTGCATTATATTTTGGAATCGCTATTTGGGCGCGCGCAGGTTCAACAAAAGAATTTTATGTAGCTGGCGGAGGCGTTTCTCCTTTAGCAAACGGTATGGCAACTGCAGCCGATTGGATGAGTGCAGCATCGTTTATAAGTATGGCAGGACTGATCTCTTTTGCAGGATATGACGGTTCTGTATTTTTGATGGGATGGACTGGCGGATATGTATTATTAGCACTGCTCTTAGCACCGTATTTGCGGAAGTTTGGAAAATTTACTGTCCCCGATTTTATTGGAGATCGCTATTATTCAAACACTGCCAGAACCGTAGCAGTTATCTGTGCCTTAATTGTATCTTTTACTTATGTAGCAGGACAAATGCGCGGTGTGGGAATTGTATTTTCACAATTCTTACAAGTAGATATAAATCTAGGAGTTATCATTGGAATGTCAGTAGTTTTAGTCTTTGCTTTTTTAGGAGGAATGAAAGGAATTACCTATACACAAGTGGCGCAATATTGTGTGCTAATCTTTGCCTTTATGGTACCAGCATTCTTTATCTCCATGCAAATGACAGGAAATATTATTCCGCAAATTGGAATGGGAGGAGAAATAGAAAGCGGAACGTATTTGCTTGATAAGCTCGATACATTACACACGGAACTCGGTTTTAATGAATATACCAGCGGAACCAAATCTACTTGGGACGTATTTGCCATTACTTTGGCGTTAATGGTAGGTACAGCAGGATTACCACATGTAATTGTACGTTTCTTTACCGTGCCAAAAGTAAAAGATGCACGTAAATCTGCTGGATTAGCGTTATTATTCATTGCAATTTTATATACAACAGCACCAGCAATTGCAGTATTTTCCCGAACCAACTTAATTGAAACTGTAAGCAATAAAGAATATGAGCAAATTCCAGTATGGTTCAAAAACTGGGAAAATACAGGATTGATTGCGTGGTCAGATAAAAATGGCGATGGAAAAATTCAATATGTAGCAGGAGATGCATTGGCAGGAAAACCTAAATACATAGATGCACGTGGTGCACATGGAGAACGTTTGGTGTCTAATGCAAATTCAGAAGCCAATGAATTATATGTGGATAAAGATATCATGGTTTTAGCAAATCCAGAAATTGCAAACTTGCCAAATTGGGTTATTGCACTAGTAGCTGCTGGTGGATTAGCAGCAGCATTATCTACTGCCGCAGGATTATTACTGGTAATCTCTACATCGATTTCTCATGATTTAATCAAAAAGCAATTAAAGCCGAATATTTCAGAAAAAGGAGAATTATTAGCGGCACGTATCTCAATTATAGTAGCAATCATCATTGCAGGATTGTTTGGAATATATCCACCAGGATTTGTCGCCGCCGTCGTCGCCTTGGCATTTGGTTTGGCGGCAGCATCATTTTTTCCAGCGATTATCTTAGGAATTTTTGACAAACGGATGAATAAGCAAGGCGCTGTAGCAGGAATGATTGTTGGAATTACGTTAATGCTGATCTATATGATTGTCTATAAAACGGGATTATGGATGGTCTTTGATCCATTACCAAAAAGCGAATGGTGGTTTGGAACATCGCCAGAAGGTTTTGGAACCATTGCAATGCTCGTAAATGTTGTCGTTTCCATTGTCGTTTCTAGACTTACAGCTGCGCCACCAAAAGAAGTACAAGACTTGGTAGAAAATATTAGAATTCCTTCTGGAGCAGGAGAAGCTTCCAGTCATTAATCAGATATCATAAAAGAAAGAAGAATGTTATAGAATTCATTTTAGGATTGAAAGTGGAAAAAATCTTCGTAATTTAATCCGCAATTTTAAAAACAAGAATAACTCGTCATAAAATTTATAAAATAGAACATACAATTAAAACAACAAACCTTCAAAATTACACAAACCAACCATGAGTAATTATCATATAAAACACTTAGAAGAATACTATCAAGTATATCGAAAATCAGTTCAAAATCCAGAAGTTTTTTGGGAAGAAATTGCCGAAGAACATTTTATGTGGCGTAAAAAGTGGGACAATGTACTAAGTTGGGACTTTACAAAGCCAGAAGTGAAATGGTTTGAAGGCGCAAAGTTAAATATTACAGAAAACTGTATTGATCGTCATTTACATATTCGTGGCGATAAAACAGCGATTATTTTTGAACCGAACAATCCAGAAGAAGAAGCACAACATATTTCCTATCATGAATTGCATGAAAAGGTATGTCGTTTTGCCAATGTATTAAAAGAACAAGGAATTCAAAAAGGCGATCGTGTGTGTATTTATTTACCTATGATTCCAGAATTAGCAATTTCAGTACTTGCCTGTGCTCGTATTGGAGCAATTCACTCTGTGGTATTCGCAGGATTTTCTTCTACAGCATTAGCAACTAGAATCAATGATGCTACGTGTAAAATGGTCATTACAAGTGATGGTTCCTATCGTGGAGCAAAAACTATCGATTTGAAAGGAATTGTAGATGAAGCTTTGACGGATTGCCCTTGTGTAGAGAGTGTATTGGTAGCTAAAAGAATTAACACAGACATTCATATGGAACAAGGGCGCGATCATTGGTTGCAACCTTTACTTGATGAAGCTTATATAGATTGTGTGCCTGAAATCATGAACGCAGAAGATCCATTATTTATACTCTACACTTCAGGTTCTACAGGAAAACCTAAAGGAATGGTTCACACCACAGGAGGTTATATGGTGTACACTGCATATACCTTTAAAAATGTATTCCAATATAAAGAAGAAGATGTGTATTGGTGTACAGCGGATATCGGTTGGATTACAGGGCATAGCTATATTGTATATGGACCTTTATGTAATGGAGCAACGACTGTCATGTTTGAAGGTGTGCCAAGTTATCCTGATTTTGGACGTTTTTGGGAAATTGTAGAAAAACACAAAGTCAATCAATTTTATACAGCGCCAACGGCTATTCGCGCCTTGGCAAAAGAAGGTGTAGAACATCTAGAAAAACATGATTTATCTTCAATAAAAGTATTAGGAACTGTTGGAGAGCCAATCAATGAAGAAGCTTGGCATTGGTATGACGATAATGTTGGAAAGCGAAAAGCGCCAATTGTAGATACATGGTGGCAAACTGAAACAGGAGGAATGATGATTACACCAATTCCGTATGCAACACCAACAAAACCAACCTATGCAACCTTACCATTTATAGGAATTCAACCTGCGTTGATGGATGAAAACGGTAAAGAAATCAAAGGAAATCAAGTAGATGGACGACTGTGTATTAAGTTTCCATGGCCAAGTATGGCACGAACCATTTGGGGAAATCATCAACGATACAAAGACACGTATTTTTCAGCGTATGAAAACAAATACTTTACAGGTGATGGCGCTTTGCGTGATGAAGTAGGTTACTACAGAATTACGGGTAGAGTAGATGATGTCATTATTGTTTCGGGACATAACCTAGGAACAGCTCCAATAGAAGATGCTATCAACGAACATCCAGCAGTTGCAGAATCTGCAATTGTAGGTTTTCCGCATGACGTTAAAGGAAATGCTTTATACGGCTATGTAACCTTAAAAGAAACAGGAGAAGGAAGAAATCATGATAATTTGCGTAAAGAAATCAATCAAATCATCACAGAACAAATTGGACCAATTGCTAAACTAGATAAAATACAATTTACGAGCGGTTTGCCGAAAACACGTTCAGGGAAAATCATGCGTCGTATTTTACGAAAAATTGCTGGAAAAGATACAAGTAATTTAGGTGATACAAGTACCTTATTGAATCCTGAAGTTGTACAAGACATTATGGACAACGCTTTATAAAATAACGATCTTAATAATTGAAAAATCCCGCTACCTGGCGGGATTTTTTGATACAAAAAATGTTTTTTGTATTGTTATATAGCTAAAGCACCTGCTTCTGCAACAATATGATCATTTTCAACAGAACTACCGCTTACACCAATAGCTCCAATAATTTCACCTGCTGCATTTTTAATAGGTACGCCGCCAGGAAATGTAATCAATCCATTATTAGAATGTTCAATATTGTAAAGTGAACCACCTGGTTGTGATAACTCTCCAATAACGCCTGTATTCATATCAAAATAACGTGCAGTTTTTGCCTTTTTTATAGAGATGTCTAACGAACCTAACCAAGCGCCATCCATACGTCCAAAAGCCACTAAGTTAGCTCCTGCATCAACCACAGCAATATTCATCTTTGTATCTATTTCGATAGATTTTTCTTTTGCTACTGCGATAATTTTTTCTGCTTGTTTTAATGTAATATTCATAAACTTTTATTTTTTTAATTCATATTTAGACTGCAAAATAACAGACGAAAGTCCATTTTTAGATTACCAAAAAAGATCAATGATTTATGAAAAAAGGTCAAAATTTACAACAGGGAAGTATTACAAAACTTTGCTTGGACTAATTCCGAATTTGTTTTTAAACGCAATACTAAAATTAGAAAGATTGTTGTAACCAAAATCTAGATAAATATCAGAGGGTTTACTATCTCCTTGTATCAACATTTCTTTTGCTTTTTGAAGACGTTTGTCTTGCAACCATTTCCCTGGAGACACCTTGTATTCTTTGATAAAATGACGCTTGAAAGTTGATAAACTCATATTGCATAAAAAAGCAATTTCTTCTAGTTTGAGATTGGAATGTATTTTACGTTCAACGATATCTTTAAAAGAGGAACTTTCTTCAACAATTAAAGATTGTAAGTAAAGTGTAAACGTATTTCCATATTTATTGATAAGATAGAGTAGAAGCTCTTCAAATTTTACGGAAAGTAAGTTTTCTTTAAAAATTGCAGGTGCTTCATGAATAGTAGCCAACGAATTTAAATACGAAGTAATATACGCATCATTGCGAATTACAAAATATGGAACTTCATTTTCTGTAATTTGTGTTGTTTCTGTATGCTTCTCTAAGAACTCTTTCAGAATTTTTTCAGAAAAAAACAAAAGCTTACAATAATACACGGCTTCAGTATCGAGCAGCTCAGTCCATAACCAATTTCCTTTTTTCAGTAGTAAGGATTGTTCTTTGTTAACAGCAATAGCATTTCCTGCAAAATGAACTTGTTTCTTTCCCACTTGTAAAAAGCTAAACATATTCATACCTAAATTGACTTTACTTTTTACGACATCACTCGTCATTTTAAAATCATAGACAAACACATCGGGTTTCACTTTTGTGTCTGTAAGATAAATTTCGGGTATGTTTTCTATTGGCATGACGATTTGGCTTGTGATGAACACTAGTGCTTACGAAGTTCTTATTTATTTTTTAGGAAGACTAATTTTTTACAGAAATAGTTCTAGATGTTACGTTCAAATTTTACTTTTCGAACGCCGTGATCAGTGTCCCATTGTTTCACTTCTTTGAAACCAAATTTCTTGTATAAGGTTGTCGCTGGGTCATTAGCTACACCAGTTTCAACCATAAACACATTGGAATCAAAAGTATCGAAAACAAATTCTAGTAATTGAGAAGCAATTCCTTGTCGGAAGAATTTAGGAGCAACTACCAAACTTTTAATGTAGGTACGTTCTGTATTATGATCAATTTCAACAACTCCTGCAAGTTCATTGTTTGTAAGGTATCCAAAAAATTGAGTTTCACTATTGATAAAATCTTCTAGCTGTCTTTTTAACGGCGGAAAATCAATAGCGTTTAATAATTTAGCTTCCACAGCATACGAAACTTGAAAAACAGAACGAATTTCTGCTGCGGTTTCATTGTTAGTCTGTTGCAGTTTTTTGATCATTTGTTGTTTAAATATTTTTCGATTTTAGGATTAAATTTACCGCTTATTGATTTTTTGATTAATAAAAATTTTAAAATTTGAATGATGATTTTTTTCAAATTTTTAGGTTTGACAAATAAATCTTCCCAGTACAACTTTTTTGGATAAATTACTTTGTCAGTAATACCATTCTCATGTTCTTCCCATGAGAATTTTTCCCATTCAATTTCTCTTAAACTTTTTAAATCTAACTTTTTCTCAAATTTTTTGATTGGTTCTTTGCCAAATTCATAACAACTAAATTGTCGAAATTTTCCTTTTGTATCTATTATTGTAATCATCAATATTTCGTCATCCATTGCTAATCTTGGAGATAGCGCTATCAATCTTATTTCATCGAATTTAAGCTTAAAACTTTTAGTTATACATGGATAAGTAATCTCTCCAATTGACCATTTATTGAATTCGATTTCTTCTCCATTTATTTTTAAACCTTTCTCCATTAATTGATATTTTTTTCTTGCTTATTGTGAACCTTCATATATGAATTGAAGTATCCTAATGATTATGATTTTACATCAAGATAACTACTTTTTATTTTAAAGTATTCCTAGGACTTTTTGGGGTTTTAATAAAGATAATTTATCGTTTCTTTTTCTCCATTTTAATTCATCATAAAATATTTTTTTCACATGAATCTATCAACTCACTCCAAAAACCACACTAGCCTGCAACTTCGCATTCACCAAAACCTTACGCAAAATACGTTGCACATCTATATTGTCTTTTTGTTTGATTAAGTGATGTTCAAGTTCATCGGTATGACTGATTTGTAAATCATTATCAATAAAACCATACCCAAGATACAAACCGTTTTTGACAATGATAAAGGCTTCTTCATGTATGTTTCTTCCTTTTTGTTTGATTACGATGTTTTGTGAAGACTCTTTGCAGTAATCAACGGCTTGTTGTACACGATGGTTGTAGTTCTCTACAGTTTCTTCATTTTTACAAATTCCTTGGCAGGATTGAATCATAAAGTGTGAACATTCTTGAACGTTTTCTTGTAAATGACAGTATTTTGGACACAATTCAAACTGCATACACAAACGTTCCATATAGGTTCTAGCATCGCGAATATTATAGAAAATAAGCAGAGGATTTTGAATTACTTTGGCATCGTTAATGGCTAAATGTCGAACACCACGACGATCTGCATATTCAAAAATAGCAAAGCGTTTTGGCATGCGTTTGGAAGCCACATTGTATCGCGGATAATGTTGCTTGATGGCAGCATCTTCCATGAGTAAAGCAACGAGTTCACTTCCAGATAATTCGTAATCAATATCGGCAGTTTCACGACATAAATCGAGTTCTTTTTTAGATTTGTTATAGAAGTGACTCAACACCCGTTTTTGAATGTTTTTTGCCTTTCCTACATAAATAATCTTCCCTTTTTTATTCTTGAAATAATAAATACCAGGCGATGTTGGCAAATCGTCAAAAATCTTACTGGGCAAATGTGGTGGTAAGGTAGCTTCTTTGGATTCTTTTTTTAAGAATTGTTTAAAGGTTGCTTCGGCATCTTCTTTTGTTAATAACAATTGAAATAAAACTACTGTTGCAGCGGCATCTCCGCGTGCTCTATGACGATCGGAAATATGAATGCTAAGCGATTTACACAGTTTCCCCAAACTATACGATCGCAATCCCGGAATTAATGCGCGCGATAAACGAACCGTACAGAGTTTCTTCCGACGAAAGTCAATATCAATAGCTTTAAATTCATTGCGAATAACGTTGTAGTCAAAATTGACATTATGTGCCACAAAAATGCTGTCTTTGGTAATGTTTAATACATCTTGGGCAATTTCGGCAAATGTTGGAGCGTCAGCAACCATCGCGTTGTCAATTCCTGTCAACGCCGTAATATGTGTCGGAATGAGTGCATTCGGATTTACCAAAGAAGTAAACTCATCCACAATGGTTTCTCCATCAAATTTAAAGATGGAAATCTCCGTAATTTTATTACTTCGTCCCGTTGTTTCAACGTCAATGATCGTGTAAATTTGGTTTTGAGACATAATTTCTACATTCGTTGAATAGCTTCCAGTTCTACTTGTAATTCGCGAAACATTGCCATAATACTACTAAGTTTCAGCTCTTTTTCATCATATTCTTGCGTATTAATGCAACAAGTAAATTCCCAAAGCTCCAATACATCTTCGTTCTGTACCGTGAAAGGTTCGTATGCTTTGTTATCACTGGTCAATAATAAACCTTGCCCTGTAAAATGTCTAGAAACGCGTTTGTACACCAAACCATCATTTTTTGTCAAAACAATATAGGTGCGTCCATCTTTGACATCATTGATATCGTCTACAAACTTTGCTACTATATACGAACCATCTTTTACTGGCAACATAGAATCACCTTTAATCGGAAAAGCACGATGCGTTCCTGTCGGTAAAAAAGGCAACTTTATTTTCTGTAATTGTTCAATATATTCAGGGTCGGCATAACCTGCTAAATAACCAGCAGAGGCTTGTGTTGGAATAATTTCGATTAATTCTTCATCATTTTCATCTACCGTGATCGGAAATAGTAAACGCTGATTTCCCACTTGCATAAACGAACTGTCTTTGGCTTGTGTTAGATCGTTTTTGACTAAAATGTCTATTGGTAGTTTAAAAAAATCAGACAAGTCAATTAAACGATCAATTGGCGGTTCAGATCTTCCTTCTTCATACGAACCAACCATAGAGCGTGACCAGCCTAAAGCTTCAGCAAAACGTTCTTGGGAAAGTCCTTTGAGCGTTCGCATATGCTTGATGTTTTTTTGAATATTTCGCATAACGTTTGGGTTTAAAATCTGCGTTACTACAAATATAGGTAATCAATGCTACAAATAAAAGCATATTGTTGAAACTACAGATTTATGATTTGAAGATCACTCCTTTTTAGACTTTTTTTAATGCGTCGAGACCTTTGCACTAAAATACCAAAAAGTGTTACTTTTCAATTTTTGAATTCTTATCTTTAATCATATGAGTTACAAATTTGAAACTAACATACAAATGGGCTTTAGTGATGGATATGTGG
>Ga0189286_100321_pt1 | contig 16019 bp, 14 predicted proteins | sample UW69minimetaG_FD_130330 | JGI IMG/M metagenome (GOLD analysis project Ga0189286, IMG submission 130330) | Marine microbial communities from the Costa Rica Dome - UW69 mini metaG | ecosystem: Environmental > Aquatic > Marine > Oceanic > Photic zone | place: Costa Rica: the Eastern Pacific...
AACCAATCCACAATTGGGGATTAATATTAAATCAATTTTTAACTATATTTGAAAAAAGGGTTCAACTCTAAATAGAGCTAAACCCGTCTATATCATTTACACAAAATTTTGGACAGTGTCTTCTTTCGGAGAAAAATGGAATAAAACCATTGATTTTTTCTCTTTTGTACAGTTGTATTGCAGTACGGTACAATTTAATGTAATGATATCTTTGGTATGAAACGAATCGTATAACTGTATTTTTCCAACAAAATGATTCGCGTCTGTATTGGTTTCCTTTTTCAAAAATAGTGCTATGGTTTTAGGTACAACCTTGTCTTTATCTTTGTTGACAGCAGTCATTAAACCATCAAAATAGTATTGCATATATAGTTCTAGTTGCTTCGTGGAAAGCATTTCTGTGAGCTCTATATTCCATAGAAATGCATAGGTCCAAAACGTATCGTCTCCTTTTGTTGACCAACCTTTGGCAAAACGTACTTCTTCGATACCTTTTAACGGAATTTGAGGTGCAAAACCTATAGGCATTGGAATAATTTCTTCCCGCCAAGAATCATCAAAAGTGACCAAAGCTCTTTTGTAATCTTCTTTTTGTCCAAATACTGAGATTGCACAAAAAAATGTGAGTAGTAATAGTATCTTTTTCATGGAGGTAAATTACAAACTTATTTTTACTTCAAAACCAATAGCATCAGAAATTGCGCTGTCTTTTATAGTGCTGTTATAGGTAATTCCCCAACGTGTACGATCAATTTTAAACTTCGTAGTCATTGTTTTTTCTTCAAAGTTTACCGTTGCCTGAAATTTTATAGGTTTTGTGATGCCTTTAATTTTCAAATTGGCTTCTGCTTCAAAATGTGTAGGATCATGATAGGTAACTTTGGTGATAACTAAGCTCGCTTTTGGATACTTTTTTACATCAAAAAAATCAGGATCTTTTAAATGTGCTGTCAGATTTTTGTTGCCTTCTGCTTCCATATCGGTAGCCATAATCGTGTTGAGATCAATCACAAAACGACCACTGGTAATCATGTCTCCTGTTTTTATAAAATAGCCTTCTTGAAAATTTACATATCCGTAATGACCATTAAAATAAAAACTGTAATCGCAAGACCATTTTATTTCACTTTTAGAAGTATTGATGGTGAGTTGTTCTTGTGCATTTAGGTTTGTTATCGCTAAAAAAACGATGTAAATCAGTGTTTTTTTCATTTGTCTAAAAATTTAATTGATATTCATTTTTTGATTATTTGTGTGTTGTTATTTCCAAGGGCCATTTAACGTTACATTTATTACTTTTCCTTGTTTGTCCATTTTGTATAATCCACCTGAGCATCCTAGCCAAATATTTCCCTTTGTATCTTTTAAAAAGCTCATTGTAGTCTTTGGAACATTATAGTTTACGAACTCATTGTTTGCATATGTATAAATACCATTGCTGATTGTACTAATCCATAATCTGCTTGAATTGTCTTTGTAAATTGCATAAACATCACTTTTGTTAACTCCATTTATTGTAGGAAAGTGAATAAATTTTTTGCCATCATATTTGTTTAAACCACCGTTACCAATTCGTTTATCAGGATTGGCATTGTCTTTTTCTGCTACTCTCGTTCCTATCCAGATATTTCCTTCTGCATCTTCCACAATTGATTGGACATTATTAGAGTTCAACCCTTCTTTTTTTGTAAAATGTGTAAATGAGCGTCCATCAAATTTACTGGCACCATAAGCGTCTCTTCCAAACCAAATATTCCCTTCAGCATCTTCTGTGATTTCGGTTATCCAATTTTTGGTATCTGGGTTTATTTTCGTACTTATTTTTGGGTATGGAATGGAAAATTCTTCAAACTGAGTTCCGTTAAACGTGCAGACTCCTCCCCAAGTACCAATCCAAAAAATTCCTTTACTATCTATATATAAATTACTGATCATATTACTACAGAGTCCATCTTTTTCGGAATAGTTTGAAAACGTTTTTCCGTCATATTTTGATAAACCTGCACCAGTTCCAAACCATAAGTTTCCTGAGGTATCCTCAATAATGCTTACAACTCTATTGCTCGGCAAACCGTCTTTACTTGTGATATACGCTAATTCCTTTCCGTTATATTTTGCGACGCCTTTTTCTAAAGTTCCAAACCATAAATTTCCTTTTGAATCTTGAAACGTATTAACCACATATTGTCCAATTTGTAAAGCTTTGTTTTGTTCAGTAGTATTTTCACTATAAATGGTTTTAGCCTTCTTCTCTTGAGAGTTACAAGAAATAGTTACAATCATTAATACTATTAAAAGTTTTCTTTTCATTTTTTTGATTGTTTTTGATTTCAAGCGTAAAACTAGATTGGAGGCGTGCTAAAAAGTGTCAAAAAAGTGTAAAAGAAGTGTCAACAGTTGTAAAAAGTCACGAAATTGTATGTTATTTACAGCTGTTATGAATAAAAAGAGAATCTATAGTTACAGTTTTTTGATAGTTAGTGTGTTAGGTATTTGGTTGTTTTCAACACTAGATACCAACCAAACCGCATTTTCAGAAAAAGTAAAAATTGCACTGCGCGATGTGGGTAATAAGTTGTTATTGTCTGAAAAAGATTCCACTTCGTTAATTTTACCTATAAGAGAAATCAGTGCTGCAAAATATGAGCTTTCCTTTCAAAGTCACTTAAAGTTTGAGCCAAATGCCATGGTTTCTATCATAGAAGATAGTTTTATACGAGCAGAATTACCAAAAGAATATCTAGTAGAAGTATTGCAATGCGCCGATGAGGAAGTGGCGTATAGTTATGAAATACGAAAACAAGAAGAGAATACACTTATTCCTTGCAGAGGAAGATATTTGCCAAAGAATTGCTATGTAGTTCAAGTGCGATTTACGTCTAAAAACAAGGGTGTTTTTACCGTGTCAACTATTTTGTATGGACTTGTGTTGCTTATTTTTATTTGGTTGGAATTCTTTTTCTTTCGAAATAAAAAAGTAAACGAAACTCCGCAAGAAACTCAAGAACATTTTGCAACTATTGGAAGCTTTCATTTTTATCCAACCCAAAATAAACTGGTCAAACAAGCAACGGAGATCAGCCTTTCTAAAAAGGAATGTGAGTTATTGCAGATTTTTGCTGCAAACCTAAATCAAGTCGTTACCCGTGATGAATTGACGAAAAAAGTATGGGAAGACAACGGCGTTATTGTAGGAAGAAGCTTAGATACGTACATTTCCAAACTTCGTAAAAAACTAAAAGAAGACGAAAGGATTAAACTCACCAATTTGCATGGTGTTGGGTATAAGTTGGAACTTGTGGATTAGACTTGGCTTTGCCTTTTAGATTGTTAGACTTCTTAGATTTTTATAGCGAAAGAAGTGAAGCTACTTGCACTTTAAGAAGCAGATTGCTTCGTCGTGAACTCCTCGCAAAGACGTATCAAACATAAACAAAAAGTCTAAAAGCGAAGCGATCTAATATCTAAAAGGCGAAGCCGAGTCTAACAGTGAAGCGTATCTAAATCAAAATTTCACATTCAACAAATCACCACTTAATTGTAAAACGACCAACTCTGCCAATTTTGCGTTGTATTTTGCCTGGTTTCTGCTGAGTTCTGCATTTAATAAGTTTAACTGTGCTTGTCGGAATTCAATGGAGTTGACTTGTCCTATTTTGAACTTTTCTTTGGTACGATTAAAGTTGTTTTGAGCCGTTTTAATGTTTTCTTCCTGTAATTGGTAGATTAAGACTTTATTTTGATAATCGTCCCACGCATTATTGAAGTTGCGTTCCAAATCGATTAAAATTTGCTCTTTTTGCAATTGCTGATTTTCCAAAGCAATCTTAGCGTTTTTTACACGCGTTATGGTACTTCCGCCATCAAATAGATTCCAAGTTAAATTAATGCCACCAGAAAGTCCTGTGTTGGTAGAAACAGCCACAAACGATGCTGCATTATTATTGTTTCGATTCCAACCGTAACTTCCTGTTAAACCAACCGTTGGTAAATATTGCGAACGATTCGATTTTACATCCAATGTGCTAATGTCAATATTTTTATTTGCTTGTAATAAAGACACATTGTTTGCTTGTGTTTTGTTCCACAAATCTTCTTTATCCAATTGAAACAGAAAAGAAATATTCGTGTCTACTGTAAACTCTTGTGTCAATTTATTTCCTAAAATCACATTCAAATCGCGCTTTGCGTTGATGAGTTGTTGCTCCGTATTTACAATATTGATGCTGTCATTATTGATATCAACTTCTGCATTTAAAACATCTAGTTTTGTGTTTTGGCCGTATTCAAATTGATATTCAGAACGCACCAAACGTTCTTTAGAAATTTCAAATGTTTCCTTAATTGCATCTGTATTTTCAGAAAGTTGCGCTACTGAATAATACACAGAAAATAGTTGCAATAAAGTGTTTTCAATCGTTTCTCGGGCTTGTAACTCCGATAATTGATATTGTTCTTTAAGTCGCTTATAATTATACAATCTGCCCAAACCATCAAATAAGACATAGTTGAGGTTTACAGTAGCATTATAACGTGAACTTTCAGCACCATTTAAAACTGTAGTATTTCCATTAGAAAATTCGGCTTCAGTATTGTCTAAATTAAAAGTTGCGCCAGCATTTCCTGTCACAGTTGGCAAATACCCTGTGTTTAAAACACTGGTGTTATTCTCAGCAACTTTTACGGTATTATTGGCAATCTGAATTCCATAGTTATGTTCTAAGGTAAGTTTAATGGCGTTATCTGGTGTCAATACTTCTTGTGCATTCATGTATATTCCGAAGAAAACTACTATGCATGTGATATAAATTCTGTGGTGCATTTGCTTCGTTTTAATCTTTAAAAACTTCAAAGGTTTCTATGCTTGGTAATTGTTTTGGTTGCGTTGCTTCTAAAAGTTGATTTTCATGTTGTTTTTCTCGAACAACACGTTCTACTTCTTCTTTGGTAATACTTTTATTGTAATACAACCATTTTCCTGTTTTCTTTACAGAGTTACTGAACGATAAGAAAATAGGCAGCACAATTAAAGTTAATACTGTGGCAAAACCAATTCCGTAGGCGATAGATATTGCCATTGGAATTAAGAATTGTGCTTGTCGGCTAGGCTCAAAAATTAATGGAGCCAAACCTGCAACGGTTGTAATGGAGGTTAAGAAAATAGCTCTAAAACGTGCACGACCGGCTTGATACAAGGCATCATCAAACGACATTCCTTCAAGCAAGTTGTTATTGAATTTTCCAATCAAGACGAGTCCATCATTGACCATAATTCCGATCAAAGCAATAATTCCTAACATGGATAAAATATTTACTGGAAAGTCATGAAAATAATGTCCCCAAGCCACGGCTGGTAAACTCAACGGAATGAGTAATAGTAATAATAATGGCTGACTGTAACTTCTAAACGTAAACGCGATGACGATATAAATTAAAATCAACACCGTTAAACCTACAGGGCCTAAGGAATCCATCAGTTTATTACGCTCTCTGTTTTGTCCTTCGTACGATGGTGTTACGGTTGGATATCTGGATAATATCTCAGGCATAATCTCGTCTTTGAGTTCTGCCATAATATCTGTTGAACTTGTCTTTTTGGTGTCTTTAATATCTGCTGAAACTTGAATTTCGCGACGACCTTCCAAGTGATTGATGGCAACTTCTCCACGTTCAATGCTGTAACTCGCAATTTCTTTTAAAGGCACACGTTGTCCACTTGGTGTAATGATACGCATATTGTCCAAATCATTGATAGAAGAACGATTCGGTCTGTCATAACGAACCCAAACTCTAATTTCATCTTGTCCGCGTTGAAAACGTTGTGCTTGTGCTCCAAAAAATGCCGAGCGCACTTGTGTCATAACCGTTCGTAAATTCAGGCCTAAAGCATACGCACTTTCGTTAAGTTGCATACGTATTTCTTTGATTCCTGCCGGATCTGTATCGACAACATCCTTTAATGCAGGGTTATTTTTGAGAACTTCTTTGAGTTCTGTTTTTACAGCTTTTAATTCTGCAATATTATTTCCTAGTAAAGAAACGGAGACAGGAAGTCCACCAAAATTTCCATTACTTCCATATACTAAACTTTCAATGCCTATAATATCGCCAACAGCCTCTTTGATACGATTGGAAACTATTGGAGCTGTAATTTCATTTGGACGTTCTTCTCCTGGCAATAAATAGACTTCTAATCTAGCTCTAGCAGAACCTGGACCTATGGTGCGAATCATATTTTCTACCAGATATTTTTCGGCATCTTCGCCAAGGTATTCATTATGAATTTCTTTGGTAACTAGTTTCGCTTTGTCCTCTATAAATGAAATAATACTATCTGTTACTTTTTCATTTGTTCCATTCGGCATGTTGAGCGTAATAGTTACTTTATCACTTGCAATTCTTGGAAAAAATGCACCTCTAATAATTCCTCCCATAAAACTAGCTTGTGTTAAAATTAAAAACACAATGAAGAAGGAAAAGGTTAAGAATTTGTGTCTTAGTGAAAATCGCAATGCAGGACTGTAAACTTTATCACGCAACCAAGTCATAATAGCATCACCAAACGTATTGATATAACGTAGTTTTGAAAATAGTCGCGGTAGTAGTCCTTTAGGTTCTTTATTTTGTGCACGCAAAGCTTTGGAATGTGCTAAATGCGCAGGTAAAATAATCAATGCTTCTACCAAAGATACAATGAGTGTCAGCATTACAACAACGGAAACCTCACCAAAAAAGTCGCCAATTCGACCATCTAAAAACAGAAATATACTAAAGGCTAGTATAGTGGTGAAAATTGCAGAAAGAATTGCGGGTAATACTTCCATAACACCATCAATAGCAGCATCCTCTGGCGATTTTCCTTTTTCGTATTGTTGATAGATATTTTCTGCGATCACAATTCCATCATCTACTAAAATACCAATAACGATAATCATCCCAAAAAGAGACAATACATTGATAGTAATGTTAAAATATCCAGCAAACATAAACATTCCCAAAAAGGCAACAGGTAAGCCAAATGCTACCCAAAATGCCAAACGTGTATTAAGGAATAAAGATAAAAACGCGAGTACGAGGATCATTCCAATAAAAGCATTCCAAGCAAGCAAATCGGTACGTTGTACCAGAGTTTTAGATCTGTCATCTACGACATCTAGTCGAACATTGTCATATTTTTGATTGAATTCTTCAATGTACTTTTTTGTTTTATCTGCGGAAGAAATTAAATCTTCAGTATTTGTACTTGTGATACTAACGTTGATAGAAAGATTTCCATCAAAATAACTAGCATTGGGAGTTTCAGAAAACTGATCACGAACAGTAGCAACATCTTTTAAACGAATAATTCGTCCAGTAGCATCTGATTTTACAACCAAATTAGACAATTCATCTGCATAATACGAGCGAGCATTGGCACGAATAAGATATTCTTCGGCACTTGTTTTTATAGTTCCACCAGTAGTAATTAAACTAGCTTGATTGATAGCGTTAGAAACTTCTGTAAATGATAAATTGTACGCCAACAAACTCGTTTCATTGATAGCAATTTCTATTTCCTCATCCGGATATCCTGTAATATTAATTTGTGAAATACCATCAATACCACGCAAATCGTTTTCAACTTGTCTGCCTATTTGTTTTAAAGTGACTAGCGGAATTCCATCGCCACTTACGGCAAAAGATATAGTTTCACGGACAGCTTTTCGCTTGGAAACAACCAAGGGTTCCATACCTGTTGGAAACGATGGCACACGATCTACAGCATTTTTGATTTCTAGTAGCATAAAATCAATATCGCGTCCTTTTTCAATCTCAACATTGATAATACCACTGTTTTCATTTGAAGTTGAAGTAACACGTTCTACACCACTTAACCCTTTTAGATTGTCTTCAATTTTTAGTACAATTCCTTCTTCAATTTCTTGCGGGGAAGCACCAGGATAGGTAACATTAATGGTCACATTTTTAGAAGCAACCAAAGGGAAAAAAGAAGAATTTAAGGTGTATGCTCCGTAAATTCCAAAAATCACAAAAAAAGCAATGACGATATTTACCGCAACACTATGCTTAATAAAGTAAGCTATTATTTTTCTCATGACTTACTTTACTTTTTTAGATTCTGTAGCAGTTGTATTTGTATCTTTTGACTTTTCAGAAGTTAACGGTTTTACCAACATTCCTGCGTAGGCTCCAGGAACTGATTTTGATAAGATGACCGTTCCATTAGGAATATTTTTTATAACGGCTTTGTTGTCAGAGAAATAAACAGGATTTACTTGTATCACATCTAGTACACTGTCTCTCACCACAAATACTTCATTATTATCAAGCACTAAGTTTCGATCTATTTCAATAGCATTTTTTTCTTCTTTCGCATTTAGGTTTGCTGCTAAATACATACCTTCTTTTAGTTTCTCATCTTTTACATCAATATAAGCAGTAATGGTTTGTGTAGTAGCGTCAATACTTCCGTTGACACGAGAAACTACACCTGAGAATTTTTCGGTATTTTCTAAATTGTTCAATACTACTTTTTTACCAACTTTTAGCAGGCTTGCATACTGTTTGCTCAATGCAACTTCCATTTCGTATTCGGAATCATCGATGAAAGCACCTAATTTTTGTCCGTTACGAATCAATGAACCTTCAGTAACTAATGCTTCCGTTAAAATTCCAGAAAAAGGAGCACTAATTGTATACTTTGATAAACGTTGTTCTAAGTTTTTTACGTTGTAATAATTGGTTACAATACTACGCCCTGTAATGAAGTACTTTTCTTTTTCAGAAGTCATTTCAGGTAGTTTCGGTGTTGTTTTATTTAAATCGAAACTAGAAAGATATTGTTGCCATTTTGGATAAATATCTGGAAAATCTAATCGCAAATCGGGCATAATGGCTGCAATTGAGTTGTACAAATTACTTTTAGAAGATTGCACATTGGCATAATATTCTGCGGCATCAATGCGGATCAGTGTTTCTCCTTGTCGATATTTTTGTCCGGGTTTAAAGAGTTTTCTGTTTGTTTTGAAAATCCCTTGTACTTCAGCATACAATTCTACACGTCTTTTGGCTACGAGGTTTCCGTTAGCAGAAATGATAATGGGAATATTGCTGTTTTGAACAGTATTAGTATAGACTGTTTTAACTACTTTTTTGGGAATAGGTTTCTTTTTCTGTTTACTACTAATTATAATGTTTCCAAAAAAGAATGCTCCAATAATAAGTAGTACTCCAAGAATCGAAAGTATAATATTTCGCATCTGGCGAGGTTATTTAGATGGTTAATTTGCAAATTTATCTATAACTTTACTTTCAGACTCTTAAAAAAAACTTAATAAAATTTAGAATCTATCAGAATGTATTTCAATAAGATAAGTTGTATAACGAGGATTCCTTGTGAAAATATGTGCTGTATATCTATTTTTTTATTGTATTTTAGGCGCAAATAAGAGTAGTTAGTTTGTGGGGATTGAAAAAAAATCCTAGTGAAAATCTTAGTTCGACGCCTTTTTTTGTCATTTCATAGATTATTTTGCAATGATATAACATAAAATATTTTGTCAAACCCTATAATTTTATACTTTTACACCGTTATGGCAAAATTAAATCAAAAGACCCTGTTGTGTTTTGTTATACTAGCAATTGCTTTTTTAGCACCAACACACGCCCAAATCGTACCTCCGCCACCTGGACCACCGCCTCCACCGGGATTCCCGATAGATGCTGGTTTAGTAGGTGTGCTAGCCGCTGGATTATTGTATGGTATACGGAAAAAAGTGAAAAAGTAATTACTTCGACAGCCCCTGAAGTCTTGCAACGTATTTCCCTATAACATCAAATTCCAAATTTACAATTGAGCCGACTTTCAAATATTGAAAGATTGTATGGCTATATGTGTATGGAATAATTGCAACAGAAAAAGCATTTCTCTCTGAATTTACAACCGTCAAACTTGTACCATTTACTGTAACAGACCCTTTTTCAATAGTAATATTGTGTAGAGAAGGATCGTATTCAAAAGTATAATACCAACTCCCGTCACTTTCTTTAACAGCTGTACAAGTTGCAATTTGATCTACATGTCCTTGCACAATATGTCCGTCCAAACGATCACCTAATTTCATAGCACGTTCTAAATTGACACGATCATTCACTTGCCAAGTACCTACATTGGTTTTATCTAAAGTTTCTTGAATAGCGGTAACTACATAAGTGTTTTCTTGAAGATTTCTATCAACAACCGTCAAACAAACACCGTTGTGAGCTACACTTTGATCAATTTTTAATTCGCTTGTTAAACTGCTTTGAACAGTTATATGGAGGTTTTCTTTTTCGCGCTCCAAATGTGTAATCACACCTAATTCTTCAATAATCCCTGTAAACATGTATTAATTTCGTTAAATTTGCATGTAAAATTAAGAAATAAAAGTCTGAAATACGTAGATGAAGAAAGAGGAAAAAATAAAAGTAGGAATTTCGGTTGGTGACTTAAATGGTATCGGAACAGAGGTAATTTTGAAGACCTTCAAAGATAATAGGATGTTAGAATTGTGTACGCCAGTTATTTTTGGATCCACTAAAATTTTATCATTTCAAAAAAAACATTTCAATATACATACAAACTTTCATGGTGTTCCTAATGCTGAGAAAGTACAGCACGGAAAAATCAATGTGGTAAACATCTCTAAAGATCCTGTAACTATTGAATATGGAAAATCATCGGAAGCAGTAGGAAAGTTTGCTATAAAATCATTCACAGAAGCAACCAATGCATTGAAAGATGGAATGATTGATGTTTTGGTCACTGCTCCTATTAATAAACATAATGTACAGTCGGAAGAGTTTACTTTCCCAGGTCATACAGATTATTTAGGAGAAACTTTAGAAGGTGATAGCTTAATGTTAATGGTCAACGATTCACTTCGAGTCGGATTGCTGACAGACCATGTTGCGGTGAAAGATGTTTCGGCAGCCATTACGCCAGAACTGATTGAAAAGAAAGTAAGCATTATATACAATACTTTAAAACAGGATTTTGGAGTAAGTAAACCAAAAATTGCAGTATTGGGCATCAATCCGCATGTGGGAGACAATGGTGTTATTGGTGTAGAAGATGATGAGGTGTTAAAACCAACTTTGGAAAAAATTAAAAATGAAGGCAAACTTGTTTTTGGACCGTATGCGGCCGATAGTTTCTTTGCGTCGAGCAATTACAAAAACTTTGATGCTATCTTAGCAGCATATCACGATCAAGGATTGATTCCGTTTAAAACCTTATCGTTTGGTCAAGGTGTTAATTTTACTGCCGGACTTAATAAAGTGCGTACTTCGCCAGATCATGGAACTGCTTATGAAATTGCAGGAAAAAACAAAGCTGATCACAACTCATTCAAAGAGGCAGTATTCACTGGAATACAGATTTTTAGAAATAGAAATTTATATAAAGAGATTGCTGAAAACCCCTTAAAAAAGCAGCCAAGTAAGATATAAACAAAAAAATGTTAACAACTTACTGTTGATTAAGAAAAATTTATATCTTTGCACGCTCGAAACTGATGTTTAAGATGATGGTACTAAAGGACTTTACAATTCCTTTTATAGGATTAAAAGAAGGAAAACACCAGTTTGATTATCAAATTGATAATACGTTCTTTGAACTTTTTGAATATGACGAATTCAATGAAGCTGCTGTAAAAGCAACATTAGAATTTTACAAAAAAGCAACAATGCTCGAATTGACATTCAATGCTTTGGGTACAGTAAACGTACATTGTGATGTAACTAATGAACCTTTTGAGCAGCCAGTTGAAGGAAATTTAAACTTGATTGTAAAGTTTGGACATGAGTACAACGATGAAAATGAAGAAATTTTAATTGTTCCTCATGGAGAATATGAAATCAATGTTGCACAATACATATATGAAATGATAGTGTTGGCAGTTCCTTCTAAAAGAATTCATCCTGGTATTGAAGATGGAACATTAAAATCTGAAATACTCGAAAAGCTAGAAGAATTACAACCTGGTACAGAAAAAAAAGAAACTGAAGAGGAAATTGATCCTCGTTGGAATACATTAAAAAAACTATTAACGGATAATAAATAACATAGAAAATGGCACATCCTAAGAGAAAAATCTCGAAAACAAGAAGAGATAAGAGAAGAACTCATTATAAAGCAACTGTTCCTCAAATTGCTACGTGCCCAACTACTGGTGAAGCACACTTATATCACAGAGCTCACTGGCACGAAGGAAAATTATATTATAGAGGAAAAGTATTGATTGACAATACTACTGAAGAAAACTTAGCATAACACACAGATGTTTAGTCATAAAAGCTCTCACTTTCGTGAGAGTTTTTTATTTGTGCATTTTTTTTGTAAAAAATGTAAAAACGACATATTTTGCCGAGATTATCAGAGAAATTTAGTAATTTCGATTAATTTTTAATGAATTTTTGTTAAAAATCACAAAAAACCAACGTTAAGGTATGACCAAAATTACAGCAGCAATAACAGCTGTAGGAGCATATGTTCCTGATTATGTATTAACCAACCAGATACTTGAAACAATGGTTGATACTAATGATGAGTGGATCACCACAAGAACAGGTATCAAAGAACGCAGAATTCTTAAAGAAGAAGGAGCGGGATCTTCATATATGGCTATCAAAGCCGCACAAGATCTTCTTGCAAAGAAAAACCTAGACCCCAAAGAGATTGACATGGTTATTGTAGCAACTGCTACTCCTGACATGCCAGTAGCATCTACTGCCGTATATACTGCTAGTAAAATTGGTGCTACCAACGCATTTGCATTCGATTTACAAGCAGCCTGCTCTAGTTTCTTGTATGGAATGTCCGCGGCAGCGAGCTATGTACAATCTGGAAAATACAAAAAAGTATTGCTTATTGGTTCAGATAAAATGTCTTCAATCATCGATTATGAAGATAGAGCTACATGCATTATCTTTGGAGATGGCGCAGGAGCTGTTCTTTTTGAACCAAATGAAGAAGGACTAGGATTGCAAGACGAATACCTAAGAAGCGACGGTATTGGACGAGAATACCTAAAAATTGATGCTGGTGGATCTATCTTACCAACATCTGAAGAAACTGTAAAAAATAAACAACATACCGTATTTCAAGACGGAAAAACCGTTTTCAAATTCGCAGTATCTAACATGGCAGACGTAAGTGCTAAAATCATGGAAGATAATAATCTGACGAAAGAAGACGTTCAATGGTTGGTGCCACACCAAGCCAATAAACGTATCATTGATGCCACTGCAAGGCGTATGGGCGTAGATGAAAGCAAGGTTATGATGAACATTCAGCGTTACGGAAATACAACTTCTGGAACGTTACCTCTATGTTTACATGACTATGAAAAACAACTCAAAAAAGGAGATAACCTTATTTTTGCTGCTTTTGGTGGCGGATTTACTTGGGGAGCTATCTACCTTAAATGGGCATATAATTCTAACTAGAAACGACTAAAACCTATCTCATGGATTTAAAAGAAATTCAAAGCTTAATTAAATTCGTAGCCAAATCTGGAGCAAGTGAAGTAAAACTTGAAATGGAAGATGTAAAGATTACCATCAAAACTGGAAGCGGCGATTCAAAAGGCGAAATGACAACTGTGGTGCAACAAATTCCAATGGCTGGAATCCCGCAACCAGCACCAGCACCAGCAGTTCCTGTAGCTGTACAACCTGCAGCACCAGCAGCAACTGAAGCACCAGCACCAGCAAACGACGATTCAAAATATGTTACTATAAAATCACCAATTATTGGTACATTCTACAGAAAACCTTCTCCAGACAAACCTGCTTTTGTTGAGGTTGGAGATTCTGTTTCTGAAGGAAGTGTACTATGTGTGATTGAAGCAATGAAACTTTTCAACGAAATTGAATCTGAAGTTTCAGGAAAAATAGTGAAAGTCTTAGTAGATGACTCTTCACCTGTAGAATTTGATCAACCATTATTCTTGGTAGACCCATCCTAAGAAATTTTAAATTAAACTTGAAGTACATTCCATTTGTGCCACTTTAAAAAAGTTACAAATTTTAATTTCAACATTTAAAATTTCAAAAGATGTTTAAAAAAATATTAGTTGCCAATAGAGGTGAAATAGCGCTTAGAGTTATTAGAACCTGTAAAGAAATGGGTATCAAAACAGTTGCTGTATATTCAAAAGCAGATGTTGATAGCCTACACGTACGTTTTGCTGATGAAGCTGTTTGTATTGGACCAGCGCCAAGTAGCGAATCGTACTTAAAAATGTCAAACATTATTGCAGCTGCAGAAATTACAAATGCAGACGCAATTCACCCAGGATACGGTTTCTTATCTGAAAATGCAAAGTTCTCCAAAATTTGTGAAGAACACGATATTAAATTCATCGGAGCAAGTGAAGAAATGATTTCCAAAATGGGAGATAAAGCTACTGCAAAAGCTACTATGAAAGCTGCAGGTGTTCCTTGTGTTCCTGGAAGTGATGGAATTATTGCTGATTTTGCTGAATGTGAAAAAATAGCAGTAGAAACAGGATATCCTGTCATGTTAAAAGCTACTGCCGGCGGTGGTGGAAAAGGAATGCGTGCTGTATGGAAACCAGAAGACTTAAGAGATGCATGGGATTCTGCGCGACAAGAATCGAAAGCTGCTTTTGGAAATGACGATATGTACATGGAAAAACTTATTGAAGAGCCAAGACACATCGAAATTCAAGTAGTTGGAGACTCTTCAGGGAAAGCATGTCATTTGTCTGAACGTGATTGTTCTGTACAACGTCGTCACCAAAAATTAACAGAGGAAGTGCCTTCACCATTTATGACGGACGATTTGCGTACGCGTATGGGAGAAGCTGCTGTAAAAGCTGCCGAATTTATTAGCTATGAAGGAGCTGGAACAGTTGAATTCTTAGTAGATAAGCACAGAAACTTCTATTTCATGGAAATGAATACGCGTATTCAGGTAGAACACCCAATTACTGAACAAGTAATTGATTTCGATTTGATTCGTGAGCAAATTTTAGTAGCAGCAGGTGTGCCAATTTCTGGTAAAAACTATACACCAAACTTACACTCTATAGAATGTAGAATCAATGCAGAAGATCCATATAATAATTTTAGACCTTCTCCAGGGAAAATTACAGTATTACACGCACCAGGTGGACACGGAGTTCGTTTAGATACGCATGTATATGCTGGATATGCAATTCCGCCAAACTACGATTCTATGATTGCAAAGTTGATTACAACTGCGCAAACACGTGAAGAAGCAATTAACAAGATGAAACGTGCTTTGGATGAGTTCGTAATTGAAGGAATTAAAACAACAATTCCTTTCCACAGACAATTAATGGATCATCCTGATTATGTAGCAGGAAACTATACAACAAAATTCATGGAAGACTTTGAAATGGAACCCGAAGCGGAATAATTTCAATGAATCTTAGATATATAAAAAAGCTCCTTGTTACGAGGAGCTTTTTTTATGCTGTATGTTAATGGCTTACTCTTTTTTTAAAACGTGAAAACACATTGTATTTCTTAGTTCTTTCACGTAATCATTCGTTATTTATAAATGCAGACTAGCATCTTTAGTGCTTAGAAGGGTAAAAAATTACATTTATCCGCAGAAATTAAAATTTTACCCATAAACCCAAATATAAAAAAAATGAAATTGAAATTATTTTTAGTAGTGCTCCTCACATCATTTGTATTTACAAATGCGCATGCACAAAAAATCAATGTAAATAAATACAATAAACTTATTAAAAAAACCTGTTGTGCATTTTGATTTGAAAAGAAAAAGTTGTTCATCTTACTGATAACCAGTAACTTGCTTTAGCTATAAAACATTTACAATGAACAACTTAAATGCAAAATACAAAAGAATATTGGAAGTATTAAGAAAAATATCAAAAGAACAACTTTTATCCTATCAACGTCGTCAACCAAGATTGAGCGACCTTGAACTGATTTGTTTGAGCTTGACGGCTGAATTTATG
>Ga0189286_100322_pt1 | contig 15974 bp, 18 predicted proteins | sample UW69minimetaG_FD_130330 | JGI IMG/M metagenome (GOLD analysis project Ga0189286, IMG submission 130330) | Marine microbial communities from the Costa Rica Dome - UW69 mini metaG | ecosystem: Environmental > Aquatic > Marine > Oceanic > Photic zone | place: Costa Rica: the Eastern Pacific...
ACCCGCCTCGACAGCCTCGCCAGCATTGCTGAATCAAAAGAGATTATCCCCACCCGCCTCACCTTTGTCGACATTGCGGGCCTTGTAAAAGGCGCCTCCAAAGGCGAAGGGCTGGGCAATCAGTTTCTGGCAAACATCCGCGAAGTAGACGCCATCGCCTATGTGCTGCGCTGCTTCGAAGACGGCGACGTCACCCATGTGGAGGGCCGCATTGATCCTCTGGCAGACGCGGAGATTGTGGAGACCGAGCTGATGCTCGCGGATCTGGAAAGTCTGGAGAAGCGCCTGCCTGCGCTGGAAAAGAAAGCCAAAGGTCAGGACAAAGAAGCCAAAGAGACCATTGATCTTATCGGGCGAGCATTGGTGCAGCTCCGAGACGGCAAACCCGCCCGTTTCACAGAACGCACTGAAGAAGAAGAGAAAGCCTTTCGGGGCCTCAATCTCCTGACCTCAAAACCTGTACTCTATGTCTGCAATGTAGAAGAAGAGTCCGCAGGTACCGGGAATGATTTTTCCAAAACGGTTGAGGCTCGAGCAGCCGAAGAAGGCGCTGTGGCTGTCGTCATCTCTGCAAAGATCGAAGAAGAACTAGCCCAGCTGGATGCGGACGAGCGCACAGACTATCTCGAAGAGTTGGGACTTGCAGAAGCCGGCCTCGACCGCCTGATCCGCGCAGGTTATGACCTTCTCCACCTCATCACCTATTTCACTTGTGGACCGAAAGAAACCCGCGCCTGGACAATTACCGAAGGCACATTGGCTCCAGCCGCAGCGGGCGTGATCCATACCGACTTTGAAGCAGGCTTCATTCGGGCTGAAACCATCGCCTATGACGACTATGTAAGTCTGGGAGGCGAAACCCCCGCCAAAGACGCGGGCAAAATGCGTCTTGAAGGAAAAGAATATCTGGTTGCAGACGGCGACGTCATGCATTTCCGCTTCAACAATTAGGGAGTTTGGGGATGATCTATTGGGAGGACGTGCCGATCGGACATTCGTTCACAACCGCTGAACGCACCATCTCAAAAGAAGAAATCATCGAATTCGCGAGCGAATACGACCCTCAGGCCTTCCATCTTGACGAAGAGGCCGCCAAAGACTCCATCCTTGGCGGCCTCTGCGCAAGCGGCTGGCACAGCTGCGCCATCGCCATGCGCCTTGTCTATGACAGCTTCCATGTGAAAGCCGCAACGCAAGGCTCCCCCGGCATCAAGGAGTGTCGTTGGCGCCGCCCCCTCTATGCAGGCGAGACCGTCAAAGTCACCGTGAACTGCATCAACGCGCGTCCATCCAAAAGCCGCCCCACCATGGGCCTCACCAATTGGACCTGGGAAATGACCAACCAGGCAGCCGAGACAATCATGACCACTGAAAGCTTGTTGATGATGGGACGGCGGCCCGCTGACAGTGCCGCGCCGGAGGCGACCTGATGGCCTGGTTTGAGGACATCGAAATCGGACGCGTGATGGAGCTGGGGAGCCATACATTCACCAGCGACGACATCATTCGCTTCGCGGAAAAGTATGATCCTCAGCCGTACCATACAGATCCGGAAGCGGCAAAGGACTCGCACTTTGGGGGACTTGTGGCAGCAGGCTGGCACATCGCCGCCGTCTGGATGAAATTGATGATCGCCGCGCGCGAAACAGCGCCAAAAGACGAAGGCAAGCCAGCGCCGGACGGTCGGCAAGCCCCTCAGGGCGGCCCGTCTCCAGGCTTTTTCGACCTTAAATGGATCAAGCCGGTCCGTGCAGAAGACACCATCTCCTACCGCACCACGACGATCGAGAAAGTGGATCTCAAGAGCCGTCCTAATCAAGGCATCATTCGAAGCCTCAATGAAGGCATCAATCAAGATGGCGAGCTCGTCTTTTCCTTTATCGGACAAGGCCTGATTGAGCGGCGCGAGCCCTATTCACCCGAGGAGACATCCCAATGAACCGCAAGGGCAAGATGATTGCGCTGACGGGAGATGAGGGCTTCACGCTTGGCGCCTATCTCGTCACACCACAGGATGCAGGCGCACCATCAAATGGGCAGGGCCTTGTGCTCATTCAGGAGATCTTTGGTGTCACTGACCACATCAAAGAACTCTGTGACGGATATGCGGAACGAGGCTTTACTATCATCGCGCCGTCCATGTATGACCGCGGCGAAAAAGACTGGCAATCAGACTATACCGGTGAGGGTTTTCAACGCTCAATTGAACTGGCACAGAAATTTGGTGGGCCAAACGCCCAAGGTGACATTCAAGCAGCCATCGACTTCCTGAAAGCCCAAGGAACCGGCACCGTTCACATCACGGGCTATTGCTATGGCGGTTCCATGGCTTGGCTCGCAGCCTGCCGCTGCACTGGGGTCACATCTGCCGTCGGTTATTATGGGCGCTTGATCATGGACATGGAAGATGAAACACCCTCCGTCCCCACCATGCTTCATTTTGGTGACAAGGACGCCTCCATCCCCATCGATTGGGTCCGCGCATTCAAACAAAAGCGTACCGACATCACAGTGCACATCTACGACGCCGACCACGGGTTCAACTCAGACCGCCGGGAACACTATTCCCAAGAGGCTGCGGACCTTGCGCTCACCCGAACACTGGACTGGTTCGCTAACGCTTGATGAGCCAGAAGGCCTCATGATTTCGGGTAAAGGATCATCTGCGTGCATCGAAAAAGCGCGATGACCTTGCCGGAAGTCTCGTTCGTTACCTCGACATCCCAGACATGGGTTGTACGGCCTTTATGCGCCGGACGCGCTACACCTGAAACCACCTCGCCTTCTCGGGCGCTCCCCAGGAAATTGGTCTTGAGCTCAACCGTGGTGAAACTGGCACCTTCAGGCAGATTGGGGGACATGCCCGCCGCGCACAGCCAATCTGCCAAGGTGATCACAACCGGTGCCCAGAGAAAGCCCGTTCCCGCGATCACAGGCTCCGTAACAGTGAGTTGTCCTTCCACGCGATCCGCATCGCAGTAGGTGAGCGACACACCCACATGACCTGGATGTTTGTTGGCGGCGAATGCGTTCAGTCGTTCTACATAGTCATCAGCCATATTCGCTCTCCAAGCTTGAAGCCTAGAAGAAACCAGTCCGCCAAGGCGACCTATTTCTGCTGACCATACCATTTGAACTTCTCAAGCACGCGCTGCATCTCGTCATCACTCAGCAACGGCACTGAGCCAAGCAATCGAGCGCGGCCATATTGTTCCGCGAGCGTCTCTACTTCGACGGCGAGATCGTAGGCTTTTACGAGGTCCGCCCCGCAGGCGATCACCCCATGATGCGCAAGCAGACAGGCATTGCGATCCTCAAGGGCCTCCACGGCAAGAGTTGCCAATTCTTCCGTCCCAAAGGTCGCGTAAGGGGCACACCTGATGTCTGTACCGCCCGCCGCCGCAACCATATAGTGGAAAGCAGGTATTCCTTCTTCCAGGCAGGCAAGCGCAGTGGCGGCATTTGAATGCGTATGAACGATGGCACTCACATCTTCCCTGGCAGCATAGATGGCTGCATGAAAATGCCATTCCGAAGACGGCTTACGAGAACCTGGCGGCACGGACCCATCCAGCCCCATGGAGACAATGTCCGACACCACAAGTTCTTCATAGGCCATACCCGTCGGCGTGATCAGAACACGGTCACCATCGCGGACAGACACATTGCCCGACCGACCTGCAGACAGGCCAGATGTCGACATGGTCAATGCGGTATCAATCACCGACTGCGCCAGCGTGCTCATGTCGCCTTCTCTGGAAAAAGCGAGAGCAGCCCTTCACGTGAGGCCGCACAAATCCCTCTGTCGGTCACAAGAGATGTCACGAGACGAGCTGGAGTTAGATCAAAGGCGGGGTTAGCCGCATCGCTGCCCACCGCACTCACCTGAACTTCCTCAACCTGTCCCTCGGCCGTCAGCCCCGAAACATGCGTTACCTCTCGAGCGCTGCGCTCTTCAATGGGAATGTCTGCGCCCCGCTCCAGTTCCCAATCAATTGTCGTATGGGGAAGTGCTACATAGAACGGCACATCATTATCAAACGCCGCAAGTGCTTTGAGGTAAGTCCCGATCTTGTTGCACACATCACCATTGGCCGCCGTGCGGTCAGTGCCGACAATGCACAGATCCACTTGGGCCTTCTGCATCAGATGACCGCCCGCATTGTCGACGATCACCGTATGGGGAATGCCCTCCTGCCCCAATTCATAGGCCGTGAGTGCGGCACCCTGATTGCGGGGCCGTGTTTCATCGACCCAGACATGGAGGGGCACCCCTTCCTCCCGCGCCACATAAAGCGGCGCCGTCGCCGTACCCCAATCAATTGTTGCCAGCCACCCGGCATTGCAATGGGTCAGCACATTGACGGGCTTACCGCCATTTACTTCCGCAATGCCCTTGATCAGTGACGCGCCATGCTCACCAATCCGGCGGCTCACCTCAACATCAGCCTCAACAATCTCCGCAGCCTTTGCGTAGGCGGCTTCCGCACGCAAATGCGGCACATGGTGGTGCACGGCATCAGACACCTGGTCCAACGCCCATTTGAGGTTGATGGTTGTTGGCCGTGTCGCATGCAGGCGAGCATAGGCTTCCTTAAGTCCAGCGTCCGAGGGATCGTCGCGGAACGCCAGCGCCAGTCCAAAGGCGGCTGTCGCCCCGATCAGCGGCGCGCCGCGCACAGCCATGTCTTTGATGGCCCGGGCAGCATCGTTCAGGTCTCGCAAGACCGCGACCTCAAAAACATGTGGAAGGTTGCGTTGATCAATGATGGAGACGGTCCATCCATCCTCGTTCAGCCAGATGGTGCGCATATGTTTGCCGTCTATGCGCATCGCTTCTAGTCCCCTTCAAAGATACAGAGCGACAGAACTTCAATGTCATAGCCTTCAAGGCGGTCACGACCACCAAGCGCGGGCAGCTCGATCACAAAGCTCGCACCCAGCACATTGCCACCCGCTCGGCCAATCAACTTAACTGCAGCCTCAGCGGTCCCGCCTGTGGCGATCAGATCATCGACCAGCAGAATATTGGCCCCTTTGGTGACCGCGTCCGTGTGGATCTCTACAATGTCGGTGCCATATTCAAGCTCATATTCCTGGCCCATGGTTTCGGCAGGCAGCTTGCCTTTTTTACGAACGGGAATGAAGCCCTTGCCCAACTGATGAGCGACGGCCCCCCCAAGAATGAAGCCCCGCGCCTCAATGCCTGCAACCATATCAATGTTGGCACCAACATGAAGCTGAACCAATGCATCGACAGATTGCCGGAACCCCTGCGCATCAGACAGAAGCGTTGTGACATCGCGAAACTGAATGCCTGGCTTAGGGTAATCCGGAATGGTGCGAATATAGTCTTCGATTTTTTTCATTTTATCTTTCTCCGAGCACTTCCAGGAAAAGCGCCGAAACTTCCCGGCGGTTTTCAGTCAGGATACGCGCACCGTTACAACACGCGGCCGGCAACCGCATCAAGTTTAGCAAGCAGGTCAGGATCTCGTGCCTCAGGCCCTGTGATAATGGCCATCTCCAGCGCCTGATCATGTCCCTGCGGACAGGGCTTCCTATCTTTACCAGCGATAGAGCCGATCAACCCACGCAGCATCGCCCGCGACCTTTCCGCATTGTCCATCAAAATCTGAATGACCTGGGCCACATCCACATCTTCTTCGTGAGGATGCCAGCAGTCATAATCCGTCACCATCGCAACAGTGGCGTAACAGATCTCTGCTTCCCGGGCGAGCTTCGCCTCCGGCATGTTGGTCATGCCGATCACAGAACAACCCCAGGAACGGTAGAGCTCCGACTCAGCGCGCGACGAGAATTGCGGCCCCTCCATAGCAAGATAGGTCCCGCCGCGTGTGTGAGGGATGTCCTCGGCCGCACAGGCCGCTTCCAACAAGTCACCCAGGCGCGTATTCACCGGATCCGCCATAGAGACATGGGCGACGCATCCTTCGCCAAAGAAGCTCTTCTCTCGCGCAAACGTCCGGTCGATGAACTGATCCACGATCACAAAATGACCGGGTGGCAATTCTTCCTTGAGAGAGCCGACGGCTGACACAGAGACAATGTCCGTCACCCCGACCCGTTTCAGAACGTCAATGTTTGCGCGGTAATTGATCGAACTCGGACTGTGAACGTGCCCGCGTCCGTGACGCGGCAGAAAGACAAGCTGAACGCCATCAAGCTCGCCAAAGTGAAGCTCATCTGAGGCCTCACCCCAGGGGCTCTCCACCCGCTCCCAGCGCTCATTCTCAAGGCCCGGAAAGTCATAGACCCCACTTCCGCCCAATACACCTAAGATCGTTTTTGTCATTTTACCTCCGACCACGCTTATGGGAGCAGTTTAGAACATTTCAAGGAAAAGTGCCGAAACAGACTTGGGGTTTTCCGTCCGGAAATGCGGTGTAAAACGAAAAAGGGCCCCCGAAGCGGGAGCCCTAATCATGTCATGCCTATGCAATGTTTAGTGAGCGTCAGCCCAGACCTTGCGCATTGTGAAATACATAAGACCTGCAAAGACGGTCAGGAAGATCATGACCTGGAAGCCCAGACGGTGTCGTGCTTCACGGGTTGGCTCAGACGCCCACGTCAGGAACGTGGTCACGTCCTTGGCATACTGATCCACCGTCATCGGAGTACCGTCTTCATAGTCGACAATCTCATCCGACAGCGGGTTCGCCATAGCTAGCAGACGGCCGTAGAAGTAGGCGTTGTAACTCATGCCTGGAGGCACATCGAAACCGTCCGGCGCATCTTCATAGCCAGTCAGAAGGGAATAGATGTAGTTTTCCTCACCTGCACGAGCCTTGATGATCACCGACAGGTCAGGAGGCAAAGCACCGCCATTTGAGGCACGAGCCGCATTCTCATTCGCAAACGGTGCCGGAAAGGCATCGGCAGGAATGCGAGGCCGCTCGAACATGTCCCCGTAGTCATCAGGACCATCTTCAATCGTGTAGTCCGCTGCAATAGTCTTCACCTCATCTTCAGTGAATTCCGGACCACCAGGCTGCGCCAGGTTGCGGAACCTCATGAGGTCCATCGCGTGACAAGCTGCGCAGACTTCTGAATAGACCTTATAGCCACGCCGCAGCGCTGAACGGTCAAACGTCCCAAAGGGCGCTTCAAACGACCAGTCACGTTCCTTCAGCTCTTTAGCAGAAACGGCAGCCTTTGCGCCGCCCATCGTGAGGAACATTGTCCCAAGCACGATGATCGCGACTGCTCCCAGAAAGGGAACAACGCTACATGCGCGGGTAAAAATGCAAGGACGGCTCTCTGTTTCGTTCATTTGTGTGGTCATTATTCCGCCCCTTATCCGCGTGTCTCTGGAGACGCGGCCGCTTCAGACGAACCGCCCCCGCCGCTCAGCACCGATTGCGCAATGCTCTCCGGCAAAGGTTTCGTCTTCTCGACGAGGCCCAGGACCGGCAGGATGATGAGGAAATGAGCGAAGTAGTAAGCCGTCAGGATTTGAGCGGCAATCACATATCCACCTTCTGCCGGCTGTCCGCCGAGATAACCAAGCCCCAAACAAACGGCCACAAAAATCCAGAAGAACTGACGGAACAGTGGACGGAAGCGCGCCGAACGCACTTTCGATGTATCAAGCCACGGCAGCACAAACAGGATTGCAATCGATGCGAACATGGCGATCACACCACCAAGCTTGGAGTCGATTGGGCCAATGTCGAACGTGATGGCCCGCAGGATCGCATAGAACGGCAAGAGATACCATTCCGGTACAATATGTACCGGCGTAACCATCGGGTTCGCTTCAATGTAATTGTCTGCATGGCCCAGCGCATTCGGGTTGAAGAATACGAAATAGCCAAACAGCAGCAAGAAGAGCGACAGACCAAAAACGTCTTTGATTGTTGCATAAGGTGTGAACCGGACCGTGTCCTGGTCATCCTTCACTTCAATCCCAGTTGGATTGTTCTGACCCGTCACGTGCAGCGCCCATATGTGGAGCGCCACAACTCCTACAATCAGGAAGGGGACAAGGTAGTGAAGGGAAAAGAAACGGTTAAGTGTTGGGTTATCAATCGCGAACCCGCCCCAGAGCCATTCCCGCAATGGATCACCGATCAATGGGATCGCGCCAAACAGGTTGGTGATAACCGTCGCACCCCAGAAGCTCATCTGTCCCCAAGGAAGCACATAGCCCATAAAGGCAGAGGCCATCATCAGAAGGTAGATCAGCACACCCAGGATCCATAGCACCTCACGCGGCGCTTTGTAGGAGCCGTAATAGAGACTTCGGAACATATGGATGTAAACCGCAAGGAAGAACATGGAGGCGCCGTTCGCATGCACATAGCGAATGAGCCAGCCATAATTTACGTCCCGCATAATGTGTTCAACACTATCGAACGCCATGTTCGCATGCGGCGTGTAGTGCATTGCCAACACAATGCCTGTCACAATCTGGACCGCCAGGGCAAATGTCAGGATTGCCCCGAACGTCCACCAGTAGTTCAGATTTCGAGGCGTCGGATAGACGATAAAGGAGTCATACCCTAGACGCATAATCGGAAGACGATCATCCATCCATTTGGTAAAGCCATTAGATGGCTGATAAATGCTTTCACCACTCATGGTCTGAATCCCCTAGCCAATCTTGATTTTTTCGTCAGTGAGAAAGGTATATTCTGGCAAAATAAGGTTCAGCGGCGCCGGACCTTTGCGGATACGCCCTGCAGAGTCATAATGTGATCCATGGCAAGGACAGAACCAGCCATTGTAGTCACCCTTGTCATCCCCAACTTTTTGCCCCTTTGGAACACAGCCCAAGTGAGTGCAAATGCCGATTTGAATGAGCCACTCTTTCTTGATTACCCGCTCTTCATCGGTCTGCGGGTCTCTGAGTGTTGAAACGTCAACCGCCTCAGCTTCGGCGATTTCCTTAGCGGTACGATGGCGAATAAAGACGGGCTTACCGCGCCATTTGACGGTAACGGACTGTCCAACTTCAACATCCGAAATATCAGTTTCAATCGAAGAGAGAGCCAATGTAGACGCATCCGGGTTCATTTGGTCGATCAGCGGCCAGACTGCGCCAGCCACGCCAATTGCTGCAAAAGCGCCGGTGGCGACGTAAAGAAAATCGCGCCGTGTCGGCTCATCCGTGTCGGTGGTTGCCACGGTTGAGGTCTCCTTTGTTTAATGTACTACGCCAGCCCGTTTGACCATCGTCAGATGGCCAGGACCGACGCCCAAAACCGTAATTTGCGGGGCTTTGTCCCCTCGTCCCCGCATTGCCGCGTTTGTGGCATTCCACACATAAATTGTCCAGTCCTTGGGACTTTGAAGTGGCAGGATGACGCATGCGGCGATCTGTGCGACATCACCTAACGCATGCCATGGCTGTTTGAGGAAACCGTAAACGATGCGAATTGCCCTGTTTGAACCCGATATACCGCAGAATACTGGGAATATTCTGCGTTTGGGAGCCTGTCTGGGGGTTCCTGTGGATATTATCGAGCCCTGCGGTTTCCCGCTCTCAGACAGGGGCCTGAAACGGGCAGGATTGGACTACCTGACGATCGCGGCCATGCATCGCTTCGATTCGTGGGAGGCGTATCTGGAGAATCTCAAGCCCGAAACCCGCCTGATCCTCATGACCACAGCCTCTGCGGAGCCCTATCAGGACTTCGCATTTAAAAACGGCGATATCCTGCTCATGGGCCGGGAGAGCGCTGGCGTGCCGGACCATGTCCACAACCGCGCCGAGGCCCGCCTCTTTATCCCTATGGCGCCTGGTGCCAGGTCGCTGAATGTCTCATCAGCCTGCGCCATGGTCACAGGCGAAGCCTTAAGGCAGCTCAGCGCCTTCCCGGTCGTAGCCTAAAGAGCCCCCTACACAGCCTTGGAGTGCCTACCTGCCTCATTTGCGAGATAGGTATCAAAGGCAGCGGCAGCGACACGCACCAGCGGACGTCCCTCTTCCGTAACCACCAGACGGTCGCCTTGCAGTTCAACCAAACCATCATCCATGAGCGGTTCCAGACATTTCAGTTCTCTTTGATAATGGTCGCGCCCACCGGCAAGGTCGGCCCGCAGCGTGCACATAAGATCATTGATAATGTCCCGCCGCTCTCGGTCATCTTCACTTAAAGATCGTCCCTTAACGATGGGCAGATGCCCCGCCTGCACGGCGTCTTTGTAGGAAGCAAGCGACGGTTGGTTCTGCACATAGCCTTGCGGCAAGGACCCGATTGAAGATGCCCCAAGCCCGATCAGTGTTTCCGCATCATCGCTTGTATAGCCCTGGAAATTCCGCTGCACGCCCTCACCCGCCAGCGGGTCCCCAGGGAGCGCAAAATGATCAAACCCAACGGCAACATAGCCGAGCGCAATCAAGCGCGCGCGAGCCGCCTCAAACTGCGCGAAACGCGCTTCAACATCTGGCAGCGCCGCTTCATCAATCATTTTCTGATGGCTCTTCATCCACGGCACATGGGCATAGCCAAAAAGCGCCACCCGTTGCGGTTCCAAAGAGACCGCAAGATCAACCTGATCCATCACAGTATCAACGGTTTGATGCGGCAGCCCATACATGAGATCCATATTAATCGCCCAGATCCCCGCGTCCTGAAGCCAGCCTACCACGCGGGCGGTCATGTCATAGGGCTGGATACGGTTGATGGCTTCTTGAACGCGCTCATCAAAATCCTGCACACCAATACTGACCCGGCTGACACCAGCATCAGCCAAAGCCTGCACATAACTTTCTGTCGCCGTGCGAGGATCGAGTTCCACCGCCAGCTCCACATCATCGCTGAGATCAAAGTGAGTTTTCAGCACCTCCACCATGCGCGCCCAATCATCCGGCGTCAGCATAGTAGGGCTGCCCCCACCCCAATGAACATGAGCAACGGGAAAGCGGGTCGGCAACGCCTCCGCAAGGAGCGCAATTTCCTTCAGAACATGATCGACGTAAGACGCGACCGGGTCATAGCGCGCCACAATCTTGGTGTTGCACCCGCAGAACCAGCACATCGCCGCACAAAAAGGCACGTGAATGTAGAGCGATAGGGGATTGGAGGGATCGAGCTCCGCCAGCCACGCGCGATACACATCCTCTCCCACGCTGTCTGAAAAATGAGGGGCTGTGGGATAGCTCGTGTAGCGCGGCACCGGCCGGTCATACTTAAGAGCAAGAGAAAGCGAAGAACGGGTCATGAGATACTTCAGTTTTGGGCCACACCAGCATATTGTGCGTCAACTTAGGACACACACGCCCGTCCGCGCCTTGACCCAAATCATGGGGCCAAATACGGAAAACGGTGCGCCAAAACCACAGAGTGAATATGGATATCGACGCCGCAAAGACCAAAGCCGAAACCTGGTTCCAATCGCTTCGTGACGAAATCTGCGCGTCCTACGAACAGCTCGAAGACGAACTGACGGGCATGTTGGCCGATCAGCCAGCCGGTCGTTTTGAGCGCACCCCCTGGAACCGGGGCGATGCAAACGAAGAAAAAGGCGGCGGCGTCATGTCGGTCATGAAAGGCCGCGTCTTTGAGAAAGTGGGCGTCCACACCTCCTCCGTGTTTGGTGAATTCTCCGAAGAGTTTCGCGCCCAGATACCCGGCGCAGACGAAGACCCTCGTTTCTGGGCAAGCGGCATCTCACTCATTGCCCACCCGCAAAACCCCAACGTGCCCGCTGTGCATATGAACACCCGCATGATCGTCACGACGAAATGGTGGTTTGGCGGCGGTGCGGACCTAACGCCTGTGCTCGACCGAAACCGCACCCAGGAACACAAAGACACGGTGGATTTTCATGCCGCCATGCAGGCACCCTGCGACGCTCATGGAGAAGATTTCTACGCGCGCTTCAAGAAATGGTGTGACGAATATTTCTACCTGACCCACCGTGATGAGCCCCGCGGTATTGGCGGCATCTTCTATGATCGCCACAATACCGGCGACTGGGATGAGGACTTTGCCTTTACTCAAGACGTAGGCCGCGCCTTCCGCGACATTTACCCAACACTCGTCCGCCGACACATTGATGAGCCCTGGACAGAGGCAGACCGGGAAGAACAGCTCATCCGGCGCGGGCGCTATGTGGAATTCAATCTACTTTATGACAGAGGTACGACCTTTGGCCTCAAGACCGGCGGTAATGTGGACTCAATCCTGTCCTCTATGCCACCGGAAGTGAAATGGCCGTGAGCCTTTCTCCCGGCAGAATCCAAACCCGGCAACGCGCTCCCAGTGGACCCAGGAAAACCGCTGGTATCACAGTACAAATAAGGTTCAAATCGCCTAAAGAGTCTAAGGAGCGGGGGTGCAATTGACAGGCCAAGCTAGATTCGCGGAAAACCGCTGGAGGGGAATCTTTCTCGCAAGTCTTTTTGCTTTCCCTATATCAGTACTGACAAATTTGATCAGTGTTTTGGCCTTGACCGGCGGGAGCGTATTCAAAGCGTCCATCCTCGCCACTGCAACGCCTTTTATTCTTTCATTGATTGTTAAAAACCTTCTCTGCTTGCTGCTCGTCGCATTTCTCTTTCACCCGATTCTAAAAAGACACGAACTCACAGGGCCTGCGCACTACGCAGCAGCAGCCTATGCATCAACTTGGTTGCTGGGATTTGTGATATTTGCCGTTGCATTCGCAACCACCAACAAGCTTCCAGATTTGAGTAATAACTTTCTCTCAATGAGTACAAGACTACTGATCATTGGTTCAGCTGAATTCATCAGATTTGTGCTTATCGGGCTTCTCTTCTGGTATTTTTCGACAAGCGCGAATTTTGTCGGTCTAACGAGCCACTTGACAACAACCAAGCCACAAACTGCTTCACTAGTGTTGGCTTTTGCCGTCGCACTTTCTCTATTGCTCGCTACAAACCTCTACGCGGTAGTTCACACGCCCGGTGCATTATTCAAAATCGCCGGAATTTTTGGCAGGGATAGCTCATCGACCAACAGCGTCTTATTGTGGCTCAGTGGTCCTGTATATGTGCTTGTCGTTCTGCTCATCGTCGCATTTCCGGTGAATAGACTCTTTATGAAGATCAACGAGCGCGGACTTCTAATGTATTCAAGCGCAGGATTCGGAATTATATGGACTATCGCTATTGCGATATATTCAGTTTTGGTCTTGCTACAGCGGATGTTTGATTTCGATTTTTCCGTACCTAATCTTTTTCTTCCGATTGGATCTCCGTTTTGGTTTAGCTTCGCAGGCATTCTAGCCGGCGCGTCATTTTGGTTTTTTTGCCGCAAGGCCGCCTCTACCGACGATTCTATGGAGCATGTAACTCAATAGGACACGACAACTAAAAATGCGCGGCGTAGTCACCGTCCACAAAGAGCACATGGCCGGTCACATAGGACGCAGCCTCTGAGGCCAGGAACACGGCCGCTCCCCCAATCTCTTCAGGCCGTGCCCAACGCCCCAGGCTCGTCCGTTGTTCCAGCCATCTATCGATGAAAGGGTCGGAAGCCAGTTCTTCATTGCGCTCAGTAGCAAAGAAACCCGGTGCGATGGCATTCACCGTAATCTGACATTCACCCAGTTCAGCAGCCAAGGCACGGGTGAGAGATTCAAGCCCACCTTTAGCGATCGTGTAAGGCGCGTCGCCCTTGTTCGACAGTGGTCCGGCAATCGACGTGATGTTGATGATACGCCCGCCTGCGCCCATGAGCGCCGCGGCACGGCGCGACAAATCAAAAGGCGCAACCAGATTCACATTGAGCATGGTGCGCACGTCATCGAGAGAATGTTCTTCGAGAGCACGACGGTCCCGCAGACCGACATTGTTCACGAGAATATCGAGCCCGCGTTCCTGAAGCTGATCGAACGCGGCAGCAACGGCATCTTCATTTGCGACATCAAAGGACAGAGCGCGCACCTCGCCCAAAGGCTTGAGTATCTCTGCGGCGGCCTCTGCCCGCTCCGCATCGCGCCCGTTCAGCAGAACCTCCGCACCGGCGCCAGCCAACGCTTTCGCAATCTCAAACCCAAGCCCCTGTGTCGCACCCGTGACGAGCGCGGTTTTCCCCGCAAGCGTGAATGGCGAGGCACCGTACACTGTTCAATACACCGTCGCCTGCACAACAGCCTTCAACCGTTCAATGATCGAAAATTCATCTTCGATGAACCCGGCATCGACCCACCATTCTTCCACTTCTTTGTAGACGCGGCTCATCTCCGGGCCTTCGGGCACGCCTGCGGCTTTCATCATGGAACCGTCGAGAACAAATTTAGGCCGTTCCCAACTGTCGGCTATGGCGAGCAAGGCCCGCCACTGCATCGCATTGGCACCCTTCTTATCCGTCGCCCAGCCAAGCATGACACGGTCTTTAAAACACTGCACGCCCATGAGGTAGAGCGCTTTGTGCACCTCGCGCACTGAGAGATAGCAGACGATTTTCGTCTCATCGATCTGCATGTCTTTGATGCGGCCCTGATCTTTCTTCGACAGCTTCAAGCGGGTCCCCAGTGCGTCGACGCCATCCGCATCCAACTCCAGCGCACTAGAAAGCCGCAGCACAGGATCAGAGGTAAAGAGCTGGTTGGCTTCGATATCCACCACCGCCTCTAGCCGATCGAGACGTGTTGCCTCCGGCAGAACCAGTGGGAGGATACCTGTCGCCGCCATCTGCCGCAGCGCGTCACCGGCTTCATCCGCACCAAGCAGTTTCAGCAGCTCCGCCTGCACCCGTTCCGCCGACAGCTGTTTTAAGCCTTCAGCCTCCTCCGCACAGGCTTTCAGACCCGCAGCGTCCGGGTCATCGGATCCGTAGTGCGCATGAAAGCGAAAGAAACGCAGGATGCGCAGATAGTCTTCGCGGATACGGTCATGGGGATCGCCGATAAAGCGCACTAGGCGCGCGTCAAGGTCAGCGCGGCCGTCCAGTGGGTCGTGAACAGTGCCGTCAATATCCGCGTAAAGCGCGTTCATGGTGAAGTCGCGACGTTTCGCATCCTCCACCCAGTCCTGCGTGAACGCGACGTCTGCGCGCCGACCATCCGTCGCCACATCCACCCGAAGCGTCGTCACTTCAAAATGCTTACCGGCCAACACCGCCGTGACGGTGCCGTGATCAAATCCGGTCGGCACAACTTTCACGCCCGCTGCTTCCAGAAGCTGCGTCGCCTCAGCCGGGGCGTGAACCGTCGCAATGTCCACATCGCTCACAGGTTCCATCAGAAGTGCATTGCGCACACATCCGCCAACAAACCGTGCATGGCCCTCATCGCCACCAAGCGCCTTCATCACCGTTTGCGTGGTTGCATTCTTCAACCAGTCATGGACAGCGAGTTCACCCCGCTTTTGTTCACTCATTGTCTGCTCCCAAATCCAGTTCCCGGGTCTTACTCGACCGTACCTGATTGAATTTCGCCGTCGATCAATCGCGCAGGCTCATAGTCCGTGCCTGCTGTATTGGCCGTGTAAATGCCGGCAACGACCATGCTCCCAACCCCAAGGGCCAATCCGGCGACAATCAGCCAGCCAAACGGGGCTTCACTCCATTTGAGGTCTGGACGATCCTCGGCCTTGCGGGAAATGAGGATAAAGACCCAATAGGTCGCAAAAGGCAAAAGGAAGAAAAGGAAGTTGATAAAGAAGCGCGCCATCAAGCTTAAATCCCATCATGCAATCTGTCGTGCAAGTTCCGGATCATACCGGCTGTTGCCCCCCATATATAGTGACCCTGATAAGGCATTGCATAATATGCCCGGCGTTTGCCGCGCCAAAAGACACTATGACGTTCATGGTTATCGTCATTCATAAGAAAGCTGAGCGGCACTTCGAATATTTCGGCCACTTCGCCCGGCTCCGCCGTCAAGGAAAAACCCGGACGCACGAAAGAGATAACAGGCAAGATCCGAAACCCTGTACCAGTTTCGTAAGGGTTGAGAAAACCCGCAACATCCACAAAGGAACGATCAAGTCCCACTTCTTCTTCCGCTTCACGCAGCGCCCCATCGACGGGCGTTTC
>Ga0189286_100329_pt1 | contig 15571 bp, 18 predicted proteins | sample UW69minimetaG_FD_130330 | JGI IMG/M metagenome (GOLD analysis project Ga0189286, IMG submission 130330) | Marine microbial communities from the Costa Rica Dome - UW69 mini metaG | ecosystem: Environmental > Aquatic > Marine > Oceanic > Photic zone | place: Costa Rica: the Eastern Pacific...
GAGCGATTTAATAAAACCTTTAGAGAAGATGTTTTGGACGCTTATATTTTTAGCAATATTGAAGAAGCTAGGGATATAGCAGAAGATTTTAGAGAAGATTATAATGAATATCATCCGCATAAACCATTAGGAAGAAAAAGCCCTAATGAAGTTTTAAGAGAATTTACAAAGGGGCTAGCCCCTTTGTAATCTATTTTGTTTAATTTAGAACTGTCCGAAAAAGGGTAAGTCTTCAAAATGCTATAAAAAATACCTTAACTGCGCTCGATGTGATACTATTTTGTATCAATCTCAAAACCCTTATAAATACTGGGCTTAGAGACAGCTAAAAAACATCTTGATAAAAAATATTTTTATCTTGATAAGTTGCAAAAAACATCAAGACAAAAAAAAATTCTATCTTGATAAAATCTGCACTTTATCTTGAAAGAATTTTTAAGTAAAACTAATTATGGAAAATACCTATCGGTATTGAATCTTAAATTTACGTAGTAGACTCACCTACTTTTTCAAAGTTTAGGGTTTTTAACATCTTTTTTAAGTTGCTGCTTGGTCTAAAGATTATTTTACTTTTATCAATAGTAGCACCTGTTACCTCAACAGCAGTTTCTTTTCCTTCACCCGATACGTTTACGGCAAAACTTCCTAAATCGCCTAAACGCACCATATTTCCCAATTCTAATTGTCGCTTCGCAACATCTACCAATCCAATTAAAACTGCATATACATCATTACGGCGTACGGTAGAACCATCGCCAACCAAATCGGCTAGTTTATCTAAGTCCAATATACTTCCTGTTACTGAGCTTGGATAATACTTTTGTGGCGCAGCCAAATCCCTTGGATTTCTGCGCGGAATAACTTTGAATTTAATAGCCATGTTTTTCCTATTTTAATGGTTATTAGAAAACGAACTGCAGTTGGTTTCTATTAAATTTTCATCCAATATCGGAAGACTTTTTGGAATTTTACCAAAGTATTTTGTAAGCGTCACTTTTTTTAAATAAGCGTCGTGTTTTGACGAAAAAACACAGTAAAGTAGTACTAATTATATCTTAAAGTTGTAAATCTTTAAAAGCAGTTTCGGTGAGTATTTCGGTAAGCTCTAACTTAATTGGCGTTTTTTCATTTGGTAGTTTTCGTTCGTACTTTACCATTCCTATATGTTTTGCATAATAGGTACGTTGTGGATAGCTGTAGCTATCATTATAATCCTTTATATATATATGATAGTCATCTTTAAAAACAGCAACTTTGTATTGCTTTCCGTTCACTGTAATCCTTTCTATTCCATCAAACGTTCTGCTTTTTGTAAACTCTGAATGTCCATACTTACTAGTATAGGTAACAGCATAAGAGAAAGTTTCAGTAGATTTCCATAAATATACATCTGATTCTACAATAGTTGCTGGCATGGGAATATTTTTGCCCGTATCGGATATTCTGTAATCAGTATACTTGCTAAGTTTTGCACCTTTTTTAGTAATGACCTCTTCAAAAACATTGTAAACCCTAAAGTCTTTATCATAAGAAATAGTTTTTATGCTTTGATCTTTTGGTGACGTTATGACTTTCCAATACTCAACATGCGTAGTATCATTTTTATTTACGTATTTATATACTGCAACTGTTTTCTTTTTACCGAGAGGATAATAATACTTTTTTACATTTTTTTGCGCTTGTACAAAGCTTATACTAATTAAAAAAATAAGTAAATACGACTTTGTAGGCATGATGAGTTTATAACGTAAAAATAGGTTTTAAATATAGTTTTTATAAAGTTGACAATATTATTTTATAAGCATTGTGTTTTTATAATATGCGTTGTGCTTTTTAATAGTTTGATTTGAGTAAAGTCGGGAGACTTTACGCTGCGGCCTGGACTTTACTTTGCAGTTTGTATATCAAACGCTGAACTATACTACTTGCTTTTCTAGTGCTATAAAATGTGTGGTTTCCTCACTATACAACGGAATAATGTTTACTTCGCACTTATACGTAGTTTTGTCTTTTTTGTGGTTGATAATAACTTCTTTAAAAGGCTGTTGTAGTTGTATTTTTTCGCGAATCCTATTTTTAGTTTCTACCGATGTTTGTGCTCCTTGTAAGAATCTTGGCGTTTTATTGATAGCGTATTTTTGCGAATAGCCTGTCATGTTTGTAAAGCCTTCATTGACCCAAATAATATTTTGGTTAATGTCAGTAATGATTAGGGCTTCGTAATCATGTTTAGAAAAAACCAGCTCCAAGTCGTTTTGCCAATTGTATTTTTTTGCCAGTGTAGTTACTTGAGTCAATTCTACTTTCTTTTTTGATGCTTGAAGTGTATTGTGATAGTTTTCCATAAAAATATCCCAACTTATTAAAGGCATAGACTTGTGATTAGGCGATATTGTTTTTGATCTTCTGTATTCGTATTCCTTATCAGTTAGCTTCATTTGTAGAGTTTCTTTGTTTTTGAGATTGTTTTTCATGGCATTTTAATCAAGGAAAGCATGGACTTATAATTGCTAAAACTAGGCGAAACTTATGTAAAATCAAAATATATTTTCGGTATAGTTTTTGAGATCTGTAAAAAAGTCATTAACACTCAAAACCAAAACATTATGAAGTTACCAATAAAAATGATCTGCTCAGTACTAATACTATTTGTTACAAGCGAAATTTACTCACAAATTGATAGAAGTGGTATCCGCACAGAATTTAATCCTTTTAGGAACAATATTAATTCGCTAGCGTATACTGATATTCCTAAAGAAGAAACTCTAAAAAGTGTTATTAGTAAAACAAAAGGTTCGCAGTTTTATGACGAAACGTTTAGACAAGCAACGATCTCCAACACCAAAAATGCTTTTAAGGTTCGCTACAACGCTTTTTTGGATGAAATGGAAATTTTAGACGGCGATGCTGTTGTGTTTATTGATAAGAAACACCAAAAACACTTGGTCTCTTTTCCTACTACCAATATCCATTATAAAGTATTAAAAGAAAGAAAAGACGATGAAAGGATTGCTTTAGGGTATTTTGTCCAATTAGAAGAAAACAATTATTTGTCCTTGTACAGAAAGGATCGTAAAAAGTATGTAGCTCACGGAAGTCACAGACCTAGAGTCAACGGAGAGTTTAAAAATGCCCGCACTGAATTTTATGTAGAAACCAATAACTCAGGTATCGCCATTCCGTTACCAAGAAAAAATAAAGACTTTGCAGCTTTGTTTTCTACTAAAAGAGCACAAATAGAAGCTTTTATCCAACATGAAAATATAAAGGTTCGAAAAGAAGCTGATTTAATAAAGCTAATCAAGTATATCAATAATTTATAAAAACACTCAGGATACTAAGCTTTCATAGGTATTATTAATACTGTGAAATTATTTCGCCCTAGCAACGACTATAAAAAGTGCAAAATACATTAATTTTGCACTTTTAGTATTTATAGTTAATAATTGGTTTAAGGGATATTAGCAAATAACCTAACCAATGTACACTTTGAAAAGTTCAGTGTACCCAAAAAGAAATTATGCAGTCAGAGAATACAACTTGGTACGCGTCGTGGTTTGATACTCCTTATTATCATATTTTATATAAAGACAGAGGATATGACGAAGCAGAGGCATTTATGAAACATTTAGTAGAGTTTTTGAACTTGCCCGAAGATGGAACTATTTTAGATTTAGCTTGTGGAAAAGGTAGACATTCCGTGTTTTTGAATAAAATGGGGTATGATGTAATTGGAGTCGATTTGTCTCCAAATAGTATTGCACTTGCATCTCAATTTGCTAATGATACGCTTCGCTTTGAAGTACATGACATGTGCAAGCCCTATTCAAAACAGTTTGATGCCGTGTTCAATTTGTTTACTAGTTTTGGCTATTTTGAACACGAATCTGATAATTTGCGTACCATAAAATCTATCAAAACAGAACTTAATGAAAACGGCTTTGGTGTGATTGATTTCTTAAATGCAGATTTTGTTATAGAGAACTTAGTAGAAAATGAAATCAAAGAAGTAGATGGTATTATCTTCCGCTTGCACCGCTATGTAGAAGACGGATTTATTTATAAAGATATTCGTTTTGAAGCTGATGGACGCGAGCATCATTACACAGAAAAAGTAAAAGCATTGAGTTTAAAAGATTTTGAATCGTATTTTACTGCGGCTGATATCGATTTATTAGCTATTTTTGGCGATTATAGTTTGGGAAAGTTTGATAAGAAAACTTCCAGTAGACTGATTATGATTTTTAAATGATGTATTATTTACTACCCATCTTAGCCGTAATACTAGGATTTCTTTTTGTTACTATTTTTAAGCCGCAGCAAAAGCAGCACATGAAGTTATTGCTGGCGTTTAGTGGAGCTTTCCTACTAGCAATTACTATTTTTAATTTATTACCCAATGTTTTTAGCGATTATAAAGGACGTTATGGCATTTTTGTAATGGCGGGAATTTTGCTGCAAGTTTTCCTAGAATTTTTCTCTAAAGGTGCCGAACACGGGCATGTACATATAGATAAAGACAGTCAAAAATTTCCTTGGTTATTATTTGTAAGTTTAAGTATTCATGCGGTTTTAGAAGGTTTTCCAATGCATCAGCACGACCATTTGATTTATGGAATTGTAGTGCACAAAGTACCTATTGCTATTATTTTGACAACCTTCTTTTATAAGTCAAAAATGACAAGAACTTCTATCCTAACCTTCTTATGTTTGTTTGCCGTAATGACACCGTTAGGAAGCTTTTTGTCTGAACAGTTGACGTTTTTAGAAGCGTACCAAAATGAAATTACCGCGTTGGTTATTGGAATCTTTTTACATATTTCAACTACAATATTATTTGAAAGTTCGGAAGGTCATAAATTTAATTTGACTAAATTGTTAGTGATTATTAGCGCAACAGTATTGGCGTATTTTATATAATATACTTCGTGCTTCGCCCAGCATATAGACTTGGCTTTGCTCAGTATAGGCCACTTTTAGTTTTAAAAAGAAAATTTCGTATCAAGCAAGTTCAGAATCAATAAATATTTTTTATGTTTAGCAAGGCAGAATCAAGGAAATTACGACAAGATTTTTGGATTTCGTTTGGAAAATCTTTTCCTCGTAAGTGGGTTTTATATAATACAAAGATCCGAGATTTTTCGTTTAAGTTTTATTTTGACAAGAAAAAAGCGATGGTTTCTCTTGATATTGAAGATCAAAATCTTGAAAATCGTATCAAATACTGGGACAAAATGGTTTCCTTAAAAGCTATTTTGACAAACGAATTTCTTCCTAATGCTATTTTTGATGAAGCCTATGTTTTAGATAATGGCAAAGAAATTTCTAGAATTTACTTAGAAAAACACAAAGTATCTATTCACAATAAAAACACATGGCAAGAAACAATGATCTTCTTAAATGAAACCATGCAGCAGTTTGAAACCTTTTATTATGAATATGAAGATTTTATTAAAGCTTGATTAGACTTCGCTCTATCAGCTTTGTGTTAGAGTTCTCAGATTGTTGGACTTCTTGGATTGTTAGACTCCTTAGATTTTTTGGTTTTTTAGATAGGTTTCACATTTCAACGGATTCAATGTATCATTACTATTTTGGCAGGTATTCCTATTATTTTTTAATGTATATTTAAGTAACATTACCAACTGTTTGCAAACAATTTACCCATTAAAACCATGTTAAAACATCTCTTTTTACCACTGTGTTGCCTTTTATGTTTTACTACTGTACAGGCGCAAGAATTTTACAAAGCAAAAAATAGTCCTAAAGTTTATACCAAAGGCGAATTAGATAAGGTTATTCAAAGTCTTAATAACAAATTAAAAACCGATATTTCCATTACTACAGTAAGTTATACTATTGAGGAAACTATCAAACGAAACGATTCCATTATTAACTTTATTAGATATGATTTTGATCGTAAAGCTAATAGAACAGGAAAGATATACGATTTGGAAAATAAACCGTTCCCTGATTTTAAACTCCGAAATGTAAAAGGCGAAAAAATAACTCAAAAAGACCTCAAAGGAAAGATTACGTTTATAAATATATGGTTTGTAAATTGTTATCCTTGCAGACGCGAAATGCCACTATTAAATATACTCCACGAAAAATATAAAGATAAAGTAGACTTTAAGTCCATCACTTTTGATACCAAAGAAAAGGTAAAGACATTTTTAGAAACAAACGCCTATACTTTTGAGCATTTGGTAAATGCAAAGTCTTTTATAAAGAATGATTTGGGTGTAAAAATTTATCCAATGATTATGATTGTAGATAAAGATGGTATTGTACGATATGTAGACAAAGGAATTCCGCCTAGATTTGATAAGAAGACTAAAAAGGTACTTGATTTTACCGAAAAAGATCTTGCCTATTTGGAAACCATTTTAGATGATTTATTGAAGTAGATTAGACTTCTATAAAACTTGACTTCAATAATAATTGCAAGAAGGTGATGATGGCTTTTATATTGTAGGCGATCAATTATCTGCTTTGTCAGGTTGGCAAGAAGGTGCTGTTTCTTCAGCATTAGTCGCTTTTGGTTTATGCGTAAAAATGGAAGGCTTTAGCGCTCCAAAATTACGACAAGTACCATTTACAGCACAGTTAGTGGAAGGATGATAGCTCTTCTTTAATTTTATAATAAAGTCCGTTTGTTTCTAAATAAGAAGCAAATGGACTTTATATATTATGATGTTTATTTCTCACTTATATTCTTTAATCTCCTTTTCCTTCTGGAACTATCACAAAAGCCCATTCAACATCTTCGGGAACTCCATATACTTCTAAAAACTTTCCTCCAAGACTGCTTATTTGAGACTTCTTGTCTTCTATTTCTAGACCGTACTTTTCTCCAAACATTAATTGGACTCCAATATCCAATGTAAGTGTATCAGTATCTTTTAGATCAAAGGTTTTAAATGTATTCGTTTCAATTTTTAAGCCTTCAACAACTTCTATTTCTTTAGAAGTTTCATTGTAAATGAATATTTTATATGACTTTCCTGTTTTATTATATGTAGCAGGTATTATAGAAATATCACTTCCTTTTTCAATAAATATGTTTCCATTTGAGTCTTCATATCTTACTTCTTTAGGTGATTTACCTGCACCTTGTTCACAGGCTATAAGCATTACTAGAATTAAAATTCTGAATATTCGTTTTATCATTTCATCAATTGTTATTGATTATTGGCTTGTATTTTTTCAATGATTGTATTCAATTCAGCGATATAGTCTTCTCCAGCTTTTCTATTTTCATCATTCAACTTTATTGCTTCCGAAATTATAGTTTCAAGACTTAAGTCAAGAGATTTTAACACATCTGTCCAAAATCTTTTCCTTTCAGCTGGTGTGTGACATGGTCCGTCTGCATTATTTTTAAATCTATCTGGATTAATCACTAACAAATCATCATATTTAATTCCCATAGATACAGCTTTTTCTTGAAGCTTGTCTCGCTCTTCCCAATTATCAAACCAGTGTTCTCCATAATCATTATCTAAAGTAAAAAATCGCCCAATCCAAACTACTTCATTCCATTCTGTCAAACCAAGTTGATCAGCTATTACTTTATATTCTGGATTTACTACAAAACAGTCAAGTTCTTTTATGTATTTAAATATTTTCATTTTTCTTTAATTAATCATTACTGGTCTGATAGAATCTAAAGTTCAATTCATTACTCTTCTATTCGTTTAATCATAATTTCAATATCATCTGAGTTCAGGTTCAAAGATATTCCCATATCTCGCACTTCTGTTGTCCATTTTTCTTCAAAATTATGCCTAGCTTTTGCATTGGTAATTGGATGACAATAAGGCCTATTATCAAATGCCCTAATTAGCACTTTATTTATTTCTTCTACATTTATTTTTCGTTTTACTTGATTTTTTTGTGTTTTCTCAATAGCAAGTAAAATATTTTGCTGCACCTTAGGGTCTTTTTTAATTTCTTGTTCTACAATAGAATCTAAGACTAAAAACTTGACAGGAACAGATTCAATCTGAAATGCTTTTAAGCGACAATGCCCATCAAGTACAACATAACCCCCAATACAACTCAAATACCAAACTAATATTGGTGGGCAAGATCCTTGTTTAACTAATTTTCGAAACCATTTTACCCTACCATTCTTTTCATTTGGCTCATTTTTTAATGCGACAAGGCTATCGTTTCGACCAATATCCCATGTAATCCATCTAGGATTTTCTACATCAAAAGCTTTGGCAATATCACCGACTTTAATTGAAGTGTTTTTTTCTTTGTTTTCAGGAGAAGCTCCAATCGTTAGTGTCCAAAGTCCATCTGATAGTATTGGTTGTTTTTCATCTCCCAAAGACTTAGCAAAAAAACGAGACCAGAATTTATAATAGTCGGCATTTTTTGATGCTTCAATAGTTTCTGAATTTATAGGTTTTATTGGCATGTCTTCCAATTCCCAATCAACTTTATTCTGCAAGAGCCACACGCCCCAATATTCTTTACCAAACGTTCCCCAAAGAATTGGGATATCTTTATTTAGTAATTTAAAACGGCAATTAACTCCTGATTCAAGCTGAAGTATTCCAGAAATTTTATTGTCAACTTCAATTCGTAAACCTGTCCATAATTCAGCGTCATTTGTGATGTCTTTCCAAATCATTTTTCTTCTTAAAAGTATACTTAAACTCTTTCTTTCGTGCAGTGTTTTTATTCCAATTCAAGCGCCATTCGATGCATTCCTTTTAATTCTTCTTTGAAATGTGCTACCTCTAATCGGGTTTTGCTATGAAATTTAAATCCTAATTTTATATAGAAAGCAATAGCGTTTTCATTGGTATCAATTACGCAAAGAAAAAGATTTTTTTTATTCTTTTCTTGACTATGCTTTATCATTTGGGTCATCACTGTTTTCCCGATTCCTTTTCCTCCATGTTTGGGAAGTATGTATATTTTTTCTAATTCGCAATTATCCAGTTCAGATAACTCCCTAGATGATTTATAATTCATTTTTAGAAATCCAATATTCTCTCCATTGTATTGAATAAAATAATATTCATAGTTATCATCTGCCAATTCTGAATTCAACCGATTGGTTCCAAATTCTTGTTCTAAATATAGTTCCATCCCATTTTTAGTCCAATGATCGGCAAATACTTGGGAATATGATTTCTTGCAAATTTCTTGTAATTCAGCAATATCTGTTAATGTTGCTCTTTTTAACATGTAGTTATGCTTCTTCAAATATTACTACTTCTTTTTAGATTTATACACGCCAAGCATTTCGTTGAGCTGCGCAGTTTGAACCGCTGTCGTTAAACCTACTTGTTCTGCAACCACCAACATATCTGTTACATAATTGTATTCAATATCTCCTTTAATTTTTCCTCTATTTAGAATCTTTTCTAGTTTATTTTCTCGCTTATAATCAAGTCCTGCTTCGTTTAGTTTCGCCCAAAAATATTCCACAGTTTCTCCTGCTGCTTCTTGAAAATATGTAAATACAGCTTCAATATCATATTTTAAAGATGCCATGTTTCTGAACTTTTTTTCAGCTGTAAGCCTACTTACTTTATCCTTCTCAAGACAAGAAGTCACCCAATCTATATTTTTTGAATCCCAACCTTGCGGTGGATGTTTCTTGTAAGCTTCTATTGCAATATCTATGGCTTTACATAGTTTTTCTACTTCTTCTGTATAGGATTTTCTTTTTGCCATATAACTAGTTTCTAATTTGTTTTTCTAAGATAAGGTTTTAACAATAATTAAATATCATTATCTTATTCACGATAACTTTCTTTATATCCTTGAATTGCTCCAAGCGCATTAAAAACACTGTCTTGTTCTTCTTCTAAACCCCAACCTTTTTGTGCCAATTCTACTCTTACTTCAGTTTCAGTTTTTCCTTTTTCAAATAGATAGACTGTATATTCAAGTACCGTTTCTGGTACTCTTTCAATAAGACTATTTAACACCATGGTTCCTGCCTTAAATTGAGCAATGATGTATGGAATTATTATTTGAACAAGCCAACTCAACACAAGTCCAATCCAACCTATATTGGAACTTTTAATGGTGAGTCCACCTTCAAGTCGTATTCCTAAAAATTCAAAAAAAGATACATCTACAATATTAGCTTCTGAAATAATCCATAGATATTGTGTAAATAAACTAGTTATAAACATGACTAACATCATACCTGCTAGAAGTATATTGATCATTTTAAAATTAATATAGTTCGTCTTTTTGAGAACTTTTCCAAATACATAGCCTATTCCCAGTCCCAGTCCTACTTCATATAATCCTATAATGTGTCCTAGATTTGTGATGAGTATGCCCAGAAGTACTCCAAAAATGATCGCAATAATTAAACCACCTATCATAGGAACAGCAACATGTGATTCTTTATGAACTATAGGTTTTGGCAATTCAGTAGGAACTTCATATTCTTCCCAACTCAACTCTTTTTCATAAGCTGCTTGTATTTCGGAAAGTTCACCACTTTTTTCGTAGGCTTCTGCTAATTTTTTAAATACTGTGATGAACACTCCTGTTCGCATTGAATTTCTTCCAAAATCAATAAAATTACCTTCTAACGTTTTGCTATGCACTTCAATTCTTCCAGTTGCTTTTTTAGTAATTGTAATTTTCTCGGTAAATTTCCCCCATGTATTTTTCCTTTTTGCCTCTATAGAGTTTTGACTAACATATACAATATTCCATTCCAATTTTTCAAAAACTTTAATTCCTAAAGGTATGATTTGAGTATCCTTAATTTTTGTAACAAACGATTCTGAAAATTCTGGTTTGTATTTATAAATAAACTTCTTTTTAATGTCTAATTGTATTTTGTCAATGTCTATATTCATTCGCGTGATAATTAATAGTAGTTTCTTAAAAATTATATATTCTTGACTATATGGGTATATTTTTGAATAGAATTGTTACTACTACTTTTTATACAATCATACTTTTTTAATAACATACGTCACAATTCCCCAAATAAGCAACTGCTTATCTTTGGTAACTTTGATAGGTTTGTAATTGTCATTTTCGGGCATGAGATATACGCATTCTTCTGTTATTTTTAGGCGTTTTACGGTAAATTCACCATCTACATAACACACTGCTATTTTGCCATCTTTAGGGGAAATACTTTTATCTATTACTAATAAGTCGTTATTGTCTAAACCTGCACCAATCATAGATTCTCCACTGACACGCGCATAATAGGTTGTGTTTTCATCTCGAATCAATTCTCTGTCTAAACTGATGCGTCTGTTTTTAAAATCATCTGCTGGAGATGGAAATCCTGCAGAGATTCCTTCTTCAACATACGGAAGTGCTATGTTTCCTTGAATGGATTCGTAAAATATGAGCGATCTGTCATTTTTGTATTTCTTCATTCTTCTCTTATATTAAATCGTATCACAGTTTAAGGTAATGATATCACTAAATTTTGTAGTGTATTCTGGCGATAAGTGTGCTTGTCGCATTTTCCATGTGCGTTGTAAATCTTGATTTGCCATTTTAATTTTTCGTCCTCCATATTTTTCATTTAATGTATCCATGGCTTTCATTAATTCTTTGTGTTTTGGATCTTCATTTTTGAATAAATCGAGTTGCAATGCATCCGTATTGATCAATCCCATGAGCATAACACCTGCTCTTTTGTATTTAACTCCTGGTTTAAAAATTTCGTTTAATGTCTTTTGTGCAAATTGATTGATGATGAGTGTAGAATTTGTTGCGTATGGTAACGTTACGACTTTGCTTGCTCTATATTGCGATTCGTTTCGTTTATTTCGATCACTTCTTAAAAACACCATCACAATGTTGCATGAACAATGTTGCATGCGCAATTTTTCTGCACAACGAGAAGCAAACGTGGCAATACGTTCCTTCATATTTTCTTTGTCTGAAAATGTAAATTCAAAACTTCGCGTCGTTGCAATGGCCTTTTTGTTTTGTACTTCATTTTCAAGTTGAATTGTAGGTTCGCCTTCTAAATCTTTTTTGAGTCGCAGTCCCACAATCGACATATTACGCTTTACCCAATCATCCGTAAGTTGTGTAAACTCATACGCAGTGTGCGCACCTTTGAGTTGTAAACGTTGGGCATTTCCACGCCCGATTCCCCAAATATCTTTTATAGAAAGCCATTTGAGCATTTTGATGCGTTTCTCTTCGGTATCTATTACATGATAACCGTTTGTTTTTTCGGGAAATTTCTTAGCAATATTATTAGCTGCTTTTGATAGTGCTTTTGTAGGAGCAATACCAACACTTACAGGGATTCCTGTACATTGGTAAATATAGGTTTTAATGGTATGTCCTACTGTTTGATAATCTTTTGATTCGGGCAATTTCAAAAAAGCTTCATCAATACTATACACTTCTACTTCTGGTGAAAAGTTTTCGAGAAGTTTCATAACGCGCTCGCTCATATCACCATATAAAGAATAATTGGATGAGCGTACTTGAATGTTTTTTTCAAGAATGATTTGCTTGTATTTAAAAAGTGGTGCTCCCATAGGAATTCCTAACGCTTTGGCTTCTCTACTTCTAGAAATTACACAACCGTCATTGTTCGATAAAATAGCCAATGGTTTGTCCATCAACTCTGGATTAAAAGCTCTTTCGCAAGAAGCAAAAAAACTATTACAGTCAATTATTGCATACATATTTAAGGGGAATTATGTATAAAAATAATTTGTAGTATGCTCTTTTAAGAAGAATTATGTTAGCTATTCCTGTCTTTGCAGCAAAAAAAAGCAGCTCGAAAGCTGCTCTTTATAAGGTATGTGAGAAATGTATTATTTTGGATCTAAAATAGCATCGATACGCTCAATAGCATCTCTTAAGTGAATTTTACTCATAGAATCACTTGTACGTCCAATAGCATTTCTTATTTGTCTTTTTAACGTGTTGAATTCAGCTCTTACAACAGCACGTAAGTCAGATTGACTTGTATTTAAAGGAGTTGATTTTACATAAGTACTTCCTCTAAATGCTTGCTGATTTTTAGCCGTCATTAAATATCCTAATCTGTCAATATGTGCTCTTTGTAAGTTACGACGGTACATATCAATAGTTCTACCAGAACGTAATTCTGCCCAAACTCCGTTACGTAAGTCACGCATTAAATCAAGAATTTTATAAGCTTCATTTCCGTTTAGCGCTTCGTTTTCTAATACACGTGCCAATCTACCTAAACTTAAGATTCTGTTTAATGAACGTACTTGCATTCCGCGAATTCTTTCAACAGTTCCAGAGTATTGTGTTTTGTTGAAAATTTCTTCGTCCAATAACCATTCTGGAGTTTTAAATAACTGATCGTTGATGAATTTTACAGCTCTTTTTTGATCTGCCTTTGCTACATGCGTATATACAGCTCCTTCTTGATCATAAGTTTTGTAATGCTCATATACACCACCAATGTTTGAAGAAACATGCCCCATATAACGATTGAACTGACCTAATACTTGACCGTACATTTCATCTAAATCATCATAATTTTTACCATCTTCTGCAGTCCACTTGATTAAGTTAGGAACAATTCTTTTTAAGTTTTTGATTCCGTAATCACTTGCTTTCATTGCATCATCTCCTAAATCTTCTGTTTGAGAACTAGGATCAACTACGTCACCTGCTTGTTGATGTCCAAATCTGTATAATGGATCACCTGCCTTTTCAAGAATCCAACTATCTAAGATTTTCTTTTCATCTTTTCCTGTTTTTGCTTCTAAAATTGGACGATATCCCCAATTGATTGAATATTTATCATAAGGACCAATATTTGGCATTAATGCTACTCCTTCGTCTCCTGGCTGTGCTACATAATTGAAACGTGCATAATCCATAATTGATGGAGCAGTACTATATTTTTTAGTGAACTCAGGACTACGTAAGTTTTCTACAGAATATGCAGCGCTACTTCCCATATTATGTGGCAAACCTAGTGTATGACCAACTTCATGAGATGATACAAAACGAATCAAACGTCCCATTACTTCATTTTTAAACTCCAATGTCTGTGCTTCAGGGTTTATTGCAGCTGTTTGAATAAAGAACCAGTTTCTTAACAAGCTCATTACGTTATGATACCAGTTGATATCACTTTCAAGAATTTCCCCGCTTCTTGGATCACTTACGTGTGGACCATTTGCGTTTGGAATTGGAGATGCTAAGTAACGAACTACTGAATAACGAACATCTTCTGGGCTCCAATCTGGATCTTCTTCTACGGTTGGAGGATCATTTGCTATAATTGCATCTTTGAAACCAGCCGCTTCAAAAGCTACTTGCCAATCTTCGATACCTTGCTTGATGTAAGGTTTCCATTCTTCTGGAGTGGCTCTATCAACATAATATACAATTTGCTTTTTTGGTACTACAAGTTCTCCTCTTTTGAATTTTTCGATATCTTCATCTCTTACTTCTAATCTCCATCGATCTAAGAAAGTTACTCGTTTACTTTTTTGTGCTTTTAATCCGTAATCAACTTGACTACTTGTAAACCAACCTACGCGCTCATCAAAATAACGTCGCTTCATTGGTTCTTTTGGAAGTAAAATCATTGAATTACTCATTTCTACAGAAATAGAACCTACACTTCCATTGGATGGTGGTGAACCTGCATTATATGTTTTAACGTGTCTAGCCTCAATATTTAAAGGATAACTCTTTAACTTATCAATATACGATCTGGAAGCATCTAAACGTGAAATCTTATATTGTCTTCTTCTAAATTGTGGAAGCCCTAATGCTTTCACATCTTTTGAAAACAAAGGAGTAACATCAATAACTGTATTTAATGAATCTTTACTAAATGCTTTGATTGGAAATGCATATAAAATAGGCTCAAAGTTAGAATTTACAACTGCTTCATGTACTGGCAATGAATCTTCTGCTACAACGCTATGAGAAACGACTCTTAGCAGAACTTGTTTTTTCTTTTTTTCCCAGCGAAGAACTTGCGTATTTTGCTTTCCTCCTCCAAAACCAAGCCCTGAAGCTGTTTTTGCAATTCTTGTCACCATTAACATCTCTCTGTTAAAAAGAGTATCTGGAATTTCATAAAAATATTTGTCATTTACTTCATGAACTGTAAATAGTCCTTCATCACTTTTTGCCTCTTTCGTAATTACTTTACTATAAGGCTGAATTCCTCCTTTTTTTGATTTCTTTTTAGGTTTTGTTGAAGCTACTTTTCCTTTCTTATTACTTGAAGAGGCTTTTTTCGCTGTCGAACAAGAAGTTATAGAAACTAACAATATCCCCAACAGAAATAGTGGTATTTTTCTCAACATAGTTTGATTAATTAGTTATGACTGTGAAATTAATAATAAGGCAACACTAATAAGCTATTTAAAGTATATTTTAAGATATCTTTAACTTGAATTTAAGATTCTTAGACGCAACCTAGTACAACATATTTTATTAAAAATATCAGTGACTAATTAAAGAAGTCATTGATTATTACTAAAAATAAATATTCTTCAGCATTAGTAAGTTAGAAAGCATGAAGGATTAGAAGTTAAATTCTTAAATTTATCACACAAAAAAACCCTTATCAGTTATGATA